>Ga0172375_10007563_pt1 | contig 14853 bp, 15 predicted proteins | sample LakKiv1m_FD_114537 | JGI IMG/M metagenome (GOLD analysis project Ga0172375, IMG submission 114537) | Freshwater microbial communities from Kabuno Bay, South-Kivu, Congo - kab_092012_11.1m | ecosystem: Environmental > Aquatic > Freshwater > Lake | place: Democratic Republic of the Congo... | reverse complement strand
TAGCGGGTATTCTATTTAACATCATTTTAACCAGGATGAAATTTGAAGAACTTTCACAGAGGAAAGCCGGAGAAGCACAGAGTACCACAGAGAAAAACCTCTGTGTAACTCTGTGTAAGTTCTTAAATATTATTATCAATGTAATACCGCCAGGGCTTACTTTTCCAGGTATTTCCGGCATAGTTAATTCCTATCCTGGGTCCGGTTTTAATTACAGGTTTTATCCCGGTATCTTCGACCCAGATTCGTTTTGAAGTTGCAAGGTCTTCACCATAATATGACCGGTCTATTCCGAGTGCCCTGGTAAGCTTCCCCGGTCCGTTGAATCCTTCAATACCGCGTATCAGTACAGCCTGAGGATTATCTTTTGTGCCTGCAACAAAATTGAGCATCCAGTACATTCCATAAACGAAATAAACATAGATCCTTCCGCCTTTGTGATACATCACTTCTGTTCTGGGAGTTCTTCCTTTGCAGGCATGGCAGCCTTCATCTTCTTCGCCCCGGTAAGCTTCTGTTTCAGTTATCATAAACCTCCCGGGAGAGAGTGGTCCGGATCTGACAATCAGTATTTTCCCTATTAAACCGGGGGCAACCAGAAGGACATCGCGTTCAAAAAAACTTTGGGGAAGTTTTTTTCCGGTCCTCACTTCAGTATGGGATCTTGTTTTCAAAACCGTCCCATTTTTTGAAAACCTGTTCACCTCCGGCATCAGGGATCCTGATAAAATGAATTTTTCTTTTCCCGGGATCTATTCCGATCTCGTCGTATATCAGTTTGTCGCTGAATCCCGATCTCTCAGCATCGTGGCGGTCAGCAGCATATACTACTTTTTTGATGCCCGACCAGTAAATAGCTCCGAGGCACATCGGACATGGTTCGCAGGAAGTATATAGCACACAATCTGACAGATCGTGAGTCTTCAGCAGCAAGGATGCTTCTCTTATAGCAAGCACCTCTGCATGAGCTGTAGGATCGTGTGACAGTACCACCTTATTGTTTGCCTCAGCAATGATCCTGCCCTCTTTTGCTATCAGGGCTCCGAATGGTCCGTGTCCTCTATTTATTCCTTCTTCTGCAAGCCTTATAGCATGCTGAAGTAAAGACCTGTCATTTTCCATTTTCTGTTTAATAACTGCCTGTTTATTCTGTTTAAGTCAAAAATATTCTTAATCTACCTTTGTGTTACTTAGTGATAACCTTTGAGATCCTTTGTGGTAAAAAAAAAATTAACCACAAAGGCGCACAAAGGATTTCACAAAGGATACACAAAGTAAGTGAATTATAAAAGTTACAAAAGAAGTGTAAAAATAAGGCTACTTTTTCGTATCATGAATAAAATCTGCACAATATTCTTTCTTTTTAATAAATATGTTGTATTTTTGCAATCCCGAAATAATGGGGTTTTTTACGTTAAGTACAAGTAAATCAATTAAAAACCAATAACAAGTGAATACCTTAAGTTACAAAACAGTATCGGCCAACAAGACAACTGTTAACAAGGAGTGGGTGATCGTTGATGCAGAAGGAGCAGTTCTCGGACGTCTTGCAGCCCTTATAGCAAGCATGCTGAGGGGAAAGCATAAGACTAATTATACCCCCCATGTTGATTGTGGCGACAATGTAGTTGTCATCAATGCAGAAAAGGTTGTTCTGACAGGAGAAAAATGGAGCGATAAGGAATATGTAAGGCATACCGGTTATCCTGGTGGTCAGAGATTTACAACTGCTTCCCAGCTGCTGAAGAAGAATCCAATCGGATTGGTTGAGAATGCAGTAAAAGGCATGCTTCCCAAGAATCGTCTTGGAAGCGCTCTCTACAGGAACCTTCATGTATACACGGGAACAACTCATCCGCATGAAGCACAGAAACCCAAAAAAGTCGAAATTAAAAACAAGTAAGGAAAATATATGGAAGCGATCAATGCCCTTGGAAGAAGAAAAGCAGCTGTTGCCAGAGTATATTTAAGTGATGGCAAAGGCAAGATAACTGTAAACGGAAGGGATTATAAAGAATATTTCGGAAACGAAATTCTTCAGTATGTTGTAACCCAGCCTCTGCTTGTTTTAAATGCAGCTGATAAATATGATATTGAAGTAAATCTTGAGGGCGGTGGAGTAAAAGGCCAGTCAGAAGCTCTTCGGCTTGGCATCACCAGGGCTCTCATTAAGATTGATGAGGAAAATAAGAAGCTTCTCAAGTCGAACGGATTCGTTACCCGCGATCCGCGCGAAGTTGAAAGAAAAAAACCGGGCCGCCCTAAAGCCCGTAAGAGATTCCAGTTCAGCAAACGCTAGGAACTGTCCCGTCAGTCTGGATGCAAGTTTAGTATCTAAATTGCTGAGACTTCCCCAAGAGGAACTACTCCGCAGTTGATTGTAACAGAATGTAAACTTAAATTAAATAAAATGCCGAGAACAGATTTTAAAACATTATTGGATGCCGGTGTTCACTTTGGACACCTGAAAAGAAAATGGAATCCTGCAATGGCTCCCTATATATTTATGGAGCGCAACGGAATTCATATAATCGACCTTGAGAAAACAATCGTTAAGCTCGACGAAGCTGCCTCAGCAATGAAGCACATAGCTAAGTCAGGCAAAAAGGTTTTGTTTGTAGCAACAAAGAAACAGGCAAAAGAGATAGTTGCCGAAAAAGTTAAAAAGGTGAACATGCCTTATGTGACAGAGCGCTGGCCTGGTGGTATGCTTACCAACTTCCCCACTATCCGCAAGGCTGTCAAGAAAATGGGATCCATCGACAAAATGGCTACCGATGGCACATTTGCCAACATGTCGAAGCGTGAGAAACTGCAGGTTACCCGTCAGAGAGCAAAACTTGACAAGAACCTCGGAAGCATTGTCGACCTTACCCGCCTTCCTTCTGCACTCTTTGTTGTTGATGTTTGCAAGGAACATATAGCAGTGAGAGAAGCCAAGCGCCTTGGGATACCCGTTTTTGCTATGGTTGACACCAATTCTGATCCTTCAAATATCGACTTCCCGATCCCTGCAAATGACGATGCTTCAAAATCAATATCACTTATCGTGGATATCCTCTGCCAGTCCATCGAGGAAGGACTCAACGAAAGAAAGTATGAAAAAGATAAGGATCCGGGCATGAAAGATAAGAAAGGTTTACGTAAAGACCTTGAATCAAAAGATATCCCGGCGGCTCTGATCGAGGCTATGGCAGAAGATGAAGAGGAGGAGGAAGCTGAAGAGGAAAAAGTAACCGTAGCTGCTGATAAAGAGGAAGAAGAAGCTGACGGTGATGAAGAGGAGAATGAAGAAGAGGAAGAAAAGTGATTAGTGATAAGTAATTAGTTAATAAATAAGAAGATGGCAACAATAACATCAGCAGATGTTGCAAAGCTGAGGAGAGTAACGTTGGCAGGCATGATGGACTGCAAGAAGGCTCTTGAGGAAGCTGATGGCAACTTCGACAAGGCTATTGAAATAATAAGGAAAAAAGGACAGGCTGTAGCAAACAAACGCGCCGACAGGGAAGCAACTGAAGGTGTGGTGCTGGCAAAGGTAAGCGCTGACGGAAAATTCGGCGCTCTGATCGTCCTTAACAGTGAGAGTGATTTTGTCGCAAAAAATGAAGGATTTGTAGAATTTGCAACCAAGATCCTTAACCTTGCAATAGACAAAAAACCGGCATCTCTTGAAGAACTTAAAGCGCTTCCCATGGAAGGCGCTAAAGTCGGAGAAAAGGTGGTTGAATATATAGGTATTATCGGTGAAAAACTTGAGCTTTCATTTTACGAAAAAGTTGAAGCTTCACATGTTCAGGCATATATACATCCCGGCAATAAACTCTCAACACTTGTCGGTTTTACAAAAGCCGGAATCAATGTACAGGTTTACAAAGATGTTGCTATGCAGGTTGCTGCCATGAATCCAGTTGCTATCGACAAGAATGATGTACCCGGGAAAGTGATTGCACAGGAGATAGAGATTGGAAAAGAACAGGCCCGGCGCGATGGCAAGCCTGAAGAGATGCTTGAAAAGATCGCACAGGGCAAACTTGCAAAATTCTACAAGGAGAGCACTCTGCTAAACCAGGAGTTCGTTAAAGACAACAAACAGACAATCAGCCAGTATCTGAAATCAACAGATAAAGACCTGACAGTCACTGCCTTCAAGAGATATACTCTTAACCTTTAAACGTAAGTTCATATTTCTATATCACGAAGGTGTCTCAAAAGGACACCTTCTTTTTTTATTTATCTTTACAAAAAATATACAACTATGAGATACTCGCGGATATTATTAAAACTAAGCGGAGAATCACTGGCAGGAAGAGAAAATAACGGCATCAGCGAAGATGTCCTTGAGGAATATGCCGGACAGATTATCGATGTTGTAAGGGAAGGCTGTGAAGCAGCGGTTGTGATCGGTGGAGGTAATATTTTCAGGGGGTTGAGCGGCACTGAATCGGGGTTCGACAGGGTAAAAGGCGACCAGATGGGAATGCTGGCAACGATAATAAACAGCCTGGCGCTCGAAAGCATCATTATAAGATTGGGAGGAAAGGCAAGGGTCTTCACTTCAATCCGCATGGAGCCGGTCGGAGAACTTTATAACAGGGATAAAGTAGTTGAAGAAATGAAGAAAGGAACAGTATGTATACTTTCAGGAGGAACAGGTAATCCGTTTTTCACAACAGATACAGCCTCCGCACTAAGGGCAGTGGAGATAGGTGCCGATGTCCTTCTTAAAGGAACAAGAGTAGATGGCGTTTATTCAGCAGATCCGGAAAAAGATCCTGCAGCAATAAGATTTGAAACGATAACTTTCGAGGAGGTCATTAACCGAAGACTCAGGGTTATGGATTCAACTGCTTTTACAATGTGCCGCGATAATGATATGCCTGTAGTGGTTTTCGACATGAACACCACAGGAAATCTGATGAAAGTAGTCAACGGTATTAAAACAGGAACCCTTATTTGTGACTGAGGAGCCTTGCAGTTCAGGCTATTTTATTATATTTGTTTTGCTTGTGACTTATTTATGTAATACCTAACATCCGGCATCATGAACGAAGACGTGGAACTCATAATCGAAGAAACAAAGGACAGGATGCAACATGCTCTTGAACACCTTGAGCTTGAACTTGCAAGGCTCCGGGCCGGCAGATCAAATCCTGCTCTTCTTGACGGGATAACAGTTGATTATTACGGAGTTAACTCCCCTCTGGCGCAGGTTTCAAACATAAATACCCCTGATCCGAAAACAATTCTTATTCAACCATGGGAAAAGAACATGCTGGGAATTATTGAAAAAGCAATAATGGCAGCAAATATCGGATTAATGCCTGTGAACAACGGAGAAGTCATCCGGATAAACATCCCTCCCCTCACAGAGGAAAGAAGACACCAGCTGGTTAAGCAGGTCAGAAATGAGGGAGAAACAGCCAAAATCAGCGTACGTAATTCTCGTAAATGGGCAAATGATGAACTTAAACAGCTGCTTAAGGACGGACTTCCTGAAGATATGGAAAAAGAAGCCGTTGAGAACGTTCAGGCGCTGACGACTTCATACAATGACAAAGTCGATAAGGTTATGGCCCAAAAGGAAAAGGATGTTATGACAGTTTAGAACCCTCCCTTAATCTCCATAAAATTCATTGGGGAAACTTATTTTATATCCCTGAAGTACAATTCGTGCAGATTCCTATTTTCTCCCTTCCTGTAAGGAGGGCCTTCCGGAAGTTCCTGAATTTTTCTCCCATCCAGATATCCCTGAGTGATTCCTTATTCAGGTCTCCCATAACGTGATCAGCATCCTTGTCAAAACAGCATGGAAGGACCTTTCCATCCCAGGTTGCAACCGGATTAAACCAAAGTCTGACGCATTGGTTTTGTAACCTGCTTTTTATTGAATAGCCGCTCCCCGTTTTCCTGTACCTGGCGAATCGGCCTTGCGAAGGAAGCCACTTTTCATAAAAATCCTTATTTATTATCTGCATTGATTTCGCCTTAAATGAAGCTCCCATGCCGGATGCAAATTTTCTTGCTTCATTCAGCTGCTTCTCATTCATCCTGTTCACCAGGAATTGTATCACAAATTCCAGACTGGAATGATTTCTCTTCACTGATTCAGAAATATTTCTGATACCAGCCATGACAGTATCCAGGTCACCATTCACACGATAGTAATTATATGTGAGCTTATCCATTCCGTCGAGCGACACGATTAACTTATTTAAAGTTGATGCAATGATTTTTTCAGCATTCTCTTCGGTAAGAAAGTGGCCGTTTGTCGATAATGTTGTGTTTATGCCCCTGCATTCCCCAAGAATGTCGAAAAATTGCGGATGCATCATTGATTCTCCCTGGAAATACAGGTTCAGATTATACAGGTAAGGTCCGGCTTCAGAAATGATCTTTTCAAAGAGGACGGTACTCATATATCCGCGGCTTCTTGTTATCAGTCCCGATCCGGTATTGCATTCCGGACATTTCAGGTTGCAATGATTTGTAAGCTCAATGCCTAAAGCTGCCGGCATTCCATGAACATTTGTTCTGCGCAAAATGTTACCATTCAGACATGAAAATCCCGCTGCAGCCGCATTCAATGGTCTGATGATTGGATTTCTCATTGTCTGAAAAAGAAGTAAGATAATAAATTATTTCACATCAAGAGAATAGGGTAGAATGGTACCCTTAAGGTCTTACGGATGAAAACAAAATTTAAAAAGGAATATTAAGTAATAACCAAATTGAATATGCCATGAAAACTTTAAGAAACATCACTTTTTATGTTGCTGCACTCCTGCTGGTCTTTGCCTTTCAGACAGCCGCTGCAGGAACATCGGGAGAAAGGAAGAAGTCTGAACAACAGTCATACATAACTATCAAGGGAAAGGTAGTTGATGCAGAAACGGGTCTTCCCCTTGTTTTTGCTTCTGTTTCGGTTTCTGAAGCCAATGTTGCAATTGTGACAAACATTGACGGTGAATTCACCCTCAAGATCGGAGAATCCCTTCTTTTGAAAAATCTTGAATTTTCATTCATAGGTTATAAAAACAAGGTGGTGCCTATTAGCTCCCTCCGTGATAAAGGTTATAAGAACGTTATTTCAATGGAATCGGCACCGATACCTATAAAAGAGATTATCGTAAAGCCGATCGATCCTTATGATATTGTTACAAGAGCAATAACAAGGGTCGGCAGGAACTATACTGATGAAGCTAACCTGATGACGGCATTCTACAGGGAAACTATCCGCAAAAACAGGACCTATGTTTCAATCGGAGAGGCAGTTGTTGAAATCTTAAAAGCACCCTACGCCAATGATGTCCGTTTTGATAATGCCAGGATTTACAAAGGCAGAAAGAGTGCCGATGTTGAAAAAATGGATACAGTACTTTTTAAGCTACAGGGCGGACCTGTAAGCACCCTTGATCTTGACATTGCAAAAAACAATGAAGCAGTACTCACGCTTGATGCAATGAAGTATTATAATTATTCCCTCACGAGTGTGATTGAGATAGATAACAGGCCTCATTATGTAATCGATTTCATCCAGAAACCCTCTGTAGATATCCCTTTGTTCATGGGGAGCCTGTATATCGAAATGGATTCCTATGCAATTACAGAGGCTGAGTTCGGCTTCAACCTTGAAGACAAGGAGGCAGCACAGTCAATATTCATAAGGAAGAAGCCGCTGGGAATGGAAGTAACACCTGAGATAGCAACATACAGGGTCAAATACCGCGAGCAGGACGGTAAATGGTATTTCACATATTCCAGGGCAGAAGTTAAATTCAAGGTAGACTGGAAGAAGAGACTATTCAATACCTACTATACCACTATGGCAGAAATTGCTGTGACTGACCGGACTACGGAGGAAGTTATTAAATTTGCAGGAAAAGAGAGGCTTAAGTTTACCGATGTCTTCTCCGAAAAGGTTGATGCTTTTGCAGATCCCGATTTCTGGGGTGAGTATAATGTGATTGAACCTGATCAGAGCATTGAATCGGCGATTCGTAAGCTAAGCAAGAAGCTTAAATTCAGCGACAGGGAAGACCTGGGAGAATAATAACCTATGATCAGCGAAACTGAAATAACCAGGAGGATCAGGCAGGGTGACAAAGGACAGTTTGAATCACTTTTCCGATCCTCCTATGTTTCACTGGTCAGGTATGCAAAAACAATAATCAGGGATCACGATACAGCTGAAGAAATTGTCCAGGATCTCTTTGTAAAACTCTGGCAGGAGAGGCAAAAATTAAAAATAGAAAGTTCTTTGAACGGCTATCTCTTCCGGGCAGTTCACAATCGCTGCCTCCATTGGCTCGATCACGCCAGGGTGGTCGAAAAGCATACCAGGGAAATGGCTGACAGGGAGACCGAAAAGACCGAAAGCCCGGTCGAGATAATACAGTATAATGAATTGCAGCTGAAGATTGCAAAGGTAATTGAAACACTGCCCGAAAGATGCAGACAGATATTCTGCATGAACAGGTTTGAGGGATTTAAATATGCTGAGATTGCAGAAAAACTTTCTGTATCCGTAAAAACAGTCGAGGCAAATATGGGAAGAGCGTTAAAAGAATTCAGAAAAGCATTAAAGGAAACATGAAAGATAAAACAAACACCGAAGTGATAATTGACAGGGAGCTCGATAAACTTGATGCCGGAGTGTCAGATAATAAGGAAATAGATGTAGACGGAGCATGGAATAAAGTGCTTTTGGGAATGAATGAGACGGCAACTGTATTACCTTTGAATCCTGTCAGACAACTATTTATCAGGAGCAGGTTGTTGAAAATAGCTGCTGCTGCTCTGGTCTTTGCAGGACTGGGTGTCGCAGCTTTATATGTCGGCACCAGTGATTCATCCGCCAGACAAATCATTGCCTCTACCGGCGACGATCAGAAGAACCAGGTAGTTTCCCTTCCTGATGGAAGCTTAATTACAATGAACCGGAACACTACTCTTTCATATAAACCGGGCTTCGGAAAAAGGAACAGGCATGTATCACTCACAGGAGAGGCATTCTTTGAAATTGCCCCTGATAAAACAAAACCTTTTATTATTGACGCCGGTAAAGCAAAGGTTACAGTTACCGGAACTTCATTTAATGTTATAACCGATAATATTAATTCTGCAGTTGAGGTGTTTGTCACTTCCGGGACTGTTGTGCTGACTGATAATGGAGGAGCGCGCGATCTTACCCTTGAACCAGGTTACATCGGGACCATGGATTTGAACCATGCTGAAAAAAACCTGAACAGGGATCCGAATTACATGTCGTGGAACACCGGAAAGCTCGATTACGACGGGCAGTCGCTGGATGTTGTATTCAGGGATCTGAAAAGGGTGTACAATATGGACATTAAAACCGATGATCAGTCTATTCTTTCCAATAAATGGACCTCTCCCATCGATATACAATCGAGGGATACAATTATTCGCTTAATTTGTACTAGCTTTAACCTGAGTTATATAAAGGATGGAAATGTTTACCTCCTCTCGAAAAAGTAACTCATAATTAAGGGATGTCACCGGTCAATGGCTATATCGCAGCAAGAATCACAGCCGTTGCATTGATTATCATGTTCTCCTGTAACCATGGAGCTGCAGGACAGGGTAATATCCTTGATTCACTTTTCACCTTCCGAAGCGGTGTTATAAAAACAGGCGATGCCCTGGATGTTATCTCCAGGCGTACCGGATTCAATTTCACTTATGACAGCCGCCTGGTAAATGCAGAAAATAAAACGAACCTTTCCTTCATTAAAGTAGAACTTGAAGTCATTCTCGACAGCATTTTGAAAACCGATTCGCTGGTATATACAGTTATCGATAAATACATTATCATTTCGAGACCTGTTATTTCTCAGCCTGGTAAAATCAACCCTGTGATACCCGACCTGGTATTCTACATTTCTGGCATTATTACAGATGCAGAATCAAAAGAGCCATTGCCTTTTGCAACAGTATCAATAAAGAATAAAGGCAAAGGGATGGTCTCAAACGCCAATGGCATTTTCGGACTGAAAATAGACAGCGACCTCCTTGCCGATACTATCTCAGTATCATATCTGGGTTATCACAGAAGAGAGATCCCCGTTGAGCAGGCTATCGGTAATAACTTCAACATCGGTCTTGCCCGTGAGTTCATTTCAATTCCTGAGATAATTATCAGAACCCATGTACCGCAGGAAATAATCAGAAAGAGTGTTAATGCCATTAGCAGAAACTATGGGACCACACCTGCATTGCTTACCGGGTTTTACAGGGAAGGTGTTATGAAGAAAGAGGAGTTGCAGGTATATTCCGAAGCCATCGTACAAATATATAAAAGCTCATATTCAGCCGGCCTGCTTAGTGATCAGATAAAAATATTCAAAAGCAGAAAGATAGAGAACACCACGATTAATGACACCCTTGCCATAAGGCTCAAAGCCGGATTAAATACATCAATGGAGCTTGACGGGATCAGGAACAATTTTGATTTCATGCAAGCCGAAAATTTTGAGGATTACTCCTATAGAATGACAGATATTGTCACTACTGATGATTACGCGGCATACGTAATTGATTTTGAACAGCGTGAAAATATTGACCAGCCTCTCTTCAGGGGCACTATGTACATAAGCACTTATGATTATGCACTTTTACATGCTGAATTCGAGCTTAATCCGAAACATATCCAGAAGATGAAGGATTCATTTGTGACAAGCTCTTCAAAGGGATTTGAGACATGGCCGGTGACAGTAAAATATTCGGTAAGCTACCGTAAGCTTAACGGCAGGTATTTTCTGAATCATGTGAGAGGCAACCTGGTATTTGTTTCGAAGCGGAAGAAAAAACTTTTCAGCAGCCAGTTCCATGTATTCTTTGAACTGGCAATATCAGGTATTAGAACTGAAAATGTCACAAGGTTTGAAAGAGAAGACCTGGCCCCTGTACATTCGGTTTTCTCAAAAACAATTACAAGCTACGACTACCAGTTCTGGGGTGATCAGGATTTCCTTAAACCGGAGGAGAATCTCCTTCAGGCGCTGAAAAACATGAAAGTCAATCTCCTTGAATTCTCTGAGAAAAATTAAAGCTCTCGTCTAGTATTTGTCGATAAGCTTATAAAGTTCTGTCAGATCGGGGGTAAGAATCACTTCCGTTCTTCTGTTCTTCTGGCGGGCATCGCTCGTGGTTCGAGCATCGACAGGTATATATTGACTACGTCCTGCTGCAGTCAAACGTTTCGGATCGATCTTTGATCCTTCAAGCAGCACGCGGACAACAGTTGTGGCTCTCTTGACACTTAGATCCCAGTTATCATTAAGATCGCTTGCAGAGGGTCTGTATGGCACGTCATCGGTGTGTCCTTCAATAGTTATCTGAATATCAGGGTTCTTTTCGAGGACTCCTGCAAGTTTTTTAAGTGCCGATTTACCGTTTGCATCGATTTCCCAACTGGCGGATTTGAATAATAGCTTCTCGTCGAGGGAGACATAGACTTTTCCGTTCTTGTTAGTTACGGTAAGCCCGTTGTTTTCAAAACCGAGAAGCGCTTCGGAAACTTTATTCTTCAGGTCCTGGGCAATCTTTTTCTGGGCATCGAGTATGTTCTGGAGCTCAAGCAGCCTTGCGTTCCTCTTTTCAAGCTCAAATGTAAGCTCATCGAGTGCAGACTTCTTTGTATCAAGCGTCTCTTCAAGCTGGCGCAACAGATCTTCCTTTTGCTGCAGATTTTTCTGTGCAGCCTGAAGCTCGGTGAGAAGAGACTGTGTTTCTTTTACATTACCTCGTACAAGATCTTCCTGGGCATTCTGGAGCTCGGTATACTTTGAAGATATCCTGTTATACTCATCAATTGCCTTGTCGCGTTCCAGCTGAGCTGTTGCAATATCCTCCTTTACAGTCCCATACTGTTTTTCCAGTACTGCAATTTTCGCCTCAAGCTCCCTGTTTGACATCTCAAGGCCGATATTGTCGGTCTTGAACTGGTCCCTTTCGTCCATATACTGACGACTTGTATCCTGAAGTGATTTATATTTCTTACCCGGGACACATGATATTGCTAAAAGTATTACCAGTAATATTGAAACGACATGAGAAATCTTTCTTTTCATGATTATAGTATATTTCTTAGATAACAAACTTTTTCTTCAGAATATTGTTTACGGCATAATCCTATTGGGGCAAAAGTAAGAAAATCCCGCTTATGCTTCAGCAGCCGGAGGGCAATAATAATTGTTATATTTGCAGATTATTTCAACAATGATGACGAGTGAAGAAAGCCTGCTGTTGGGTATCAAAACTCCTGAAGATCTAAGGAAACTTGATCAGGTAGAGCTTGTGAAGGTCTGTTCGGAGCTTCGGCAGTTTATTATCGATTCATTAAGCACGAATCCGGGCCATTTCGGAGCGAGTCTTGGCGTAGTTGAAATTACCGTGGCGCTGCATTATGTTTTCAATACTCCCTATGACAAAATTATATGGGATGTGGGCCATCAGGCTTATGGTCATAAGATTCTCACAGGCCGGCGTGAAACTTTCAACACTAATCGTAAGTATAAAGGTATCAGCGGATTTCCAAAAATATCCGAAAGCGAATATGATGCATTCGGAACAGGGCATTCATCCACTTCTATTTCAGCGGCACTCGGTATGGCAATCGCTTCAAAGAGAAAAGGAGAGAACAGACAGGTTGTTGCAATTATAGGAGATGGCGCCATGACTGCAGGTGAGGCTTTCGAAGGCCTCAACAATGCAGGGGCCTCAAAATCTGATATCATCGTTATCCTGAACGATAACAATATAGCAATAGATCCTAATGTGGGAGCCCTGAAGGAGTATCTCCTCGACATTACAACCAGTAAATCGTACAACAAATTCAAGAACAGAGTCTGGAATTTTCTTGGAAGAGCAGGAAAAGTTGGACCAAAAGCCAGAACCCTTGCAGCCCAGCTTGAAGCCGGGTTTAAAAGTACTATCCTCGACAAAAGCAACCTCTTTGAAGGTATGGGGTTCAGGTATTTCGGCCCTATCGACGGGCACGATGTTATGCACCTCACAAAGGTTCTTGAAGATCTTAAAAGGATACCCGGACCCAAGCTGCTTCATTGTTTGACAGTTAAGGGGAAAGGATTCCGCCAGGCAGAGGAAAACCAGACTGCATTCCATGCACCGGGCAAGTTCGATAAGGATACCGGGGAGATTATTATAAAAAACAGCGTGGGGACTCCCCCGCTCTACCAGGAAGTTTTTGGAAAGACAATACTTGAACTTGCAAGGAAGAATGAGAAAATTGCAGGAATAACACCGGCAATGCCATCAGGGTGTTCACTTTGCATAATGATGAAAGAGATTCCGGAAAGAACTTTCGACGTAGGCATAGCCGAACAGCATGCAGTAACATTTTCAGCAGGCCTTGCCACACAGGGGATGATACCATATTGCAATATTTACTCCTCTTTCATCCAGCGCGCATACGACCAGGTCATTCACGACGTTGCACTGCAGAATCTTCATGTTGTCTTTTGCATCGACCGGGGGGGACTGGTCGGATCAGATGGCGCCACTCACCACGGTTTTTTTGATCTGGCGTTTATGAGATCGATCCCGAATATGATCGTCAGCGCTCCAATGGATGGAGTGGAGCTGAGAAACCTTCTGTACACAGCCCAGCTTGAAAAAAACAGTAAACCCTTCTCCATCAGGTATCCGAGAGGAACAAGTGTTATCGTCGACTGGGAGAGACCATTCGAAGAAATTGAAACAGGAAAGGCAAGGATCATTAGTGAAGGGAACGATATTGCTGTCCTGAGCATTGGCCATCCGGGGAATGATGTTGCTGCTGTTGCAGTGAAGCTTGAAAAGGAAGGCATTACGGTGATGCATTACGATATGAGGTTTGCGGCGCCCCTTGATACTGATGTTCTTCATTCTGTATTCAGAAAGTTCAAAAAAATCATCACTGTTGAAGATGGCGTTCTTAAGGGCGGATTCGGCAGTGCAGTAATTGAATTTATGTGCGATAACGTGTATGTTGCTGATGTAAAGCGACTTGGCATACACGACTACTTTGTGGAACAGGGCAGCCAGGAGGAGCTGATCAGGGAGTGCGGGTATGATCAGACGGGGATTGAGAAGGCGATAAGGGAAATGATCTCTGCTCCCCCTTTGAAGGGGGCTGGGGGGATGTAGGAAACATCAAACACCCCCCTAACCCCCCTCAAGGGGGGACATCTTACGATATTCGCGGTTAAAAAATATTTTTATGAAAAACACAATTATTCTATCCGTAGTGCTGCTATTGGCTGTTTCATGCAACGGCACCAGAACTCAAAAAGAAAACTGGATCCAGCTCTTTAACGGGAAGGATCTTACCGGCTGGGATATCAAGATCAAAGGATCGCCCCTGAATGAAAATTATAAGAACACTTTCAGGGTAGAGGATGGTGTTATGAAAGTGAACTATGATCAGTATGAGAATTTCAATAATGAGTTTGGACATATATTTTACAAAGAGCCATTCTCTTACTACAAGATCAGGGTTGAATATCGTTTTACAGGAAGCCAGGTTCCCGGAGGACCATCATGGGCATTCAGGAACAGTGGTGTGATGCTTCACTCGCAATCTGCAGCTTCCATGCTTATTGATCAGGACTTTCCTGTTTCAATTGAAGCTCAGTTACTTGGTGGTGATGGTGTAACAGAACGAACAACGGGCAATCTTTGTACGCCAGGCACACATGTTGTAATGAACGGAAATCTTATAACCCAGCACTGCACCAACTCAACTTCAAAAACATACCATGGTGATGTTTGGGTTCATGCTGAATTTGTTGTTCTAGGCGATAGTGTGATACATCACATAATAGAAGG
>Ga0172375_10007560_pt1 | contig 14857 bp, 14 predicted proteins | sample LakKiv1m_FD_114537 | JGI IMG/M metagenome (GOLD analysis project Ga0172375, IMG submission 114537) | Freshwater microbial communities from Kabuno Bay, South-Kivu, Congo - kab_092012_11.1m | ecosystem: Environmental > Aquatic > Freshwater > Lake | place: Democratic Republic of the Congo... | reverse complement strand
TCAGAGATAGATATAAGGGGTGAGGCCGAATCTAAATCCGTAGAAGATGCAAAAAAGGAAATAGACAAAGTGATCAAAGCTCCTGAAGCACCTGCGGAGGAGAAAACAGAAACGAGCGCTGCCGAAGCGGACGAGAGCATTTATAAAATAAACGGTGTGGGCAAAACAACGGCTAAAACTCTTCTTGAAGCGGGCTATGACAGCGTCAAGAAAATAGCGAAGGCCGAGCTTTCGGACCTTAAAAAACTGGACGGCATAGGGGAAAAGACCGCCCAGAAAATACTAGATTCTGCAAAGACAATAGCAGGAGATAAGAAAGAATAAAGAGGCAAAAGTGACTGTTCGAATACATCAGTTGGCGAAGGAAATGGGAGTGCCCAGCAAGGATCTGGTAGATAAATTGCATGGAATGAAGATCAAAGTGACGGGCCATATGAGCGTTATAGAGGACAGTGTTGCCGATACGTTAAGAAATACGGTAAAACCCGAACCTAAAAAATCAAAGAAATCGGTGCCGGAAAAAGCCGTGAAATCCGAAGTCAAAGAGGCCGATAGGAAAACCAAGATAGAACCGAAGCATGATGTTAAGGCTACTCAAAAACAGGTTAAGCCGGCGAAGAAAACGGAAGTGAAGCATGAGGAAAAACCCGCAGTTAAGACGGAAATTAAAACACAGATTCAGAAACCTGCGGTAAAAGATACTGTAAAACCGGTGACTGCGCATCCTGCCGTTCATAAACATGCGAAACCCGAACCGGCTGTAAACGCCTCTAAACCCGTTGAAAAGAAACCGGTCCAGCCGCCTGTTATTCAGCAAGCGCCGATAAAAGCAGCCGAAACACCGAAACCTGCCCAGGAGGTTCAGCCCAAAATTCTGGAGATCGAATATCCGATAACCGTTAAACAGTTATCCGTAAAACTGGGACTGAAAGTTAACAATATAATAATGAAACTTCTTTCAAAAAACATTCTGGCAAATATAAACCAGAATCTGGAAGAAGCTGTAGCCGAAGATATTGCGCGGTTATACGGCTATGAAATAAGGAAAGCTAAAACCCTCGAAGAACAGCTGATCAAAGAAGAAGACGAGCACGGTTCAAAAGGGGTATTAAAGCAAAGACATCCTGTTGTGACGTTCATGGGACATGTCGACCACGGTAAAACGTCATTGCTTGATTATATAAGAAAAACAAAGGTAGCAGCCAAAGAAAAGGGCGGTATCACACAGCATATCGGAGCATATAAGGTGAATCTTCCTAAAGGATCCGTGACATTTCTGGATACTCCCGGTCATGAAGCGTTTACGGCTATGAGGGCCCGCGGCGCCAATATTACTGACTTGGTAGTGCTTGTTGTGGCAGCTAACGACGGTGTTATGCCTCAGACAAGAGAGGCTATTGACCATGCCCGTGCTGCGGGAGTGACTCTTGTTGTGGCGATCAATAAATGTGATCTGCCTGACATAAGTATCGATAAAGTAAAAAGACAGCTCAGCGAATATAACCTTATGCCGGAAGACTGGGGAGGAAAGACTATAATGGTGCCTGTATCCGCTAAAACCGGCCAAGGCGTTGATAATCTTCTTGAAATGCTTCTTCTTGAAGCTGAACTTTTGGAGCTTAAAGCTAATCCGTCTCTCAGGGCAAGAGGAGTTGTTATCGAAGCTAAACTGAGCCCGGGCAAAGGCGTTATAGCGAATATCCTTGTCAGGAACGGCACTCTGAAGATAGGTGATATTATACTCTGCGGCATGTACTACGGAAAAATAAAAGCTATGATCAACGACAGGGGCGAACGAGTGGCAGAAGCAGGCCCGGCTACGCCGGTTGAAGTGCTCGGATTGCAGGGAGTTCCTTCAGCAGGAGACGAATTCTTCTCGGTAAAAGATGAAAAGAAGGCCAGAACACTATCAACTTTGAAACAGGAAGAGAACAGGCATAAAGGTCTTCGCAGTACTCAGCGCGTGAGCCTGGAAAGCCTGTATGCGCGGATAAAAGAGGGCGAAGTAAAAGAATTAAAAATTATTCTTAAAGCCGATGTGCAGGGTTCGATCGAGGCATTGAACAAATCCCTGGAGAGCCTCAGCACCGACGAGGTGAAGGTCAATCTTGTACACCTGGGCGTAGGAAATGTGAACGAAAGCGACGTGAACCTGGCGGTAGTTACGAACGCGATCATAATCGGATTTAACGTAAAGATAGATCCTCAGGCGGATGAGATCGCGAAAAAAGAAAACATTGAAATATCGAAATACGATATTATATATAACGCTATCAATGACGTGAAGGCGGGCCTCGAAGGGCTTCTCGAACCTATTGAAAAAGAAACATTCCAGGGCAGGGCGAAAGTCCAGCAGGTCTTCAGGGTCACAAAGGTAGGAACAGTGGCGGGATCAATTGTAGTAAAGGGTACCATCGCAAGGGCAAATCCGGTCAAGCTTATCCGTGCGAATACCGAGGTGTACCGCGGCAAGATACGCAACCTGAAGCGTTTTAAGGATGATGTACGCGACGTAAGCGAGGGGGCGGAGTGCGGTATAGCGTTGGAGAACTTTACGGACATAAGGTCGGGCGATCTGATCGAAAGTTTTTCGATAGAAAAGATCGCGCGCAGGCTGGACAGTCGAAGATAATAAGTCCGGCAATTTTGTTTTTTAAATAATATTAACGTCTTAACAAAATCTCTATGAAAAAAAGAATATTGAGCGGAATGCGGCCTACCGGTCCGCTGCATTTAGGCCACCTTGTCGGAGCGCTGACGAACTGGATAAAACTCCAGGATGAATATGACTGTTATTATATGATAGCGGACTGGCATGCGCTTATGAGTGAATATGAAAACCCGTCCGACATCAAAAAAAATATTGTAGAATGCGCTATAGACTGGATAAGCTGCGGCATAGACCCGCAGAAAGCGACGGTTTTTGTCCAGTCCGATGTAAGCGAACACCTGGACCTGAACATGGTCCTTGCGTGCCTTACTCCTTTGTCGTGGCTGGAGAGATGTCCGACCTATAAGGAACAGCTCAGGGAAATGACTACCAGGGACCTGACGATGTACGCTTTTCTCGGTTATCCTGTTCTTCAGGCGGCGGATATCCTTGTGTATAAAGCGTCTGTTGTGCCGGTCGGTATAGACCAGTCATCCCATTTGGAACTCACGAGGGAGATCGCGCGCAGGTTCAATAATTTTTACGGACCGGTATTTCCGGAACCGGAGACATTACTGACGGAATCTCCTAAATTACTGGGAGTAGACGGACGCAAAATGAGCAAATCGTACGGTAATTTTATAGCGCTGAAGGACAGCGCGGATGAGATCGATAAAAAAGTCCGTCAGATGTTCACGGATCCGCTTAAAATAAAGAAGGACGATCCCGGACATCCCGATACTTGTGTTGTGTGCTCGTATTTTAAGGTATTTGCAAAAGACGATATCTGCGGCATAGAAGAAGGCTGTAAAAAAGGAATGCGCGGCTGCCTTGAATGCAAAAAAAGATTGTCTGAAATACTGGTAGATGTTCTTAAGCCGGTTCATGACAGACGGCGCAAACTGGAGAACAGTAAGGGCGATATAATAGATATTCTTCATAAAGGCAGGGAAAAAGCAAAAGCCGTAACTTCTGCGACGATGAATGAAGTGCGCGAAAAGATCGGTTTTCTGAACTGACGGTCTCGCGCAGATCGGAATATCTGCTAAAGGAGTTTTGTGACATATAAAGTAAATTTGCCTATATTCGAAGGGCCTCTGGACCTGTTGCTGTACCTTATAAAAAAAGAAGAGATCGATATCTACGATATACCGATAACGAAGATCACTGACCAGTATCTTGAATATATTGAAATGATGAAAATGCTCGACCTGAATATAGCAGGGGAGTTCCTTGTTATGGCTGCAACGCTTATTCATATAAAGAGCAGAATGCTTCTTCCTCAGGAAACTATGGAAGAGGAACAGATAGAACTTGACCCAAGGGCCGAACTTGTTAAGCGGTTGATCGAATACAAAAAATTCAAGGAAGCGGCAAGCGCCCTAAACGACCTTGAAAGAGGCCAGAAGGAAGTTTTTACTCACGGAGGCGGGATTGATTTTTCGACTATGACCGCTCCCGCGGCTGATGATGGGTTCGAAGCGAATATTTTTGACCTCATCACGGCATTCGTAAAAATAGTCAAAGATTTCTCCAAGGAAGATTTTCATAAGATCGTAAGCGACGAGTTCACGGTAGGGCAGAAGATACATGACCTGTATCATATCCTGGTTAACCGTCCTATTATACTCTTTACGGAGCTTTTTAAGCAGGCTAAGAACAGGCTCGAGGCTATAACGACATTTCTTGCGCTTCTTGAGCTTATCAGACTGAACGAAGTTAAAGTGGTCCAGTCCGATACATTCGGAGAGATACAGATAGTAAGGAATACGGATATTATTAAACCCCCGGATACAGATGAAATAACCAAAAAAATATCTGCATACGGAGGGGAAAAACAGGAGAATGCGGACGCATCTGCCGGAGAAAATGCGGCGGACAGAGACGGAAAAAGTACCGAAGGAACTGCCGCCGTTGCTGATACCGGCGACGGAAACGCTGCGGATATGGATAGCACGGGAATAGCCGGTGACAAAGAAGAAATAAATAACACTAACGAAATAAACGAGCCTGTCGAGATATCGGAGACTCCTGCCGAGGGGCAGAATACGGACGATGCGGGGCAGAATAAAATAAATAATACGGAGGCTTGATTCGGAAATGTCAGAACAAAATCTTGAAAAAGTTCTTGAGGCGCTGTTATTCGCGAGTGATAAACCTCTTACAATGCCCAAACTGAAAGACGCTCTGGGTGTGGATGCCGATACTATAAGGAATGCTTTGGAACAGCTCAAACAATACTACATCGCCGCGGACAGGAGCATTGAGCTTAAAGAGATAGCCGAGGGATACCAGATAGGGACCAAACCCGATTACAGTGTCTGGATAAGCAAGCTGTATAAAAAAATCCAGGATAAGATACGCGGGGCGTCCATGGAAACCCTGGCTATAATTGTTTATAAACAGCCTATCACAAAAGCGGAAATAGAAGCCATACGCGGTGTTGACAGCGACGGGGTCATTAAGACGCTGATGGAAAAAAGCCTTGTAAGAATAAAAGGCAGAAAAGACGCGCCCGGACGGCCGTTATTATACGGTACTACGGACGAATTCCTGATCAGATTCGGCTTGAAGGACCTTCATTCGTTGCCGCCGCTGAAAGAGTTTACGGAAAAAGATATTGATTTCGGGAACGAAGAAAATATTTTACCCGTCGAAGAAGTTTCGGCGGAAGCGGCAGCAGAGACCGCCGGCGAGACCGCCGGAGCGCCGCAGGAGACAATAGCCGAAACAGGGCAGGATTTAACCCCTGAAACCCGGCAAGGAGCGCAAATTGAAGATAAAGAAATTAAGGGATGATATCGACAAAATTGATAAACAGATCCTTCATCTTCTGAACGAGCGCGCATATCTTACTATGAATGTGGGGCGTATAAAAGGTACCACCGGGAAATCCGTATATGTACCGGGCAGGGAAAGGGAAATATATGTTCGTTTGCAGCGCCTGAATAAAGGGCCCATTACGAACAAGTCTTTAAGAAATATCTACAGGGAGATCATGTCCAGTTCGCTGAACCTTGAAAAACCTTTAAGCGTAGCGTTTCTGGGGCCTGAACTGACATTTACTCATCTTGCTGCGATAGAAAGATTCGGTTCAAGCGTTTCATACGCATCGTGCAAAAATATTACGGACGTTTTCAGCGAGGTTGATAAAGAACTTTGCGATTACGGTGTTGTTCCGATAGAAAATTCTACGGAAGGCGCTGTAAGTCATACGCTTGACATGTTCGCAGTTTCCGACCTTAAGATCTGCGCCGAGATGTATCTTAACGTGTCCCATAATCTTTTGGCCCATTCGGCGGATCTTAAGAGCATACGGTATATTTATTCACATCCCATGGTTTTTGGGCAATGCAGGATATGGCTTGAGACCAATGTGCCTCATGCTATATTACGCGACGCGCCCAGCACTACGGAGGCGGCGGCTATAGCGGCGAAAACTAAAGACTCCGCATGCATAGCCAATCTTCTGGCAAAGGATAAATACGGTTTAAAACTGGCGGCTAAATCTATCGAAGATTCAGCGCATAACGTAACAAGATTTCTTGTGATATGCAGAGAAATGCCTGAGCCGACGGAGAGAGATAAGACTTCCGTCATGTTCTCCCTGAAGGACAGGGCGGGCGGGCTGCACGATATACTTGTGCCGTTCAAAAAGAATAACATTAATCTTACAAAAATAGAATCAAGGCCCTCAAAAATGAAAGCCTGGAAGTATTACTTTTTCGTGGATATGGATGGCCATGTGAAAAATGAAAAGATCAGGAAGACTTTAAAAGAAGTGGAAAAGGGGTGCACCTATTTCAAGGTACTTGGGTCGTACCCTGTTAATGAGATGTAAAAATGAAAAAAATAGCAAGCAACCTTATTAGAAAAGAAATATTGTCTGTTAAGCCGTATGTTCCCGGAAGGCCCATCGAAGAGGTAAAAAGAGAGATGGGTCTTAGATCCGTGATCAAGCTTGCGTCCAATGAAAATCCGTTCCCGCCTTCTCCTAGGGTGATAAGGGCGATCCAAGCGCAGCTCGTGAACCTTAACAGGTATCCTGACGGCGGGTGCTTTTATCTTAAGGACGCTCTGGCGCGTAAATACGGCTTAAAGAAAGAAAATTTTGTGGTAGGCAACGGATCGGACGAATTGATCGTTCTGGCTATGAGAGCTTTTGTCAGGCCGGGCGAGAACATAGTGATCGCCAGTCCTACATTTTCGGTTTACAGTATTGCGGCGCAGGTTGAGGGCATTAAAATAAAGAAAATCCCTCTGAAAAATTACAGGTACGACCTTGAGGCAATGAAGCGGTCCGTAGATCGCCGCACAAAGCTTGTGTATATAGCGAATCCTGATAACCCCACAGGGTCATATGTGTCATCGGGATCGGTAGATGCTTTTCTAAAAGGTCTCCCTGCGAATACTATTACATTTATGGATGAGGCTTATTATGAATTCGCGGCGCGCATAAAAGATTATCCGGACAGTTTCAAATACCTGAAGGATCATAACATCATTATCTCCCGCACATTCTCAAAGATATATTCACTGGCCGGGCTTAGAATAGGATATGTTATGGCAGCGAGAGAACTGTCGGAAGCTATGGACAAGACCAGAGAACCGTTTAATGTTAATTCACTGGCCCAGTCCGCTGCGTTGGCGGCGTTAAACGACACGGCGCACGTCAATAGAACATTGGCTTACATTAACGGACAGAAAAAGTTCTTGATGAACATGTTTGACAAGTCGGGTATTGAATATCTACCGAGCGCGACTAATTTCATTGTTTTTAAAATTACCGAAGCCGGACAAGTATATAAGCAACTTCTTGGAAAAGGAGTTATAGTAAGAGAAATGTCAGGTTGGGGGTTGGAAGGTTTTATAAGGGTCACAGTAGGGACTAAGGCGGAAAACGCCCGGTTCATAAAAGCATTAAAATCAATATTGAATAAAAAATAGGAGAGATCATGATAATTGTTTTAAAGCCCGGTACTAATAAAGATAATATCGGTCACCTGGTAGATAAGATCAAAGGCATGGGGTTGAAACCATGGATATCCGAGGGTGAAGAGCGGACTATTATAGGAGTTATCGGTTCGGAGGATGTTCTCAGGAACGCGCCTTTGGAAGGCCTTCCTTACGTCGAGAAAGTAATGCCGATACTGAAACCATACAAACTGGTTTCGCGGGAATTTAAAAAAGAGAACAGTGTTATTAAACTCGGCTCTGGGGTGGAAGTCGGATCGAAGAAATTACATATCATGGCCGGGCCGTGTTCGGTTGAGAATGAAAAGCTTCTTATAGACATAGCCAGGAACGTAAAAGCCGCAGGCGCTACTATTTTGAGAGGCGGCGCTTTTAAGCCGAGAAGCAGCCCATATGCTTTTCAGGGGCTGGGCGAAGAAGGTTTGAAGTATCTTGCGCAGGCAAGAAAAGAAACAGGGCTTCTTATAGTTACAGAGCTTATGGATTCAAAACAGCTGGAGCTTGTGGAGAAGTACGCTGATATTATTCAGATCGGGGCGAGGAATATGCAGAATTTCGACCTGCTTAAGGCAGTAGGCAAATCTAAGAAAGCCGTGCTGCTTAAGCGCGGTATGGCTAATACCTTGAAAGAGTTTTTAATGTCCGCGGAATATATTCTATCGGAAGGGAATTTCAACGTAATGTTATGCGAAAGAGGCATCAGGACGTTTGAGGACAGTACAAGGTTCACTTTGGATATCAGCGCCATTCCGCTTATAAAAAATCTTACTCATCTGCCCTGCGTCGTTGATCCTTCGCATCCTGCAGGGCATTGGGGATTAGTTCCGGCGCTGTCTAAGGCATCGGTCGCAGCGGGTGCGGACGGACTTATAATAGAAGTTCACCCTAAACCGGAAGAAGCAAAATCGGACGGAGCCCAATCGCTTTTACCGGAAAAGTTTAGGGACCTTGTTGTTGAGCTGAAAAAAATAGCAATTGCTATGGGGCGGGAAATTTAAGGGTATATGTTTAAAAAGATAGTTATAGCGGGAGTGGGGCTGATCGGAGGTTCCGTCGGCCTTGCGGTCAGAAAAAGAAAGATCGCCCGTGAAATTGTCGGGTTGTGTAGGCGGGAGATATCCTGCAGAAAAGCAGTTGCTAGCGGGGCTGTTCATACGGCGACTATGGATGTCAGAAAAGCCGTCAAGGGAGCCGGTCTCATTATAATATCGACGCCGATCAGCAGGATCGCGGGTATAGCTAAAGAAGCCGCAAAGTATGCGGATAAAGGGACCATCATAACAGATGCTGGAAGCACAAAAAAGGATGTAATAAAAGCCATCGGCGACATGCCTTCGGGAGTTCATTTTGTGGGATCACACCCCATGGCAGGGTCCGAGAAGACAGGTGTATCCAATGCATATCCGGCACTCTTTGAAAAGTCTGTTTGCGTTGTTACGAGAACAGTAAAGACAGACGGCCGCGCATTTCTTACGGTAAAAAAATTCTGGAAGTCGTTGGGCGCGGATGTTAAAGTTCTTTCGCCTGATGAACACGATGAGCTTGTTGCGTTTATAAGCCATCTTCCGCATGCTGTTTCATTCGCTCTGTCGCGTACCGCTGAAAATAAAAGTCTTGTGTTTGCGGCTAATAGTTTCAGGGACATGACTCGAGTAGCGGCATCGGATCCGGTTTTATGGCACGATATTTTTATGACGAATAAAAAAAATCTTTTGAGCGCTGTAAAGCGATTCAAACGGAATCTTTCGGATATGGAAAATAGCATACGGAAAAATGACTCGAAGAAATTGTTAAAGCTTATAGAGGAAGCGCGCAGTAAGCGCTTATTGCTTAATAATAAAAAATATGATTAACGTTATAGCGATAGACGGCCCCGCGGGCAGCGGAAAAAGTACGATAGCTAAAAGCGTTGCGAAAAATATGGGGTATCTGTATATAGATACCGGCGCTATGTACCGCGCATTGACATTAAAGGCAGTAAAAAATAGCATTGACCTTAACAGCGGGAAAGAACTTGTAGCTTTGTCCGGTAAAACGGATATAAAACTTGTTACATCAAAGGACGGATTAAAAGTTCTGCTTGACGGCGAAGATGTTTCTTCGGCCATAAGAGAACTGGCCGTAAGCGAGAAAGTGAAATACATAGCAAAGGTCCGGGGCGTCAGGGAACATATGGTCAGAATGCAGAGGGAACTCGGCAGATCTGCTGACGGGGCGGTGCTTGAAGGGAGAGATATCGGCACTGTTGTTTTTCCCGACGCCAGACACAAGTTTTTTATGGACGCATCATTCGACGAACGTGTTGCAAGAAGGTTTAAAGAACTAAAAGACCGAAGTGTTGACTGCACTAGAGAAGAAGTTGCAAAAGACCTTAAAGAACGTGATGAGTCCGATATTAACCGTAAGGTAGGGCCGCTTAAAAAAGCGGAAGATGCCGAAAGAATTGATACGACCGATATGACTATAGACGAGGTTGTAACGGAAATACTTGGAAGGGTCCGCGGCAAATGAGGCTTATTTACAGGATGTCTGTTTTATTTTTTTGGGTTTGGCTTAAACTATTTCATTCTTTGAAAGTCTATAATAGGCATAATCTGCCAAAAGGGGGATCATTTATTGTGGTAGCAAACCATGTGAGTTTTGCTGATCCGCCTTTAATAGGCGCGGTATTTATGAGGACGCCGTTATGCTTTATGGCTAAAAAAGAGCTTTTTGAAGATAAAAAATGGGGCTGGTGGTTCAGGGCCACTAGTTGCATTCCTATATTAAGGAATAAGAACGATTTCGGGGCGACCAAGGAAGCCTTGAACAGGCTGACAAAAGGTATGCGCATAGCGCTTTTCCCGGAAGGTACAAGATCGGAAGATAATGAGATAAAGGAGCCGGAAATGGGTGTGGCATTCCTGGCGTCAAAGGCAAATGTGCCGGTATTGCCGGTTTATATAGAAGGGACGTTCCAGACATTGCCTAAAGGCGGTAAATATAAATCCTGGACGCCGATTAAAACTTATATAGGAGAAATGATAAATTTTAGAGAAGAAAGCGCTATCAAGGATAAAAGAGAGCGGTACGAAAAAATGAGTAAACATATAATGGACGTTATAAAAAGCCTGAGGGACCAGGCGAAAATAAGAATAGCTTAAATGAAAGCCGCGGTATGTTACCTCGGCGTTAAAGGAGGAAAAGTAAAATGGAAAACGAAAAAAAAGTAGAAGAATCTTTAGGAAAGGAGGAGATGGCCAGGCTTTACGATAGCTCGCTTGTTATGCTTGAAGAAGGGCAGATCGTAAAGGGTAAGATCGTATCTATATCCGGCAAGGATGTATTTATTGATATAGGGTACAAGTCCGAAGGTATATTGCCTTTGAACGAATTCCGCCAGTCGGATTCCGTCAATATCGGTGATGAGGTCAGCGTGTATATCGAGACACTCGAGAATGACGACGGCCTTGTTGAAGTGTCAAAAGAAAGAGCCGAGAGGACCGAAGGATGGGAAGTCATAAGCAACAAGTACAATGAAGGCGATAATATCGAAGGCATGATAGATAAAAAGGTAAAAGGCGGCTTTATGGTAAATATAGGCATAGAGGCCTTTTTGCCTGCGAGCCTTGCGGTTCCCAAAGAATTCGGCGGGCCGAACGGTATAATGAACCAGAAACTCTGGTTCAAGATCGTGAAGATAAATAAACCGAGGAAGAATGTAGTGCTTTCAAGGAAGGATTACATTGCCGAAGAAAAAAGAAAATCAAAAGAAGAAGCCATTAATACGCTGGAAAAAGGCGCGAGAGTAAAAGGCCTGGTGAAGAACATCACGGATTTCGGCGCTTTTGTAGATATAAAAGGTGTTATAGGCCTTCTTCATATAACCGATATGAGCTGGGGCAGGATATCGCATCCCACAGAGATCGTAAAAGTGGGGGATGAGCTGGACGTAGTGATATTGGATTTCGATAAGAATACGATGAAAATATCGCTTGGTTTGAAACAGATACTGCCTAACCCGTGGGACGGAGTAGACGAAAGGCTGCCTAAGGGGTCAAAGGTAAAAGGAAAAGTGGTGAACCTTATGCCTTACGGCGCGTTTGTCGAACTCGAGAAAGGGATCGAAGGACTTGTCCATATTTCCGAGCTGTCATGGTCGAAGAAATATAACCATCCCAACGAACTTTTGGCTGTGGGACAGGAAGTCGAGACTATGATACTTGATATAGACAGGGACAACAGGAAAATATCGCTCGGTATCAAGCAGTTAGAGCAGGATCCTTGGGTCGGAGTCGAAGGGAAATATAAAGTAGGAGAAAAGATAAAAGGTAAAGTCATCAGCCTCACAGATTACGGCGCATTTGTGGAGATAGAAAAAGGCGTTGACGGCCTTGTGCACGTATCCGATATTTCATGGACGAAAAAGATCACGCATCCGAAAGACGTGCTGAAAAAAGAGGACGAGATCGAGACCATGATACTGTCCGTTGACGAGAAAAACAGAAGAATAGCGCTCGGTATTAAACAGCTGGAACAGGACCCATGGGACGAGATAGCTTCTAAGTTTTCTCCGGGCACAATTACGATGGGCAAGATCACTAAGATCACCAACTTCGGTGTTTTTGTGGAAATAGACAAAGACCTTGAAGGTTTGCTCCACGTTTCAGAAGCGGGTATAGGCCCCAATGAGAAACTCGAGACAAAATTCAAGATAGGCGATGAGCTTGAAGTGCAGGTGCTGCGCGTAGACGGCGTACAGAAAAAGATCGCCCTGTCGCGGAAAGACCTGAAAGCTGAATAGAGGGGATATTGCTGTTGCGATATTGTTATGTAAGGACGGCATTTATCACTGATTTCTTGTATAGTGTATTGTCATCCTGAACGAGCCGAAGGCGAGTGAAGGATCTAGGCAAGCGAAAACAAGAAGATTGTTATGCTTATCTAGATTCTTCGTTGTCCCTTCTGCGTAAAAGTACAATAGGCGGGACTCCTCAGAATGACGGCAACAGGCGTGAAATAATAATACGGAGGCTTATTAATTGAAAGTATTAGAAGAGCAGATATCAATTATTAAACGCGGCACTGTCGAAATAATAAGTGAACAGAGCCTGACGGAAAAAATTAAGAAGTCCGTAAAGGAAAATAAGCCTCTTGTTGTTAAGGCCGGTTTTGATCCTACTGCGCCGGATATACATCTTGGCCATACAGTGCTTCTCAGAAAGCTCCGCCATTTTCAGGAATGCGGCCACAAAGTCGAATTTCTTATAGGCGATGCGACAGCTCTCGTAGGGGACCCTTCCGGTAAATCCCAGACGAGAAAAGTGATGACATGGGAAGAGGTCGAGGCCAATGCTTTAACCTACAAAAAACAGGTCAGTAAAATACTGGATACTACCGATCCCCGTCTTTTTGAACTTAAGTACAATAGCAAATGGTTTTCTAACCGCGGTCAAAAAGAAAAAGCCGCAACGCCGTTTACTTTTGAAACGTTCGTTGAGCTTGCTCAGAAATATACCGTAGCAAGGCTTCTTGAAAGAGACGATTTTGAAAAAAGGCTTAAAGAAAATAAGCCGATCAGTTTTCTTGAATTATTTTATCCTCTTATGCAGGGTTATGACTCTGTTATGATGAAAGCGGACATTGAGCTTGGCGGCAATGACCAGAAATTCAATATGCTTGTCGGCAGAACACTGCAGGAAGCCTATAGACAGGAACCGCAGGTTGTCATTTCGATGCCGATACTCGAAGGGCTAGACGGCGTCAATAAGATGTCAAAGTCACTCGACAATTATGTGGCTATAAATGACCAGCCGAAAGATATGTTCGGTAAGATCATGTCTATTTCCGATGCCATTATGCTTAAATATTATGAATTGTTAACAGACGAACCGCTCGAACAGCTTAAAAATAATATCCAGTCAGGCAAACTTCATCCAAAGCAGGCGAAAATGAATTTGGCGAAGATAATTATAGCGCAATATCACGATGAAGCAGAAGCCGATAAGGCCGAAGCCAATTTTGAAATGGCGTTTAAGGAAAAGAAATTCCCCGATAATATTCCTCTAATGAAGATTAACGTAGGGACAAATGATCATTCGCCCCTGCAAGATAAAAATGGCATTAAAACCATTGATGCCATCACTGCCTTGAGCCTCGTCACCAAAGAATCAAAAGGTGAAATTAAGCGTAAGATAAAAGAAGGCGCTGTTGAGATAGACGAAGCAAAACTCGACAAATTTGATTTCAATTTCACCGTTTCACGCGAGTACAAAATCCGTATAGGCAAGCGATTTTTCAAGGCACTGTTTGAGTTATAGTGTTTTTTATAATTGAGTTTGCATCAAGATAATGCTTTTAGTCGGCCTCGATATATGACGACAGGATAGAATTTGGATTTATAAAATGAAAACTGATGAATGGTTGGAGGATCTTTTGTGTGGTATTTCACTGGTATCAACAATATACGGATTGACTAACTATCCCAAACGGGCGTTATATGCGGTAATAGGGAGTATGATATTTTTGACTCTTATAGTTCGTATATTTTTAAAAAAAGATAAAAATAATAATTCTAAAGTAAAATAAATTTAAGCCTTTTATCGGATCTCTGACGAGAATTTGCAGTATTTTTGAAAGTAATTCTGTTACAAAAAAAAGACAATTATTTTTTAGTTGGCACTTGACACGCTATACTTCATATGATATACTTTACAAACCTCAGTAGCGAGAAATTGTTGAAAAACACAATCACTTGAAATTTGGGACTTCAAAATCGAAGATTCGAAAATAAGCATCGGGTCGATGCTAATTTTTTTTGTCATATTATTTAGAGTTTTAAAATACTGCCGGAAGGCGGATATTTTGATCTTTGAAAATACAGGTAACCGACGATTTTTTTGGGATTAGACCTTTTTTTATGGAGAGTTTGATCCTGGCTCAGAACGAACGCTGGCGGCGTGGATTAGGCATGCAAGTCGAACGATCCGCTGTAATGCGGATAGTGGCAAAAGGGTGAGTAACACGTGGGTAATCTGCCTTTAGGTTCGGAATAACCCCGCGAAAGCGGGGCTAATACTGGATAAGACCACATTTCATAATCGAGACGTGGTTAAAGCTTGGGACCCTAACAGGGCCTGGCGCCTTTAGATGAGCCCGCGTCCTATCAGCTAGTTGGTAGGGTAATGGCCTACCAAGGCTTTTGACGGGTAGCTGGTCTGAGAGGATGGTCAGCCACATTGGGACTGAGACACT
>Ga0172375_10007558_pt1 | contig 14860 bp, 7 predicted proteins | sample LakKiv1m_FD_114537 | JGI IMG/M metagenome (GOLD analysis project Ga0172375, IMG submission 114537) | Freshwater microbial communities from Kabuno Bay, South-Kivu, Congo - kab_092012_11.1m | ecosystem: Environmental > Aquatic > Freshwater > Lake | place: Democratic Republic of the Congo... | reverse complement strand
TGCGCCCCGCCTTGTCCCTTACCACCCTTGCATTCTCCCTTACAGACAAGGAATCCCCATCCGCCGTTTTCCATTTCGTTTCAAAACCGTGAACATAGCCCGCTTTTTCAATCTGTTGCAGGAACACCTGGCGCGGAGTCTCGGGGAATTGGGTCTTGTCCTTTTGAAGATCTATCTTTGATAATGCCTCAAAAGAACGGTACTTCAACATTTTCAGCAGGGCGGAATTGGCCATCATGACTTTACCATCCGGTGAAGTCCGGTATATTCCAACCGGGGCATTGACAAAAAGATCCCTGTAACGCGCCTCGCTCTCCCGGAGCGCTATTTCCATGCTCTTCTCGTCGGTCACATCCAGCCCCGAACTCATGGTTCCTGTTATTTTACCAGCATCATTACACAACACTGTATTGGACCATTCAATTATCCGGGTTTCTCCTTTCCGGGTCAGGACTTCGTTCTGGTATCGCCCGACGTTTTCAACGGTCCCCGCCATCAGGCCGAAATACACCTTCCTGACGTCGCCACGGAGGGCCCTGGGGATAAACTTGCCGAACCAGTCCTGTCCGATCACTTCTTTTTCTTTATAACCGAGAATCTCGCAGCCCTTCCTGTTCATCATTACAATCCGGCCTTTTGCATCCAGCACCACGTTGATCACGCCGGCCAGATTCAGATACTTCACCATGAGATCACGTTCCCGGCGCAGGTCTTTCTCTATTTTCTTATAATGACTGATGTCGGTGACTATCCCGAGAATTGCCTTGTCTGCCCCGTAATCAATGAGCCTGGTGGAAATCACCGCATCCATTATCATCCCATTTTCCGCAACCAGGCCATACTCAACCGTGTCCACTTCCCTCCCCTTCATATGCTGGCGGAACATCTTCCGGATGAGGTTCCTGCTCTCGGGCGCAATCAGGCACATGAAATCAAACTTTGGAGAGTAGAATTCTTGCCGTGAATACCCCATGATTCTCGAACAAAGGCTGTTGGCATAAACCACACGACCTTTGTGATTGACAAAAATCATGTTCGGGGACTGCTCGGCCAGATGAAGGAAATCGGGGTTTAACAAGCCGGAAGAATCTTTGACCAGGCGTTTAACCGCTGCTCCCGACCCGCGTTTTGTCTTGCTGGTTTTCAGGTTGTGATACCCCACTGTGATGTGTACAGCATCATAGCGGAACCTGATTATTCTTCAAGAGAAAATGCTCAGGTCGATGCGGATGAATCAACGTTCTTCATGGTCCGGCCTATGATCCATACAAGAGCGCAAATCATAACCAGCACCGCCACAACAAGCAATCTCCGCCCCTCTATTGTCCTCCTGCCGAATGCCGGATTGCAAATGGGATTCTTCTTCTGTGGACTGATCGAACAGGTATCGGCATCAGCCCCCTCAACCTTTGTAAGAACCTCCGCAATATCATAGCTGGGAGCATCAACGCCTTTGGCCCCGTACATTACCCGCAAAACCGCTGACTGTTCGGGAAAAAATATCCCTTCATGGATCTCACCTTCAGCCTCGACCCCGGAACAATTCAGCGGAGGATTGTCATGGTTGCTGATTGTCAGGCGATACCGGCCATGACGGGTTGGACGATTCAAGCCGATATTCATGCTCTCCTGCCTGAATCCGCCGGCATCAATCCGGCTGATGACGGGAGCTGCCAGGCATTGCCACACCTCCTGCCCAGCCTCATTCTTTTCAGGGCTCTCGACCTTCACCTGCCTGCTGAAATTGGCTGAATCGGTAAGGACCTTCAACCCTGTAAGCGGCACCAGCCCCGCTTCAAAAGTTATTACCGTCACCTTTTCTTTAACATCATTAGTGATGACCAATTTCGTAACAGGATAAAGGCGCTTGAGAATACGGCTCCTTACCATCGACTCTTTCCTGTCTATGAAATCAATCCGGTCGATACGAAAATCTTCCCGCCTGAAACTGCTTCTCTCTGTCTCGCTGACCACACTCCCGCTGCGCGTCTCGCGGATGACCCCGGTCAGCGGCGATTGCTGCGTTTCGGTAATATTACTGACCTGTATCTTGTAGAAAGAATATTTTCCAGCCTTGATCGCGACCCTGCAGTTCCGCAGATCAATGAATTTTGAATAATCAAATATCGGCCGGTTCTCGGCCAGCACCTCCCACGAAGTACGGTCATTGCTTCCCGACACTGTCACCTGCTTCTCGTAGTTCTTCAGCGATGTGTTGAAAACCAGCGCCGCGAGCTGTCTTTCTGCGTCCTTTTCCTTCCTCTTGTAAACGAGCTCTATCCTGTTATCCGCCAGTTTCTCAAAACCCACAGTCTCCAGCTCCACTTGTGTTTCGACCGCTTCGGTCTTTGCCGCCTCTGCAGCCCGCACAAGAAAAGGCCTTTCGTTGCCCTTGTCGTCAAAAAGCCTCATGTTGGAATAGTTGTAAGTTGTGGAGGCGAATATTTCCTCGTCCAGGCGGAAAATGGCCACCTTTTTCGCCGCGCCCTGCGGCATCTGGATGTCCTTCTGGAAAGGAAAAATCCGCATGTCCATCGCCCCGTACGAGAACCCGCAACTTGACAGAACCAGAAGAATTGCAGCAAGCTCGACGCCGGATGGTTTGATGTTCCCTGGTATTTTACTCATGACTGGCCGCCTTTCACGAATTTCTTACCCGAATACAGATATGCAAATGCCCCTAAAAGAAGAATACCGCCCACCACCATGAATGCAATGACCCGGTAAATCATCTCCGTGCCCGAAAGATCAACAAGGAACACTTTCCCCGCAACAACAGCAAACAGGGCAAGACCCAGGTACCGGAGCGGCGTGACATTCTTCCATATCCCCCCGGCCGTGAAACCTATCGCGAACAGAGCCCATAAGATAGAAATGCCGCCGCGCTGGAACTTGACCATCTTCCAGAAAAGGAGGCTGTTCAACTCCAGCGAAGTGTAGACAAAGAGAAGAAACAGCGACCCGTATCCAAACGCGCTCACTATGGAACGGTCCCCCCGTTTCATGCCGACCGCCTTCCAGACAACAAGGAAGATCAGCATAAGCACGCCGAAATCAAGGAACCTCGTTCCTGCATACATGAAATTGTATTCCATGTTGTAAATCAGCTTGTCGCAGAAATGCCACGAGGACAGGTCGAAGGCAAAAACCTTCAACACTGCGATAAACAGGAACGCGCACATCGCCCACAGCGCAATGCTGTCCCGCATTTCCCCCGCCAGGTACTTAACAAGGAAATATCCGCCCATGACGCACCACAGCACCGTCAGCACCGGCAGCCTGAACGGCGTGTAGTACATGAACATGGTATTGAGTTCAAGATGGGCGAACAGGAATACAAAGAGGATCGCAAACCAGTAGAAGACCCCGCCGGCCACACCCCGGCTGACAAGCTGGGGCGTGTTGTTGGTTTCACTGATGACTGAACCGCCTGACGGTTCCACCCGGGTCCGCTGGATGAAGAACCCTGCAATGACCGACGCTATCGAAATGCCGAAAGTCCACAGGCGCGAAACCATGTGCTTCCAGTAGAGTTCCATCGGCTCAGTGGCGTGGGGCATGAAGGAGAAGTTCCGGGGTATGTCCCAGTAAAGAAGGCGGAAGAAAATAACGCAGTACATCACATGCCCAAGGTTCTCCATGAAGTTGCTGTTGAGCTTGCGCCCCATCCACAGGAACATGAACGCAAGAAGCGACAGGCTGATTGTCAGCGATTCCTTCTCGAGGATCAGCGGAAGTGTCCAGGTCGTAAAGACACCGGCCAGCGCTATCAACGTGACCAGCAGTCCCCTGTCGGCAAGCCGCCGCCTGAGGAAAACAAGCACATGCGCAATATAGAAAAGAGCCAGTCCCACGGACATTATCGCCGGATAAGGCCGCCCGTATTTCTCGTCAATCAGCCAGTACGCCGCCGCCGCATAAAGAAACGCGTTCGCAACCAGGTGAATTATCTCAAGCGTCGTTGACTTGTTGCCGCGTACGATATTGTGCAGGTAGACAATGGACGAATGGACAACCAGGTATGCCGTTCCAAACGATATCGCAACAGTAAAATCTTCAGGCCTGTACGTCTTTCCAAGTATCGAGGCAAAGAAAAGAAGATACGTTCCTATGAACCCGAGATAGTTGAGCAGGCGCCACTGCTTGTAATAGGCAATAGCCATTATACCCACGCTCAACAGGAGAATATAGCTGTAGAACCCCGGCAGGTTCGGCGTTGCTGTCCGCAGCAGTACCGGCGTCATGTAGCCGCCGGCTATTCCTATTATTGCAACGAGCATTGAGTCAGCGCTTATAGCCAGCAGGCCCGCGGCGATTGTCACAAGAATCATCATGGCAAAAGCCACGGCCATCGAGGCTGAACCGAACAGATGATATCTAATGCCGGCAGCAAAGGCACTGGCATACAGCATCAACAGCCCGCCGCCAACCAACCCCTGCCCCATCACGTTATATTTCTTACCGAGAAGCTTGATTCCAAAAACAAGCAGACATGTCCCGGCAATCATGATTATTCCGACCCGCGCTGCCGGCGAAATGAGTTCCCTCTCCAGTGACCATTTCAGGAAATAGATCGCAGCCATCACGAGAACCAGTATACCGGCCCTGATCAACCACGTGGTTGCAACGGCGACTTCCGTGCTGACACCTTCGCGCTTGTTTTCGTCACCGTAAACAATCCAGCGCCATATCTTGCCGAGTATCTCCTTTGCCGATTCAACAAATTTGGACTGCTGTTCTGGCGCTGCGGGCTGAATCTCCCGCGCTGGTAAGGGTTTCGCCGCCTGGACAGGAACCGGCGGCGGCTGTGCCTGCCTCGTCTCCTGGACCTTCATTGCAGCTGGAGCCGCAGCCTGCTTTGCCGCTTCGACTTTCCCGGTCTCCGGTTCCACATGCGCACGTGCTGCTGCCCCGGTAGCCTTTTGTCCTTTAAGCGCGTTCGCAAGTTCTGAAACTTCACGGTTCAGGTAATCAAGCCTTGAAGACATTATCCGCCCGTCTTCATCAAGCTTGCCGACCGATCGCTTTACAAGAAACAGGATCACCGTATTAACCACCACAAATAACAGAATCCATTCAGTCATTGTTTTTCTCCTGTTTGCGCTTCCGCCGGTTCACTTCCGGAATGTTTTTTTATGAACTCAACCGCAGTACGCCTGAAATTACCGTCAAAATCAATTCCGCATTCGTTGTGGGTGCCGGTCATCTCAACAAACTGTTTTGGCTCATTTGCCGCTGCAAACAGCCGCCGCCCCTGTTCAAACGGAACCGTGTCATCGTCCCTGCTGTGGGCTATCAGGACAGGGCAATGTATCTTCCCGAGCCGCTGCAGGCTGTCGTATTTGAAACGGCAGAACAGCCGGACCGGAAGGAAGGGAAAAATCTTCGCCGCCATGTCCGGCGCGGATGTCAGGGTTGATTCAAGGATAAGCATGCCGGGGTTTGCCTGCTCCGAAAGCCAGGTCGCAACTGCGCCGCCGAGGGATTGACCAAAGACAATAATATCTTTTGGATCTGTTTTCTTTTCCGCTTTCAGGTAGTTCCAGGCGGCAAGGGCATCAAAATACGTTCCCTGCTCGCCCGGCTTACCAGTACTCGTTCCATACCCGCGGTAATCAAACATCAGCACACTCAAGCCCATGTTGTGAAAGGTTTTAACAGTATCCACCCGGTCGCCAATGTCACCGCCATTGCCGTGGCATATCAGCGCGGTGCGTGCCGGACCAGTCTTGTTTGTGGAGTTGGCCGGAACATACCAGCCCGTAATGGTTTCGCCGTCCTGGGTTCTCAGGCTCACATTCTCAAAAGAAAGTCCGATCCTTTCAGGGGTGTCATCAATCGTCCTTCCCGGGTAATAGACATACCGCGGTTGAATGAAGAAAACCAGCAGGCACAGCCCTATGTAGGCCGCAACTGCAATTCTGACTATTGACCACATCATTTCCATGCCGAATTTCCTTAACCTGTTGCCTGTGTCGTTCACCTGAATAACCCCAGAAGCTCGGCGCCCGGATCCTGGCCCAGGACGACATAATAAGCCACTGCTCCTAAAATTCCATGCACAATCCCGATGGCCCAGAGGTTCCGGTATTTTTCGTAAATCCAGCTGAACGCAATTCCGGCGATCAGCGTCAATACCATCAGCCGGTAATTTGGAAAATGCGCCGCACTGAAGATCGCCGATGCCGCCCCTACTCTGGCGGCAAGGCCCGGCACAAAAGCCCTGAGGTTCCGCGTGATCAGCGCCTGCAGGGCAAACTGCTGACCCAATCCCCAGACCGAGTAAAGAATCATAACCAGCCAGAATGTTAGCGGCAAAGGGAACCTCGAGTTCACTGCTCCATAGATCAAGAGCGGAACAAGCGCAAGAACGGCAAAAACACCGCCCGCCTTTACTGCTGGAATAAATCCGTCACGCCTGAATCCCCATTCAGCAGTGATCCCCGGCACACTGGCGAATCGCCATAACAGGTACGATCCCCATGCAATAAACGCAGCAACATTGAAGATATGCTGCGGCCGGACTATAGACCCTTCCGAACCGCTTATTCCATCCGAAAAGACTTCGATCAGCACATGCGCCACACCGAACACCACAATCGCAAAAAGCTCCAGCATGGCAATCCTTGATGAAGCTCTGCGGGCTGACGTGCGTGCCAGGCCGTAGCTTCTTGGCGAAGGCTGGTCCGGCATCTTGTCCTGCGTTGCCTCGGCAGAGCGGGAAGCTTCTCGAGCGACGCCGGAAGCCCGCAGTTTCTTTGCGGAATCCGGCGTAGCAATATCCGCATTGATCCCTCGGACTAAAAGTCCGGGGTCTCCTGCGAAGACGGATGAAAGACTTTCCTCTGTATGCGGAGAAGCCTCTCCGCCGCCTTCGATTCTTTCCATGATATTCACATCAACAGCTTTCATTTTGTTCCTGTCCGGGCAAGCGGCACGAAGAGCAGATCCAGCTTCTTGCCGGTCTCGTTCCGTTCATACCTGAAGAACCGCCAGAGGAAAGAGACTTTCTTAAACTTGTCACTTTTCCTGTCGTAGGTTATGGCAGGGAAGATATCAACGCTCACATCATTGTTGGAGCGCTCATAGTGCCACAAATGCCACAGGATCCTCGCCCTGGCGTATTCATCCTTCCCTTCCTGCCCCTTGTCCCTCGGTTTCACATCACGCTTGTAATCATAAAGAGCCAGCAGCAGACTCCCGTCCACATTCTCCCTGTTGGCACCCGGCTCCTCACGCTTGTTATAAGTCCACAGAGGAAAGAAAACCTGCTCCTTGCGGTTGACTGCAACCGCCTTGCCGTCCCTGACACCCTGAAGGCTGGTGGTATTCCTGTACCAGAAGGCAGGCAGGGAAATGAAAGTCTTACCGTATTCACCATACTTGCTCGATGATGTATAATCCGGAGACCCGTCATTCCAGTAACCGTATATCGGAAAAATCCAGGAACTGCTCCTTGAACCGTGGCGCCAGTAACGGCCCCACAGGAAAGTTCCGTCAACATTTCCTGAACTTTTGTCCCGGTCATGTGAGAACAGCGGGAACAGCCAGCCTCCTGAATGACTGCCTTTCTTCACCCCCACAAACGGCGTCAAAGGATAGAAGAATCCATCAGTCTCGTTATTCCAGCCGACAAGCGGCGTGTAAAACTTCTTGTTGTCATAATAATACAGCGGGAAAAGGTAACCATCCCTCTTCGCGGGATCAGGCTCCCAGTTGTTCTGGAAAAGCCCAAGCAGCGCCGTTATATCCATGTCAGTCCCGTCCGTGGAATAGCCGGAAAGCAGCGGCGGAATGATGCCCGTTGTCCTGTTGCCATCTTTATACTTCATGAACGGCAGTGAAACAAATGTGCCTTCACTGCTGTCCCTGTAATAGAGCGGGAAAATATGCTGTTTACCCGCATGCTCCCCGAAACCAAAATGCGCCAGCGGACCGCCCACCCAGAGGTCGCTGCTCTTGTCTCCCTTCGTGAGCCAGGACAGCATGGGCGGAATAAGATATGAAGTCCTGGCATCGTCCGTCTGCCATTTGGCAAATAACGGCGATACAAAAGTTCCGTCGTGCGGTTCCGAGTAAAACAGCGGCAGCAGGTAACTGGAAGCCGGGTCACTGCCCCAGCTGTACCTCGCCAGTCCGCCAACGCTCCATAGGCTCGATGACTTTCCATCGGTCTCATACATGGAAAGCAGCGGCGGCACTGCTGTATAACGTTTGCCGTTATCGTCGCCCCATTTCGCGGCAAGCGGCGAGACAAACGTCTTATCCTTGCCGTTCCAGTAATATAAAGGCAGTACGTGGTGGGAGAAATAATCCTTGTCCCACTGTGCATGCAGCAGAGGCGCCACCAGCCACACGTCACCTCCGGTGTCTGTCCGCCTGCCTCCTGAAAGAAGCGGATAGATCAGCCAGTTCTTTCCCTGCGCGTCACTGTGATAACCGCCAACAAGCGTCGCGAACAGTTTGTCCGTCGCTGTTTCGCGCTCATAAAACAGGGGCACCGTTGTGCGCCACTGTGTCTTCCCTCCATCGGAATCACCCTGCGAGTAGAGCGGTGTCATGAGCACGTTCCGCTTCTCACTCTTTTCCCTGAAATATAACAACGGGCAAAGCTGCCAGCTGTTTCCACGCGCGTCTGAACCGCTCGACCATGGTACGGAGACAAACCTGGAACCATCTTTGCCGGATGAGTGATAATAGAGCGGAAACACGTGATGCGAGCTGGAATCCCTGTCCCACCGGCTGTGAGCTATCGGCCCAAGGGCCCACACCGACCCTTTCTCGTGACCGCTTGACCCGCCCGTCAACAGAGGAGTTACGAACCAGCTTGAATCTTCCCCAGCGCTTTTGAAACCGCCAAGCACTGACGCCCACAATCTCTCGCTGGCAGTTCTTTCCGAGTAATACAACGGCAGCAGTAAGCTCCATGCATTACTGCCAGAAGCGCTCTCTCCCCTGGAATAAATGAGCGACAGGAACCTGGATTCCTTTGGATCAGATGAGTGATAGAATAACGGCGGCATGAGTTGCCAGCTCGAACCATCTGCCTCCCGGCCATACCACCATGGCAGGGAAAAGAAAACCGAAGAATTCTGGTCTTTTTCCCTGTAGTAAAGGGGAATAAACGTATCGCCCCGTTCCTTGCCATCCATATCCGACCACTGATGCCCAAGCGGCCAGAACATGAACCGGTAGTAGCCATCCTTGTGACTGTAGTTGCCGGCCAGCGGCCACACATGCCAGCCGTTCTCAGTGGTGGTCCGCTTGAGGTGACCTATCGGCCACGGCAGATACAGGCTGAAGCCATTGTCACTCCTGTAGTATGACCATAAGGGAATAAGCCCGTCATACCCACGTTTGCCGAACGGATGATCGTAATGCCAGTAGAGAGGAAACGCCGTGAAATAGTCTTTACCCCAGAAGACCGGGAAAATACGATTATTGCCAGACTTGCGGTTGAACTGACCTATCGGCCAGAGCACATTGTAAACCTTCTTCTCATCTCCAAGGCCGTAAATCGACATCAGGGGCCTTATGGCAAAATGATCATCTGTAAACTCAACCGCCGGCCATAAAACTGACAGTGCCGGATCACGGTAATACATTAAAGGCCAGACATTTACCCTGTCCTCTGCCGGTCCTTTCCGCTTGTTGTATTCACCGGTATAGAATGGGGTCCCCTTCATCTCGGTACTTGCGCAGCCCGAAAGAAAAACGAAAGTCACCGCCGCCAAAACAACTCCCAGTATTTTCACTATTTTCTTCATCTTGTCTCCTTCCTGTCAAATTGCCACGCACTGCATATGCAACTCGCGTAGGGGCAAGCCCGCTGGCTACATAACGTTACTCATTACGCGTGGCACTCCGTCACAACCGGACTTTTCCTTATTCTCGTTTCTTTTCATCGTCTTTCGATTGTATCGCTTCCGGCATCGGGAGACCTGACAACTGCGAAATGAGCATCAAAACACCCAATATGATGACCAAGATTGGAATTTCACGGTCCACCACCAGGCGATTGGTTTGACGAAGAAGGGAACAAACCGAAGCAACCATCAGAAACGGTCCGGTGACGATGGTTAGTTTATTCACCCCTCCGACCACAAGGGTGAGAATGCCCACAGACGCCAGACCGACTGTCCACATCCAGTCAACCCCGGGCATGATCTCAAGCACGTTGAGGAGCCATGTCACACCCACAATAACTGTTAGGACCGGGACAATAAGTTTCTTGCCCATATCTGTTTCCTTTCTCTCTTTTGTTTATTCATGCAGGTTTTCAGACAACTTTGCAGCACTTTCCAGAGCCTTATCCTTAAGCTTCTTCTGGTCCAGCTTTCCCGACCCCAGGGTCGGCATCGCCTCTATCCTGATCAGATTTTCACGGCGCGGCTTCCACAGGTTAGGAAGGTCGCTTTCGGCAATGATCCTGCTTAAACTCTCGGCGGTCCCGGCTTCATCCGTATAAAGAAGTACCAACAGTTCGCCCTTCTTTTCGTCGGGAACTGAAGTCACATGTATAACATGACCAACAGCCCCCAGCGCATGATAAATTTTATCTTCTACCGCCATATGCGGAACCATCTCGCCGCCAATCTTGCTGAACCGCGACACGCGATCGAGAAGGAACACAAATCCGTCACCGTCAATCTTCGCGATGTCGCCCGTATCATACCAGCCATCCTTTATTACCTCTGCCGTCTTCTCTGGCTTGCCAAGGTAACCAAGCATCACGTTCGGGCCCTTGACCATCAACAGGCCTCTCCCGCCATCCTTGATAACAGCGCCGGACTCCGGGTCCACGATTCGCATCGCAACGCCCGGAATAGGCTGGCCGATACTTTCCTCCTTGGTGCCAGTCTGGTGCACGCCGTCACTCTCAACATCCGGGATATTCAACGCCGCCACCGGCGACAGCTCCGTCGTACCGTAACCTTCCAGCGGCCTTATTCCAAAATGAGCCTCAAAATGATCTGCTATTTTCTTCTTCAGCTTTTCAGCCCCTGCCACGACCACGCGAAGGCTGGCAAAATCAGCCCTGGTCGCGCGCCGCATATACCCGACAAGAAACGTGGGCGTGGCCAGCAGGATAGTCAGCCTGTTCTCACGGACAAGCTCGGCAACTTTGCCGCCCTCGATCGGGTTCGGGTGGTAGAATATCGAAAAGCCCTTCAGCATTGGACACCAGAGCGTTGCCGTGAAACCAAAAGAATGGAAGAAAGGCAGGATACCGCACATCCTGTCATGCAGCCCGAAATGCATCAGCATCAGGAACGACTCTATATTTGAAATCACGTTATGATGCGTAAGCATCACACCCTTTGGCTCCCCGGTACTGCCGGAGGAAAAAATGATCGCGGCAACATCGTCCGGCCCGGGCCTGTTGTACCGCATCAGCAACCTCGCCGGCGCCGCAAGCGCCAGCACCGCGGCCAGCAGCTTGCCTGCCGGTGTTATCCGCGCAGCCAGGTCTTCAATAAATACCGTGCCTTCCGGCATCACAAACCCGCGCATTTTTTCACCAAAAGCGCGGGAGGAAATAATGGTCTTTATCCCGCACTGCCGTATGGCAGACGCTATCGATTCAGCTGAACTGGTGAAATTGAGATTTACCGAAACCCTGCCGGACAGCGTAACCGCAATGTTGACAAGGGCGCCGCCGGCAGTTGCCGGCATAATCAGGCCTATCTTCTCCTGCCCGGGTGAGCGCGCATCAATTTCCCGGGACAGCGCAATCGCGGAAATCAGGGTCTTCCCGAAACTAAGGCGCTTGCCTGTCGAATCGCCAAGCGCCATGGCAAACCACCTGCGTCTTGCCGTTCCAATAAACATTTTTGCGAGAACACGGCCGGAGTCCTTCTTCAGGTCAAACGATTTCGCTGACAGCTCTATGACCGCCTCACGCACCTCCGCCGATGTCGACGTCGCAGGCATGGGTCCTCCGAAAATCACCGAGACCGGATAAGGGATGGCATTGGGCAGGCTTCCGAGCAGCCGGCCATGGTAATAGCTGAAGACGCTTCCCCACGCCCCGCCAATGTAGACCGGTATTACCGGATGGCTTGACCCCTTGACAATACGCTCAAGACCCGGCTTGAATGCACGGATATTGCCGTTACGGGTCAATGCGCCCTCTGCAAAAATACAAACCATATACCCGGCATCCAGTTCCGCACGAGCCTGCTTAAGCGATGCCAGCACGGCCCTGGGACCGTCCACCACGGACACCGGTATTACACCCATCAGCCTGAACAGCGGATTCAGCCATTTGTTCCTGTAAATCTGGCGCTCCATCATGAAACGGATCCGCCTCTGGCACGTCGCGGAAATCAGGAGGGCATCAACCCACGTGACATGGTTGGAAACCAGCAGCGCGCCGCCATCCACCGGCAGATTCTCAAGGCCAAAGGTTTTTATCCTGTAAAAGCATTTTGTTATTATCACCGTCACACAGCGGATCAGGAAATCTGGCAGAACGACAATCGCAACAGCGGCAAGGATTCCGGTCATCACTCCTATCGCCAGGAAACACTCTGTTGCCGCCAGTTTTAACACCCCGTTCAGGAGGAAGAACAGGCCTGCGGACAGCGCAACGCCCAGGAAACTCAGGAAATTGGTGCACGCGAGTATTTCGCCGCGCTGGTTGCCGGGACTGCGGTACTGGATAAAAGCATTTAGCGGCACTATGAAGAGCCCTGAACTGACCCCTATCAGGAATATCAGCGCCAGCGCCGGCTTCAGCGCAGGCGTAACAAGCCCCAGCGCAACGCACGCCACGGTCAACCCGACCGCCCCAATCGGCACAATGCCGAATTCTATGTTGCGGCCCGAAACCTTGCCTGACAAAAGGGCGCCGATCCCGATTCCAAGCGCAGCAACTGGAAACAGGTACCCGCTCTTTTCCACACTCATCCTGAGGCATTCCTGGCCGTATATCAGCCCAGCCTGCTGTATGAACGCCCCGAGGAAAAGGAAATATGCCGAACCCATTATCGCCAGGAACAGATGTATGTCCTTCTTCGTCTCGCGCAGGGTCTTGAATATCTCAACCAGGAACAGCGCTGAAAAATTCTTCGTGGAACCGGCCGAAGGTGTTTTCTGTATGCCGAAGCTCGCGATCACGCCCGCAACCGCAAGGCAGAGGCAGATACCGGCCAGCCCGAGATAACTGCCACCAATTACCTGCAGGAGCAGGAACGAAGGGAGAAACGTCCCAAGTATGATGGCCATGTATGTAAGGCCTTCAAGGAAACTGTTTGCCCGCGACAGCTTCTCTGCCGGAACTATCTCCGGGATGATTCCGTACTTCGACGGGCTGAACAATGTACTGTGGCAGCCCATCAGGAAAAGTATGACATAGAGAAATACTGGACTCTTGTAATAAACAGCCACACAAGCAGCCAGCAGGACCGCCACTTCGATAAACTTTACGGCTACAATGATTGTCCTCTTGCTGATCCTGTCGGCAAGAACACCGGCCGCATGGGAGAAAAGGAGAAAAGGCACGACGAAAATCGCGAAAGCGGCTGGCACCACCTTTGCCCTGCAACTTTCTCCCATTAAATTCCCGAGCAGGCATATCAACAGGAGTTTGAAGATGTTATCATTCAACGCCCCGAGAAACTGGGTCACATTCAACCAGGCAAATGACCTGTTAAGCTTTTGAGAATGCGAAAGCATGTCTCAATCCCCCCTCCTGCCGGAATGATTTTGACGGGCAGCTGCACTCATCCTTCCAGCCCAGCATACGGTAATATTCCGGCAATTCGCATTCCTCCGGAAAACGGCATAAAGAACGGACTTTACTATACTCGATAGGCAGTGTTCCTGTAAACGCTTCATTAAGCCTGTCCATATTTTCCATCAGGAAGCACTTGCAGCCCGGCCGCCCAAATGCCGCAGTCAGCCGCGACCAGATCACGCTCACGCTTTCCCTGCTGATATTTCCAAATGAAACCGGCGTGAAATCACACGGGCACACATTGCCCTGCGCGTCGACATAAAGGTGCTGGAACCCTGCCCCGCAGCCGTACAGCTCCTTGTGCTCAATATGCGCAAATGCACAGACTTTTGTGGTATTTCTTTCTCTGTTGGTCCTGATATGCAGTTTCCGCAATTCTCCCCTTTCTTCACCATTAAGGATACATTTGCACGCGCAACTGAGCAGGTTGCCGGTCGGCATCGGCTCAAGCAGCCTGATTTCATGCACCCCCAGTTCCCCGGCAAGGTCGAGATAACGCTGGAATGACTCGCCGTTTGCCATCTCCCTGGTCGCGACAAGCTGAATCATCGTGTACATGCCGTTATCCCTGAAAATGCGAATGGCGTTAAGCGCCGTCCCAAACGCGCCTTTTACACCGCGGCGTTCATCATGAATTTCCGGTTCGTAATGATCCAGGCTTACCGCGGCGCCGAAAAGCCCGTTCCGCCTGAGCTCCTTCACCCTCTTTTCGCTGACACCGTCACCTGACGTGAAGAGGATGGAAACCGACCTGTCATCAATTGACCCGATAATCCCGGCCAGGTCGTCACGGAGCATCGGTTCGCCGCCGGTGAAGCCCAGGATGCAGACTCCCATGTCCTGCAGGTCCCGGACAGCTGACAGGATTGTTTCGCGTGACATGTCGGCGCCTGTCCTTCGAGTCTTGCTGCAGTGCCAGCAGTTATACCTGCACTTGCTCGTCACGGATATGTACGCCGATACCGGTATTGCCCTGCGTTCCATTAATGCCTGGATACTGCGCCCCAGCCCGTTGAATGCCTCACTCGGGAAAGGCGGCAGAAAAGAATTGATTACAACCTTGCCGTCGAGCCTTGTGAATTTCTCCTCTTTTAACAGGCTCCTTATCTTCAACAGGAC
>Ga0172375_10007557_pt1 | contig 14860 bp, 14 predicted proteins | sample LakKiv1m_FD_114537 | JGI IMG/M metagenome (GOLD analysis project Ga0172375, IMG submission 114537) | Freshwater microbial communities from Kabuno Bay, South-Kivu, Congo - kab_092012_11.1m | ecosystem: Environmental > Aquatic > Freshwater > Lake | place: Democratic Republic of the Congo... | reverse complement strand
TTTCTCATGGCCAAGTAAAAATAATAAAGGAGTATTTAGATGTTCTACTCCATATTCAATGCTTCCCAATTCTATCGGGTCAACAACATTGCCTGCAACCCTGATGATAAAGATATCGCCGAGCCCCTGGTCAAAAAGCAGTTCCGGGGGTACCCTCGAGTCAGAACATGTTATCACTGTTGCAAAAGGTTTCTGCCCTTTTAACAATTCTTTTCTTTTTGTGTCTCCGAGGTCTTTAGTCATGAGTTGGCCCGATACAAACCTTTTATTGCCATCCATCAATTTTTGCAGCGCCTCATCACCTGTGCTCCCTGCAAAAACAAACCCTGAAAAAACTAAAACTACGAATAAAGATAGAATAACTTTAAAACGTTTCATAAATCTAACCCCCATTCCTTAAAAATTTAAATTGCCTTCAAAGAAGGTCTATTAATTGGCGATTATTTGCAACTACTCAGGTTATCAGGTTCACAGTTCAAGGTTCAGGGTTAGCTACTTTCGTAAATCCTAACTTCTTTATTAAACGGTACACTTTCCGAATTAAACGGTACACTTTCCGAGTCAATTCGCGAGCCAGTTGCCAAGCCTCAATATCTTCAAACCGTTTCAATCTTCATCGCTTCTTAACCTTGAACTGTGAACCTTAGAACTTTGAACCTGAGTAGTTACGATTATTTTAAATTTAGACCGTATTCTTTTTCAATAATAATCTTCAATGAAACTGCCTATGCAGCCTTTCCCTTTTCAGTTGCTGAGGCAAAGACCTCAGCCGCATTGAATGTGCCATCTATTGCTTGCACAGGACACTTTGCTGTACAGATGCCACATCCAATACACCTGGACTGATCAATAACATGCAGTTTTTTCAGTTCACCAGAAGCTGCATTAACAGGACAGACTTTAGTGCATATCCGGCAGCCAATACAGTTATCCATAACAAAAGCCTTTGGCCTTTTAGGTATAAAGTCTGTGATAGCCTTTGTAGGGCACTTTTTAACACAAAGGCCACATACCTTGCATTTATCCAGGTCTATACGCGACAGGTTATTCTCAATAGAGGGTGCATCAAAAGGGCAGACCTTATTACAGATACCACATGCAATGCAGCCTGCCTGACAATTCTTTTTTGTATCTACGCCTTTGTCTTTTGAATGACATGTAACAAGGACCTGTCTTGATGCAGGAAGAACCTCGATAACCTTTGTGGGGCATACTGCCTCGCACTTTCTGCAACCTGTGCACTTCGTGAGGTCAACATATGGAAGGTGGTCATCTGTCATGGTTATAGCATCAAATGGACATACCCTCGAACAAGTCCCGTAGCCTAAACAGCCGTGCCCGCATGCCTTGTCCCCGCCGCCTGCAAGTATAACAGCCCTGCAATCCTGAATGCCTTCGTATTTGAATTTCTTTACCGACCGGCTCCAACTGCCCTGACACATAATCCTTGCAAAAATAGGCTCTCTTATCTCAGCCTTCTTACCTGTGATTAATGCGACTGCCTCACAGGTTGTTGCGCCACCCGGTGTACAGAGATTTGGCGGGATGTCAGGATTATTTACTACTGCTTCTGCATACTGCTCACAGCCCGCATAACCACATGCGCCGCAGTGCGCATTGGCAAGAACTTCTTTTACCTGCTCTACCCTCGGGTCAATCTTAACAGAAAATCTTTTTGCTGCAAAGGCAAGTCCAAGGCCGAATATTATACCTAGGCTAGCGAGGAAGATTAAAGTGGATTTTATAAGAGGCATTAATTCAACATACTCTTTTGCTTCAACCCCTCCGCCAACTCCAATTTGAGGGAGTATAAAGTGAGATATGTCAGAGAGCTGAATCAACCCAATGATATCTGTTATTATTCTCTGAATGTCATACATTTTAAAAATTATTTAATTTTTTAGTAATCCCCCCCTTTAAAAAAGGGGGGAAGTTGTCTTTTATATAATTCTTATCATTTTATCCCCCTCTTTACTAAAGAGGGGTTAGGGGAGATTACTTATTTTCATCTTCCTTTGTACCGATTTGTCGAAATAATAGACTATTTTAACACTTTATAGTTTTATTAATCCTGAAAACCCTGTAAATGCAAGGGCAATCAACCCGGTAACTACAAAGGCAATGGGTAATCCTTTAAATGTTTTGGGGACATCAGCAAGTTCAAGTTTTTCCCGAATGCTTGCCATTATTAATAATGCCAGTGCAAACCCGATTCCTGAGCCAAATGCGAAGGCAAGGCTCTCAATAAAATTATACTTTTCACCTGCATTAATCAAGGGAACTGCAAGTATAATACAATTAGTTGATATCAGCGCGAGATAGATGCCAAGTTTGTGAAAAAGCACAGGTGCAACCTTTCTCATAATTGTGTCAGAGGCCTGTACAAATCCAGCTACAACGCCAATAAATACAATAATCTTAAGGAATGTAAGGTCAAGGGGGATCATCACATAATTAAAAATGAGCCAGCTTAATGCTGCGCTTATCATCATAACCGAGGTAAAGGTAATACTCATACCAACCGCGGTCTCCATTTTTTTAGAGACCCCGAAAAATATACAAAGACCGAGGAACCTTGTGAAAACAAAATTATTTATAAGCGAGGCTGCAATAATGAGCTCAAAAAGTTTTGCGGAATCAATACTCATATATTCCCCCTTTTAAAAACCGTTGCTGGGTAGTTCATTGCGATGCGCCGGCAGGTCTTTTTCGGGAAAACTTCATATCAACCCAGTTGAAAAAAGCCATTAATATCCCTACGGCAAAAAAACCACCTGCAGGTAAAATCATTATTAGAAGGGGTTTTGCATTAATAATCGGAACCCCCCATAACGATCCCTTGCCCAGCAACTCCCTGAAAAAACTTATTACAGTAAGTGCAAACAAAAACCCCAGTCCCATACCAATACCGTCAAACATAGATGGGGCAATCTTATTTTTACTTGCGAACATCTCGGCCCTGGCGAGGATTGAGGCAAAAGCAACAATCAACTGTATATACAGTCCCATCTGCTTGTATGCTTCCCTTGCAAAGGCTGCCATTGTCATATCAGTAACAGTTACCCAGCCTGATATTACAAGCATAAAGATGGGCAGCCGTATCCTCGGGTGGATGAATTTTCGCATTAGCGAAACAGTGATATTGACCATTGTCTGGACAAAGAGAACTGCAGCGCCCATTAAAACACCGTTTCTCAAGTTGTTTGTGACTGCAATAGAGGGACAGAGGCTGAGCGCAAGCCTAAATATGGTGTTTTCTTTAAAAATTCCATTTTTTATAAGAGCAAGGTAACTAATTGTGTTCGGCATGCTTAGATCCTCCTTCTTTTATTGTCTTTATTAGGAAGTCTACCCCGCTTCTTACAGCATCTTCAGTAACCGCTCTGCTTGAAATGGTTGCTCCGGATATTGCCTGTATATATTCCGTTGTGTCCGCCTTTAATACCGTTAAATGTTCCACGTCCTTGCCCTTAAACTGTTTTTTGAAGCTGTCCATCTCGATCTCGTCTCCCAACCCGGGTGTTTCTGCATGTCCAAGAATATCTATACTTTGAACCTTGAAATCCTTATCCACTGAAATTAATATATTTATGTAGCTTGAATAGCCCTTGCCGAATGATTGGACAATATAACCGATAATATTTTCTCCCTTTTTGGCAGCAAAGTACTCTGAATGCTTTTCGTGTATAGACCAGTCTCCCATTTTCTCAATTTTATCAGCATCAGGCATAAGCCTTTTTAACGCCTGTTCTTTTTCTATAACAGCATTTTTAAACATTATGGGCGAAGTCCAGGCATAAACAGTAGCAAGGATGATCCCGCCTATGATATATATAACAACAAGATTAAGGGTTATTTTTAAAATGTCCTTGCCTGTCATCGCTTTTTCCCATTTGTTTCATTTTTTGGCGCCAAAGACTTTTGTTTTAAAGCTTCTGTCAATTAAAGGCGTAAAACAGTTCATTATGAGTATGGCGAACATCACACCTTCGGGGTATCCCCCTTTAAGCCTTATGAGCATAGTTAGAAACCCGCAGCCAATACCGAAGAGTATCTGCCCTTTTTTTACCGAGGGACTGGTAACATAGTCGGTAGCCATAAAAAAGGCGCCCAGTATCATACCGCCACTCAAGAGGTGCAGCAGAGGGTCTCCGGCAAACAGAGCGCCTTTTCCCCCGAACACCCAGGCAATTACCGCCGCTGTCCCAAGAAACGATACAGGGATATGCCATGAAATATATCCCTTGTAGATAAGGAACGCAGCGCCAATGAGCAGCGCTAGCACTGACGTTTCGCCGATAGAACCTGCCCGGTGACCAACAAGAAGTTGCTCATAAAGGTTAATCTTATCGCCAAAGACTTCAATCAATTTTGCTGCGCCTTCTTCCTTCAGGATACCCAGCGGCGTGGCAGTAGTTTTGGCATCGAGATGTACAAAGGCTGCTGTAGGTTCATTCCAGATGGTCATTAGTTTAGGAAAGGAAATGAGGAGGAACGCCCTTCCAATCAGGGCAGGATTAAAGACATTGAACCCGAGCCCACCGAAGAGTTGCTTGGTAATTATTACAGCAACAAAAGAGCCGACGATTGGAATGTAAAAAGGTACAGATGGCGGTAAATTCATACCAAGCAGAAGGCCAGTGAGAAAGGCGCTACCATCACTAATAGAGGGCTTCTTTTTCAGGGCCTTCTGAAATACGTACTCCGAAAATACGGCAGCTATTATACAAAGGATAATCGTAAAAACTGCTTGCGGTCCGAAGAAATAAGCGCCTGTTATCGTAGCCGGAAGGAGCGAAGCAGATACACTCCACATAATCCTGCTTGTTGTTTCTTCGCTTCTTACATGAGGACTTACAGAAATAATTAATTGATGCTCTTTTTTTATCGTTTCCATAAAACTCCGTAATCCGCACAAACAGTTTAAATTTATAAGTTTATGGCTTTACCAGTGATTTTGCAAGCCGTATAAGCTGAACTATCGGTCTTTTTGAAGGACAGACGAATGCACATGAGCCGCACTCAAAACAATCAAATAAATTATATTCTTTTGCGCCTTCATAAAAGCCCTTTTCCGAATAAATACTGAGCATCGAAGGCATAAGCCCCATCGGACATATGTCAATGCACCTGCCGCACCTGATACAGGGCTTAAAATCTTCAGTATGGACTAGCTCATTTTCTGTCATTACGACTATGCCCGATGTGCCCTTTGTTACAGGCACATCTAAAGAGGGTATGGCAAAGCCCATCATAGGCCCGCCTGCAATAACTTTTAAGCCTTTGTCTTTAAAGCCACCGCACTCATCAATAAGATGAGATACTAGCGTCCCGATTTTTACCAACATGTTCCCGGGCTCGGTTATGCCTTCCCCTGTTATAGTTACAACTCTCTCTATCAGAGGTTTCCCATATCTAACCGCCTCATAGACAGCAAAAGCTGTCCCTACATTCTGGACCACAACCCTTACATCCATGGGAAGTTCTCTCGGGGGGACTTCCCTTCCGGTAATTGCCTTTATAAGCATCTTTTCAGCGCCTTCAGGGTACTTAGTTTTGAGGGCACAGACCTCAATATTATTCTGCCCTTCAGCTGCTTCTTTCATAGTTTTCACTGCATCGGGCTTGTTGTCTTCTATTCCCATAAAACCCTCACTTACACCTAACACTTTCATTAATATCTTGAGCCCTTCGATAATTTCCTTTGATCTTTCGAGCATGAGTCTGTAATCTCCGGTCAGATATGGCTCGCACTCTGAACCATTTAAAATTACAGTATCAATAGGCTTTTCTTTCGGGGGAGACAGTTTCACCACCGTGGGGAACGCTGCGCCTCCCATCCCAACAATGCCCGCATCCTTTATCTTCTCCTTTAGTCGTTCTGGAGAAAGGCTCATATAGTCAGGGTCGTCTTTGATGGCAGCCCATTCCTCTTTACCGTCATTTTCTATAACGATTGAAGTGACCATCTTCCCCATTGCATTAAGAAACTCTCCTATTGCAATCACTTTTCCAGATACGGATGAGTGTATGGGCGCTGACACAAACCCTCCTGCCTCTCCTATTATCTCACCTTTTTTGACTTCCTGGTTTAAGGTTACTACCGGCTTACAGGGAGCTCCTATATGCTGACTTAAGGGGATTACTACCCTTTTGGGGGACTTTGCTTCTACTATTGTTTTATCTGCTGAGAGCTCTTTTTTATCAGGCGGATGTATCCCACCTTTAAAAGTTGCAAGACCCAATAAATTTTCTCCTATCTGAGCCAATTGCAAAAGTCTAAAAGCTTAGTAAAATGTCATTCTGAGCGAAGCGAAGAATCTTGCAAAATCAATATGGTATAAGACCCTTCACTTCGTTCAGGGTGACAAAATAGGGACTTTTGCAATTGCCTCATCTAAATAATAATAATAAATAAATCGGAAAATTTGATTTTTAACACAGGGTATATATGAAAGTCAAGTTTCGCTGACTGCTTCACTGCCTTTTTACGTTCTTGCTATTTCACAAGAAGAAATTTCTCTTCTTGAAGTTCCTCCAAGAACAATCGGTGTAACATGAACAAAAAGGAATGAACAGATATTGAAAATATTACCTGCACAAAATAAATCCTTACTTTCCATCACGTAAATAATCACCGAATAGTCCTCTACTGTGTTCGTGCTCGTGGCAGTAAACACACAGATTTTCCCAGTTAGAACCATCAGGAGAATTATTCAGGGGGTTTCCATCTTTATGGTGTACAGTCAGAAGATGCCTGTCTTTGTAATCAAATTCTCTCGCACATTTGGCACATATAAGCCCATGTATCTTCAGTGACAGTTCTCTGTAATTGTTGACCGGAGTTAATTTTTTTAATTCCCTGACAATATCCTCAACAGATTTATTGCTGTCCACTTTCATAGACGGCTTTTTGCGCACGCTATAACGTTTATTTCTCATTGTAATACCCTTTTAAGCATGATGATTTTCATATAATATCCGAGATTATGCGGAATTTACCAGTCATCTCTTTCTTATCCAGCCCTGACGCATGAACTTGTTAAGTAAGAGGTATTGAAAGGAACTGCACTGGTTAAGAGCTATTAGTCCCATATATTGAGAACAATTTTACCGCAATCATGCTTTAAATCGATTAGAAAGTAATGATTTTTTATGTGATTTTCTTCTGAAAGGCGCAATTGTCCTGATAATTTTAAAGGGATCCGCTTCTTTATTTACTCTGTCATCAGCCTTTCTAACCAAACCTAATCTGATAAGGTTCTGCCATGGCTTTCATAACACGGATAGTATCAAGCAAGGTTTTTCTAAATATCTCGTCCAGATATTTAATAGCAGCCATAATCCCCTTTTTTGAAAAAAGCCCTTTTAATAGGCTTCCATATTGAGCAAGGATGTTGATCATGTGTGCCATACGCATTAGAATGTGATATCCCTTCATGGCATTCCAGTTGAAAGAGAAAGCGTGTTCAATGCCTCCAGGCTATAGCAATAATATTGCTCCTTCCCATTTATCTCTCGACGCTGACATTCCTCTGCCCATAGAAAATCATATGTGTATTTCTGACTGCCGTCTATGGCTATTGGATAACAATTACCTATCAAATATCTCGTGAATTTCTTGGAGACAATAAAATGTTTACTAAGCTCTATGTGTACCTGCTCAAGGTCTATAATATTTATTGCTGCTAAAAAACGGTTTATAGTGTCATGATGAGGTAAGGCTCCAAGGTCAGGGAAGAATCACTTTAGGTTCTCTATAAATATTGGAGTAGTCATCTCCTGGTTAGCTGATATTGATAAAACCTTGCTGGCAAGGTTCTTTATCATGACCCAGGGTATATCTTATTTGAATGAGGACACTTTTAATTTATTGATAAAAATAAAATCAATGAATTCAAGATTTACAAAGCCAATGTATTATTTTACTTGCAATACGGTTAACCAAGTAAAGATATAAAGATATTTTATAAAAAAGAAGGGTACCTTAGAAAGTTCGGCAGAGATATTGTCACTGTAATCATCATGTTTGGTTATAACACAAAGCTTTCTGAGGATTATGAAATACTATTGATGACAAAAAAGCTCGGCTTATTACCATTTGTTCAGCAATATGCACCGATCCCATGTGTGCCGCCTCAAATACCAGAAGATTATTTTGACATGGATCTTGATAAGATTGCCGCAATAAGATTTCGAACAAATGGGCAAAATAATGAAAAATTTTTATGGTATGTAAATAAATTATATTTTAAAACATATAGGAAGTATTATCTCCCTCTCCTAAAAGCAATTTACAGGTATAACAATAAGAAGGGAATAAATAGGTACCTTGAACAGCCTCATTTACTATCTGATAAGCAATATCACTAATTGCATAGCAGAAAGTCTGGGTTGTAAAGCTTTTGAAATTCCAACTTTACAATTCGAAGCTATAGGCAATTTGAAACTATAGAATGAATAAGACCATATAACAAGCGGCTCGACCTAACCTGCGATAAAGCCCGCTAAATAACATAAACAAGTCCACTCAATAATTACCGTATATGATAAAATATATTATGAACGTGGATTGGAGGGTATAAATACCAGCACTTTACGGAAATCTATCAGGGCTTAAGGCTAGCTACATCAACTCGCTTGAGAGGATTTATCGGAGGAAGGTCCACCGTGAAATACTCAGCCCTGAACTTGCGAAGTATCTTACGGAACTTTCTTCTGAAATAAGCCGCCAGATTGGAATACTTATTAACAGGGATGGCACTATTACCCATGTGATTGTTGGTAATGCAAAGGGGCTATTCATCCCGGAACTTGAAGATTATCCTCTGGGCAGGAAAGCCTTAAGAGGACTCAGACTTGTACATACTCACCTGTATGAAGAGGCTCTTACCCATGATGACCTTACAGATCTTGCACTCCTCAGACTTGATCTCGTCGCTGCAATAGGCATAAGGAAAGGACTTCCGGGCAATATCTACGTGGCTTATCTGATGCCGGAAGGTTCGGAAAAGTCATTTGAAATTATGCACTCTCCTAACTTCTATAATTTTGAACTTGATCTCTTACCTTTTATAGCGTCTCTCGAAGACGAGATGGAAAGGAAACGGGTTTTTAGTCCTGATGACAAGAGAGAAAGGGCGATCCTGGTAGGTGTTTCGACAAGACCTAAATATGAACAGGAGGATTCTATTGAAGAGCTAAAAGATCTTGCCCAATCGAGTGATGTCTTTGTACTGGACGCTGTTATTCAAAGGCCAAAAGAAATAAACCCCAAATATTTGATGGGAGAAGGCAAACTTAAAGAGCTTATTATAAATGTCATGAACAAAGGCGCGACACTTCTAATATTTGACCAGGATCTCAATCCATCCCAGATGAAGGCAATAGCTGACTATACAGAACTTAAGGTAATAGACCGTACCCAGCTTATCCTTGATATCTTTGCACGCAACGCTTACAGTAAGGATGGCAAGGTCCAGGTCGAACTCGCACAGCTCAAGTACAGGCTACCACGGCTTGCAGGAAATGGAACAGCTATGTCCCGTCTTATGGGAGGAATCGGGGGAAGAGGACCTGGAGAAATGAAGCTCGAGGTGGACAGGAGACGGGTGCGTGACAGAATAAATCTGCTCGAGAAAGAACTCAAAACCCTTAGCGAAGCAAGGAGACAGAGGAGACACAGAAGGCAGCAGAGGAGTATCCCTATAGTCTCGATTATAGGGTATACCAATGCCGGGAAGTCAACCCTGCTTAATGCCCTTACAAAAAGTTCTGTAATTGTTAAGAGCAAAATGTTTGCAACCCTTGACACTGCAAGTCGGAGACTGCGGTTTCCTCGGGAAAGAGAGGTTATTATTACAGATACAGTCGGGTTTATAAGAGACCTTCCAAAGGATCTTATGGCAGCGTTCAGGGCAACTCTTGAAGAACTCGAAGATGCGGATTTATTGCTGCACCTTGTTGATATATCTAACCCACGTTTTGAGCAGCATATAGAATCTGTTGAAAATATTCTCCATGAACTTCATCTATTAAAAAACCCTCGCCTTCTCATTTTTAATAAAATAGATAAAGTTAATGATGAAGAGGCACAGAATCTTGCCTCACGCTATAATGCTGTTGCTATCTCTGCAATCGATACATCAAAATTCAAGCCACTTCTTAAGGCGATAGAAGATCTCATCTGGAAGTAAATTGGCAATTGTACATTGTTGTAAATCAAAGCATTTTGGCAAAACTCGTACCGTTTTTTAACGGTTCTAATCGGAAAATCTCTGCTAAGGTCTGTCCGAGATCAGCAAAGGTTTGACGTATTCCGAGATTGGTTCCTTTTTTAATCTGGGCTCCATATATCAGGAGGGGAACATATTCTCGAGAGTGGTCTGTACTTTGAGTTGTAGGATCGCATCCATGATCGGCAGTAATAATCAGCAAATCATTTTCTTTCATGGCAGTAATGATTTTAGGTAGTTTTTGATCGAATGCCTCCAAAGCATTAGCATATCCTTTGGCATCGTTCCTATGACCGTAAAGCATGTCGAAATCTGTTAGGCTGGTAAAGAGAAGGCCTCGTTTTATCTGAAGAATGGCCTCTATCGTTCTCTCCACACCTTCTTCATTATTTGCTGTATGGATTACCTCTTTGATCCCTCGGCCAGCAAAGATGTCTCCGATCTTCCCTATCCCGATAGTGGGAATACCTTCTTTCTGTAGTTTATCAAGAAGGGTCGATTCTGGAGGAGGGAGAGAAAAGTCCTTTCTTTTTGGAGTACGCCGAAAGTTTCCAGGGTTACCACTAAAAGGTCGTGCAATAACTCTGGCGACACCATTAATACCAGTTAATAAGCGCCTAGCAATCTCGCAGATATTGTAAAGTTTTTCTATAGGTATAACATCTTCATGCGCTGCGATCTGGAAAACACTATCAGCGGAAGTGTAGACGATCGGGTATCCAGTTGTCATGTGAGCCTCTCCAAGTTCTTTGATAATTTCTGTTCCAGAGGCAGGATAGTTTCCTAATATCTCTTTTCCGATAGCCTTTTTGAACTTGTTAATTATGTCTTCTGGAAACCCATTAGGAAAGGTTGGGAAAGGTTTTTTTAATATCAATCCCATCATTTCCCAGTGCCCAGTAGTCGTATCCTTTCCTGCTGAGGCCTCTGCCATTATGCCAAAAGCTCCCTTAGGTTGAAAAACTCTTTTAATACCTTGAAAGTTACCAAGATATCCCAGCCCTAGCGACTCCAGACAGGGCAAATGAAGGCTCCCAACAGCTTCTGCAATATGTTTTAATGTGTGACTACCCGCATCCCCATACATAGCAGCATCGGGAAGTTCGCCTATGCCAAGGCCATCCAAGACGATTATAAATACACATCTGACATTCTTTAACATTACTTTTTGATATGCTTAATAAGCTTTTTTTACATCCACATCTCATTTATACTATGATATATTATAATTTATTAAGAAAGGGGCTGACTAACAATGTCTTTTTTAGGAAATTTAAATGGTCCTAAAGAATCAGAGATAATCGAAAAATTAGGCCCGGATTACTTTGGAATTACATGGGAGCAACTCAATGAAAACGGCTTTAGCCTTCGACATTGACAATACTCTAACTCCTCCTCGTCAGCCGATTAATAAGACAATGACAGAGGTTTTAAAATGCCTGCGTGTTCCTTTTTTTGTGGCCGCCGGGAGCCACCTTTCGCTTTTACAAGAGCAGTTTTTTAGGCCGCTCTATGATTTCGGCTTTTGCAAACAATTCGATGCTTTCCTCAGCAACGGCGCCATGCGATATTATTGTGATTATTCTAAGGGCATATCAATTAAATTGATTTCGGAGTTCAATATCCGGGATCATCTTGGCAAGACTAATTATAAATATTTGTTAAAGGTACTGATGGAAACTCTGAAAATGGATAAATTTCAACTGCCACTTACTCTAAAGATACTCAACGGAAGAATAGTTGATAGAGGATCAATGATCAACTTATGCCCTATCGGCAGGATGGAACAGGAAGACTCAGAAGCCAGACGCAATAGAGAAAAATTTGTAGATTTCGACAGGATGACTGGCTACAGGCAAATAATATTGATTCATCTGAACCGAAAATTATCCGATTTGATAAATCAAAAGCAACTAAATATTACCCTTGGCGGACAAACGTCCTTTGATATCGGTATAGTGGGGCAAGATAAGACCAAGCCGGTGCGAACATTATTAAAAGATGGATTTGAAAGGGTTATATTCATTGGAGACGCCCTATTTGAAGATGGAAACGATGCCGCTATAATTGATTTTATTAAATCATGGCCTTCGAATTCAAGGTGTCCGGTAGAAGCGATTCAGGTAAGTTCGTGGCGTGAAACTATAGATATTCTTCATAAACTTGAATTTCTAGATTAACCTTTTGGAGGAAATTGTTGATGATCTCAGAAAAGCTTGAAATAAAGCCTTATGAAAAAGAATGGCAGGAAATCAAACTTTCAGAAGAAATAGTCGCCGCATATTCTCTTGAGAACTGGGCAGAGAACTTTTCCTTAATGACAGCAGGCTACCGGGATCAATTAAATCCATCTGTCGCTAATGATCCGGACGTAGCATTTAATTCGCTTACAATTGCTATTCTGGGTGAGGCTAAAGCCAGGGTTTTCAAAAGAAAACTTGCACATGGAGAACAGGCGCACGTACACATTGGAGGAGAAACGCGGCCGCATACCCAGGATTTCATAGCTATTCTTTCCCGGGTATATGCTGCTAATGATATTTATGTTCATCTTAGAGCGCAAACCAGAACAACCCCTATATGGTATTCTTCTTTCGGAACATTTTATAAACAATACCAAAGTGGCGATAACCTTACCGCAAGCCATTCGCCCTTTTTCAAAGGGGGGTGGAAACCTATGGACTCAGCAGGCAAACAGCTCCTGGCAGAAGAGGAAGAAATTATCTCTGAAGTAAAGAATATCGTTAGCAGCAGGGAGAAAATCAACCTTGCTCCATGGGGATTAAAAGAGAAAATCATTTATGATTTCGATATTGATGAAGCCTATGTGAAATACCAACAATCGGTTATTATTGACAAGTCCAAAGATGATATTAAGCAAGCTACAGAAAAAGGGTTCCGTTGTGCCATTTGCACAGTTGGCGGCTCGATGAAGGCTACTACAGAACGCTTGTTTCCAATGCTTGGCATTTCCACAGGCCAGGATGGCGTCATTCAATATCTCTTTGGAGAAGAGGATTCGCAATACCACCACCTCGGTGAAAAAGATGGGAAGCACTTTGGACCTGATCCCAGCAAGCAGGAGGTCTACAAAAGCATCGGCGCTCAGAAGATTCTCCTCAATGGCAAAGCTGACATCGTCTTCCTTTGGGATCCGGACGGCGATAGGTTCAATATAGTTACCATAACCCGCGCGGAGCAAGCGGAACAGGCTAAAGCATTTGGACTTGATGTCGAACCGTACCCTGGTTCTGACAAGTCCATCGTTTACTTTTCTCCAAACCAGATATTCTTCATGTTAACTGCTTACAGGATTAACGTTCTGAAAGAGGCCGGATTGCTCGATGCCTACGATTGGTTTATCACTCCTTCTATCTCTTCCTCCCGCTCGCTTGGCGAACTCGCCGCACAGAAGAGCATACCGGTCGCTCAAGTTCGTGTAGGGTTTAAGTATGTGGGCACATTCTCCGAATGGCTCGAAAACCGCACCGACCCAAATGAGCCCTTCATCAATGCCATCGGGGACAAGATTTACATAGGCAAGAAGCCCCGCGCTTTGATAATGTGCGAGGAGTCCGGCGGTGCAGTCTTCGGCGGGACGGAGTTTCTTATGAACGAGAGCGGATCCAAAGGCCTGATAGCGCTCCGTGAGAAGGACGGCTTTCAACTCGGGCTCATGACATTGTCGCTGGCGACCCATTTATACAATTCGAAGCGATCATTCGCGGACTACTATTGCAGCTTAATACAGGAGAATAATATACAGAACAGGTTTTTCAACCGAAGAGATATAAGGTTATACGATGAGAGCCTGACCGGAGCGGAGCGCGAAAAAGCGAAGTCTGATGGAGAAGAAAAGAGAGATAGAGTCATGGATTTTTTTAGGGAATTAGCAAAGCGAGCCTCTGCGGGGAAATCCCTTGATGAGATACATAACGAGATTAACTCAAGGCTGGCCGATGGTGACAAGGCTATACCCATACCGAAGCGGGTTTGCAATGTAGGCAAGGGCAAACTGCTGGAAGGGACGCTCATGGAATTCGATGATTTCTGGTTCCTCATACGCGCTTCCGGGACAGACGCGTTGTTGAGATATTATATCGAGGGAAGAGACAAAGCAGAGATTAAGGCGTATCAGAAAGCACTCATAAACTTAAGAATTTAAGGCACGGAAATGCATTGTTTCAACAATGGAAAGCAGATCCCTCTGGAAAGTGAGAAGCTTCCTATAAATATATTGCGCTCAAAATAAGGAGGTCCAATGTCAGAGCAGAAATTATTAGAGTTAATGCACATCATTGTTAAGCAATCGGCTGATGCACAAATAAAAGAACCCGTTTATTTGCAACTACCTACGATATTTTTCAGGGACGACTAAAATAGAACCACCCTATTCATTGTGCCGATTAATTACGGCGAGCAGCGTGGCCAAAACACGAAGTTTTCAATGATTACTTCAGAGCCTTCGCCGTTGACAGGAGCACCGCCGTTAAAAAGCCAGAAGTTATGGATGGTGGAGCAGATATTCAGGACGATGAAGACGATCCTCAGTACCCGCCCTATTTATCACAAGTGCGATGAGACGATACGAGGGCATGTGTTTTGCAGCTTTCTGTCGCTTCTGC
>Ga0172375_10007554_pt1 | contig 14863 bp, 19 predicted proteins | sample LakKiv1m_FD_114537 | JGI IMG/M metagenome (GOLD analysis project Ga0172375, IMG submission 114537) | Freshwater microbial communities from Kabuno Bay, South-Kivu, Congo - kab_092012_11.1m | ecosystem: Environmental > Aquatic > Freshwater > Lake | place: Democratic Republic of the Congo... | reverse complement strand
CGCAGGATAACCAACAGTATTGTCTGACCGGCGCATTTCTTGCGGATAATCCTTCCCAAGAGGATATCCTGAAGTTTAAGAATGCCTTTGGCAAGAAACCGTATCTGGTGATGGTTTTTCTGGATTGGGGGGATTTCCCGGATAAGAAAGTTATCGCTGATGTTTATGGCCAGAACTGCGCGCTTATAGTGACTTGGGAGCCGTGGGATACCCGGACGAAAGGGGATTGACTTTGATGGTTTAGTCTCGGGTAAATTTGACAGCTATATAAGAGAGTTTGCCCTGCGGCTTAAGCGTATAAAGAAGCCGGTATTCCTGCGCTTTGCCCATGAGCCAAACGGAAACTGGTATCCCTGGAGAGGCGAAAAAATAGGAAAAGATAAATACATCGCGCTTTACCGCCGCATTCACGATATTTTCAGAGAGGTCGGGGCAGCAAATGTAAATTGGGTCTTTTGCGTAAACTGGGAGGACGTACCAAAAGATAATAACAGCTTTTTGCTTTATTATCCGGGTAATGATTACGTTGATTACATCGGCCTGGACGGATACAACTGGGGGGATACCCAATCCTGGAGCAGGTGGATGAGTTTTAGTGAGCTTTTCAGCAGGCGTTACAAGGAGATAAACCAGGCCTTTAACAAGCCAATCTTGATAACTGAATTTAGCAGTGTCTCTAGAGGAGGCGACAAGGGATCCTGGATACGGCAGGCATTTTCAGAGATAAGAGGCATGGATAAAATCCGGGGTTTTGTCATTTTTAATGTAAATAAAGAGGGAGATTGGGGATTTAAGGAAGGGACGCTAGCCGGTGCAGCCCTTAAGGATTCCCTGGGTGATGGTTATTTCAGGGAAACGAGGTATAATAATAAACATGAGCAACCCAAATAGGCAAAAACTCATTGAGCTATTGAAGCAAGGGCTTGCTGCCGAAGAAAAGGCAGTCCCGATTTATAACCGTCATCTGGAGTCAGCGGTCTTCTGGCTGGGTCTATCTGAGGATAGGGCTGCCACGCTAAAGTATGCGCTCGAGATTTTAGCCAAAGAATCCACCGCGCATAAGATGACCGTGGATAAGATATTGGTGAAACTCTGCAAGGGAGAATAGGTGCTCACCAGAGAAGATTATAAAAGATACCTGGACCAGATGGATGAGATTGAAATAAATATGATAAAAATCTATTCTGAATGTGCTTCTTTAGCCGAAGATGAAGAATTAAAAAATATTTTGCTTAAGTTGGTTGCTGACGAAAGACGCCACTCCCGCCTAGTTGCTTCTCTGAAGAGTTTATTCCTTACCTAAAGTCTTTACTAACCGGTACAAAAAAATATTGACAAACCGATTTCTTGTGGTAAACTTGTTATGAACATATGTTCATAACAGACAATTAGGGGGTAGTTATGAGGCCTAAAAAGACGAGATGGGTTAAGTGTGAGCCGGGCGAGAGGTGTTTTAAACCCCGCTGCAAACCGCTTAACAGGCTCCAGGGTGTCCGTCTTAGCCTGGATGAGTTTGAGGCTATCCGCCTGGCGGATCTGGAGAAGATGAAGCAGATTGATGCCTCCCGCCTGATGCATGTATCCCGTCCGACCTTTTCGCGCATTGTAGCATCAGCGCGAAAAAAGGTAGCAGATTGCCTGGTGAATATTAAGGTAATCAGGATCGAGGGCGGTTGTTGTAAGATTAAAAGGAGGGGAAGATGAAGGATGCGGCTGACCGGAAGAAGGCAGAGAAAGGGTTCTTTGTCAGGATGATTGATAAACTGGATAAGAAAATACAGGAAAAAGCAAAGTCTCAATCTTGTTGTTGCAGCCAGGATAAACCGGATAAAAAATCATGTTGCAGTTAGTAGTTAATTGGTTTGTTTATGAGGTTTTAAGGTTTTCCAGTATATCAAAGCTGGCGGGGATGCTGGACTTCTTTCTCTATGATTCCCTGAAGATCATCCTCCTGCTTTTTACCATGATTACCGTCATTGGTTGTTTGAGGACATTTTTGCCTCAGCAGAAGACCAAGGAATGGTTAGGTAGGAGTAGAGGGTTTGGGAATTTCTTTGCTGCCCTGTTTGGCGCAGTCACTCCTTTTTGTTCCTGCTCTTCTATTCCTATCTTTTTTAGTTTTCTTGAGTCCGGGATACCACTGGGGATCGCACTCTCTTTCCTTATAACCTCTCCGATCATCAACGAATACCTGGTAGTGCTCATGTTTGGATTCTTTGGCTGGAAGATTACGCTTGCCTATGTTGTCAGCGGCATCGCTATAGGCGTGGTCTCCGGTTTTATTTTAGGAAAGATGCGCCTTGAGGGGCTGCTCGTTGAAGATATCATTAAACCCGATGAGAGCGTCTTTGGCGAGGGCAGGTTTTTTAACGGTTTTAAGAGTAGGCTCATTTTTGGCATACGCGAGGCGCGTTCAATTATTCATAAGCTCTGGGCCTGGATATTAGTAGGCGTGAGCATAGGAGCCCTGATACATAATTTTATACCCCAGGAGGCTGTACAGGGGATAGTCGGCAAGGCGGGATTTTTCTCGGTTCCGATCGCCACTCTTTTAGGCGTTCCCCTCTATGGAAGTTGCGCGGCGATACTCCCCGTGGCGATAGTTTTATTTCAGAAAGGTTTTCCCCTGGGGACGGCGTTATCTTTTATGATGGCTGTTTCTGCCTTAAGCCTGCCTGAGGCGATCATGCTTCGCAGGGCGATGAAGTTAAAGTTAATAGCGATCTTTTTTGGCATAACGACCTTAGCCATAATCTTTACCGGATACCTTTTTAATCTCGCAACGCGCTGATATCCATCTTCCTAAGCATGTCCCCCCTTAAAAATGACTGTTGTCTTTAGAGGTTAATTGCATTTCCTTGCCGTAGTAGTATAATATTATCCGTATATAAATATTTTAAAAGGAATCCTAGCGGTATTTTAATGAAAAAGATATCTTTAGCGCAGATGAAGGCAGGACATAAGGGCAGGATTTCAGAGATCCTGGGAGGCTCGAATTTAGCTAGCAGGCTGATGAATATGGGCGTGTATAAAGGCAAAGAAGTTTTAAAGCTCAGCCATATCGGCTTAAGGGGACCCGTGGTAATAAAGTCAGGCAGGAGTATTTTAGCCTTAGGTCATAGCATAGCGGCAAAGGTCATAATAGAGGTAGAATGATAAAGAAGATTTATTTAATCGGTAATCCCAATGTCGGCAAGAGCGTGGTTTTTTCCCGCCTTACCGGAGTCCAGGTCATAGCCTCTAATTATCCCGGGACTACCGTGGAGATATCTAAGGGGTATTTACAGTTAGGCAATGAGAAGATCGAGGTTGTAGACCTGCCCGGTACATATTCCCTGGAGTCGACTTCCCAGGCGGAGGAAGTAGCTGTATCATTATTAAAAGAATACCCGAAAACTCAAATCGCAGTCATTAATATCCTCGACTCAACCAATCTGGAGAGAAATCTGCTTCTGACCTTGCAACTCATTGAAAAAGGATTCCCGGTAGTTATCTGTTTGAATATGTGCGATGAGGCTGCTCACAGGGGAGTGCGCATCGATATCGAGAAGCTAGAGAAGGTTTTAAGTGTTCCTGTGGTTTCAACCTGCGCGGTAACCGGCTCAGGGATCAAGTTATTGATTGAAAGGATAAAAGAAGCGGCGCCTAGCCTAAGAGAAAAGCTTCCCCACGAAGAACTCTGGAAAGAGATAGGGCGTATTATTGAGCAGGTTCAGCATCTGGAGCATCGGCATCACAGCATAAGAGAGATCCTGGAAGACGCATCTGTGCGGCCGTTGACCGGGTTGCTTATGGCTGCAGGGGTTGTTTATGTCTCATTTAAATTTGTACGCTTTATCGCAGAGGGTATAATCAATAAAATAACCGATCCCGTATTCCACGATCTTTACCGGCCCCTGCTGGAAAGGCTCACTCTTTACTGGCAGGAGAAAGGGTTCTGGTTCCATCTCTTGATCGGAGATTTGATTAACGGGAAGATCGACTTCAAGCAGTCTCTGGGAGTGCTAACTACGGCTCCTTACATTGAATTCGGTATGGTCCTGCCTTACGTCGCGTCATTTTATTTTATGCTCAGCCTCCTGGAAGATATAGGGTATCTGCCCCGCCTGGCGATATTGCTGGATAATATCCTGCACCGCCTGGGCCTGCATGGTTACGCCATTATCCCGGTACTTTTAGGTTTCGGGTGCAATGTCCCGGGGATCCTTTCAACACGCGTCCTGGAATCAAAACGCGAGAGATTTATCGCCTCGACTATTATTTCTATCGGCGTGCCCTGCGTGCCGCTGCAGGCAATGATATTCGGCTTATTGGGTAAATTCGGAGGATTTTATGTGGGGGGAGTATACCTGGTATTATTTTCCCTAATCCTGATATTAGGTCTGATTCTAAACCGCGCGTTAACCGGTTACAGCCCGGAGTTTTTGTTAGAGATCCCTCCCTATAGATTTCCGCCGCTATCTATGCTGGGGCAGAAGCTCTACTTTCGCATTAAGGGTTTTCTGATCGAGGCGGTACCGGTCGTGCTCATAGGCGTATTGGCCATCAATATTCTCCTGTACTTTCGGCTGTTTGATATAATAACCGGCATATTTGCGCCAATAATTAACGGTATATTCGGACTCCCCAGAGAGGCTATAGTTGCCCTGGTAATCGGGTTCTTAAGAAAGGATGTTGCCGTGGGGATGTTGATCCCCTTAGGGCTTTCTGCCAAGCAGCTATTTATTGCGGCAACATTATTAGCCATATCCTTCCCCTGCATTGCCACGTTTATAGTATTATGGAAGGAGTTGGGCATCCGGGATCTAATAAAGGCGACTCTCATTATGATGCTTGTCAGTATTGCCGTAGGCGGGGTACTCAATTTAACAATGGCGCATTAAGGCTCTGAATAGATATGAGAAACCTGTTATTAGTTTTGCTTTGTCTGAGCCTGGCCGGATGCACGACAATCTCAAGGACCAGGACGCTAGAGAAGCGGATAACCGGGCTTCAGGAAGATTTATCAAGAAAAGACGAAGAGATAAAGATTAAAGAGAGCCAACTGAAAGAGAAGGAATCAGAGATCGCGCGGTTACGCAAGAGATTAGAAGGCCTGGGGGTTTTTTAAATTCTGTTTGACAAGGCCGGATAAGGTGATATAATAAAATAAAGGTAATCGTGAGAAGAGATAAGAAAATCTTAAGGCCGTGAAGGAAGACAACTAACCTTTGCGGCTTTTTTTATTCATGCTTAAGGAGCGGCTATCAAAAAAGTAAGGACTTCCAGTAAGGGCAGAAAATGCAAATATCCGCACTGCAAGCACATCTTAAGTATCTATAATCACGAAGAGTATTGTCACGTCCATCTTGACCGGCTGGTCCAGGAATACAGGCCCAGGGTCTCCAGATAACTATGCCACATAAAACTAATAACGCAGGCCCCTCTGCTCCGGTTATTAATAAACCTGACAAGAGTTTCTACGGCTTAGGTATAGCGCCGAAGATCCTGGATATCCTTGAGCGCATAAAGTTCAGGATCCCTACGCCTATCCAATTGAAGGCTATACCCCTGGCGCTTGAAGGTAAGGATATCGTCGGCATCGCGCAGACCGGGACAGGTAAAACACACGCTTTTGCCATTCCTATGGTGCAGCGCCTGGCGCAGGGGAAAGGGATAGGCCTGGTCCTTGCGCCTACCCGTGAATTGGCTATTCAGATTGACGAGGCCTTCCAGGGGGTCGCGCATTCGTTCGGGATGCGCACTGCCTGTCTTATCGGAGGCGCTCCGATGGAACCGCAGGTGCAGGCCTTGCGCAGGTCTCCCCGCGTGGTAATTGCCACTCCCGGCAGGCTTCTTGACCATATGGGCCACTGGAATATATTGCCCGATGACGTAGTGATACTGGTGCTTGATGAAGCTGACCGCATGCTTGATATGGGGTTTGCCCCGCAGATAGACAGGATTTTGCGTTTCCTGCCCAAAGACAGGCAAACGCTGCTATTTTCGGCGACCATACCCAAAGAGATCATGGATATGGCTGCTAAACATATGAAGCTTCCTGTTTCTGTCGAGATCGCCCCTTCCGGAACGACCGCAGAGCTGGTTACCCAGGAGTTATTTATCGTAAAGAAAGACACGAAATCCCGGCTTCTCGGGAAACTGCTAGCGCAATATCACGGGACAGTGCTTTTATTCTCCCGCACCAAGTATAACGCGCGCAAGATTACGACTACAATCAGGAATATGGGTTACAGCGCTGCTGAAATACATTCCAATCGTTCCCTGAGTCAACGCCGCGAAGCGCTCGAGGGCTTTAAGTCGGGTAAATACAAGGTGCTCGTTGCCACCGATATTGCGGCCCGCGGCATCGATGTTACGGGAATCGAGCTGGTCCTTAATTACGACCTTCCGGAAGATGCGCAGAATTACGTGCACCGTATCGGACGCACGGCCCGCGCAGGGCATAAAGGGCATGCGATCTCTTTTGCCACGCCTGATCAAAGCAGTGATGTCCGGGATATCGAAAAGCTCATCAGGGCAACATTGCCTATTTCAAGGCATCCGGATATCTCTCTGGAACAGTTTTCCAAATCTCCGCAGCAGCCTTTAGCTAAGCCGGCAAGGCACAATTATAACCAAAAGCGCCATAAATACCCGAAACCTAAATTTTACCGTTAATATTTTATATAAACTACAGGTTTTCTAAAATAAGGAGGAGTCTATGCCAAGTGCTATTCTGACGTTCTTGCTGATTTTTGCTGCGGTTATCTGTCTATTGGGGATCAGGATCGTGTCGCAGTGGCAATCCGGCGTAGTTTTCCGCCTGGGTAAATACGCCAGGCAGATCAAGCCGGGTTTTAATATTATAATCCCGGTAATAGAATACGTAAGCAATGTAGATATGCGTATCCGGACAATGGATGTTATACCTCAGGAGGTTATGACCAAGGATTCTGTCCCGGTAAAAATCGATGCCGTAGTATATTATAAGATCTTCGATGCCCCCAGGTCCATAATAGCGGTTGAGAATTTCGGCCTGGCTTCGACATTGCTCGCTCAATCCAAACTAAGGGATGTTTTGGGTAAATATGACCTGGATACGCTCCTGGCCAATAAAGACCAGATCGGCAAAGAGGTACTGGAGATATTACAGGGCCCGACGGATGACTGGGGGATTACCATTATTAGTGTTGAGATTAAGAATATAGAGATACCGGATAATATGAAGCGAGCCATGGCCAAGGAGGCCGAGGCTATCCGGGAAAAACGCTCGCGTTTAGTTAAGGCGTCCGCAGAAGAAGAAGCAAGCAGGAAGTTTACCGAGGCGTCTAAGATTATATCCGAGTCGCCGAACGCCCTGATCCTGAGGCAGCTGCAGACATGGCAGGAGATTGGCGCCGAGCAGAACAGCTTGATTATCCTGGTCCCCACCGAATTCGCCAAGGTTATAAACAAGCTACAGGATACAAAGTAGCAGATTAATTGCAGATCTTCATGTCCTGGTGTATATATATACTGCGATGTAATGACGGTAAGCTTTATACCGGCATTACCAATAACTTAGAGCGCCGGCTCAAAGAGCACAACAGCGCTCGCGGCTGCCGTTTTACTAAATACAGGACTCCGGTAGAGTTAGTGTATAGTGAAAAGGCTCGCGGTAGGCCTGCGGCTCTCATTCGCGAAGCCAAGATAAAGCGCCTGCCGCGGCAGAAGAAACTGGAACTGATAATCCCCCAAAGAAAACTGCAGCGATGAAGACAAAAACATTTTTACTCATCCTCCTTCTGGTATCCTCCGTAATTTATTTATCCTGTTGTTTGTATGCGCAAGAAGCGTCTTTGCGAAAAGTTTCCTTTATCCCTATGTGGAAACCGCAGGCGCAGTTTGCCGGGTATTACCTGGCTTATGAGAAAGGGTTCTATAAAAAACACGGGCTTGACGTCACTATTATGGAGGGAGGAGCGGATTTTCCTCCTGCCCAGTTACTAAAGGAGGGTAAAGCTGATTTCGGGATCCTTTGGCTCTCCGCTGGGATCCAGAGATACTCTCAGGGCCTTAAGGTCGTCAATATCGCCCAGATTGTGCAGCGCTCAGCGCTGATGCTGGTAGCTAAAAAATCAAGCGGCATCCTTAAGCCGCAGGATATGTTTGGCAGGAAGGTTAATCTCTGGGAGGGTGACTTGCGCATCCAGCCGGAGGCATTTTTTAAGAAATTCAATATTCAGGTAAAACCCCTGCCCCAACCCTATACGGTCAATCTTTTTCTGCGCGGCGGAGTGGATGTGGTCTCCGCGATGTGGTATAACGAATACCACTCCATAATTAACTCCGGGATAAACGAAGACGAGCTTTCTACCTTCTTCTTTGACCAATACGGACTTAATTTTCCCGAGGATGGCATCTATGTGCTCCGGGAGAGGTTTGAAAAAGACCCTGCTCTCTGCCGCGATTTTGTAAAAGCATCGATAGAGGGCTGGCTCTATGCCTTCAAGCATCAGGATGAGGCCCTGGATATCGTGTTAAAATACATGAGGAAGTCCGGAATCCCCGCTAATAGGGTGCATCAGGCCTGGATGCTGGCCAGGATGAAAGACATAATAGTCAAGAAAGACAGCCTCGCAGGCAGTATAGGCATTTTAAGCAGGGAGGACTACCTAAGGGTGGCCGAGGAGCTTAAGGATAGCGGCCTGGTCATTGACGCGCCTAGTTACGCAGAATTCTACAAACCCGCAAATTAAAGATGTTCAGGAACAGAAGCCTTGCCTTTAAACTTATCTTATTCTTTTCAGGGAGCAGCACGCTTATCTTCCTGCTTATCGTAGGCTCTAACTATAAATTCTCCAAGAAGATAATCCGCAAGAATATAGAGCAGAACGCCCAGAACCTTACCCTGCGCACGGTTAACAAGATAGAGGCGGTCCTGGCCTCGATCAAGAAGGTCCCGCAGAATCTGGCTTATTTCGTTGAGGAGGGTAATTTTGACAAAGAGCGCATGGTTGGAATGCTGCGGGTGGTCGCAGCTAATAACCCGGAGATATACGGGATAGGGATTGCCTTTGAGCCTTATGCCTTTGACAAGAAAGAGTTGTATTTCGCCCCATACTATTATAAGAAAGACGGAGAGCTGAAACTCGACTATTTCGGCGCTGCGGATTACCGTTATTTTTATGAGGATTGGTATCAGATCCCCAGAGAGCTCAATTCCCCTGCCTGGAGCGAGCCTTATTTTGACGAGATCATTATGGCCACCTACTCCGTGCCTTTTTATGAAAATATCAACGGCCAGAGGCAGCTAAAAGGGATTATCTGCGCGGATATCTCGCTGGAATGGTTACAGAAGATAGTCTCTTCGGTAAAGGTGCTGGAGAGTGGGGATGCCTACCTAATCTCCAAAAACGGCACCATCATCACCCACGCGGTGAAAGAGTTGATCATGAACGAATCTATCTTTAGCGTTGCCCAGGCCCGCGGCGATACGCAGTTAAGGGAAATTGCCAGAAAGATGATAAAGGGAGAATCCGGTTTCGTGCCTTTTACTTCCATTGTCAGGAATAAAAAATGCTGGATGTATTACGCGCCTCTGCCGTCAACCGGCTGGACCCTGGCGTTAGTCTTGCCGGAGGATGAATTTCTCTCTGATATCCGCAGGCACAATCTGGTGGTAGGCGTGCTGGGGCTGGGAGGGATCCTGCTCTTGGTATTTGCAGTCGTGTTGATATCGCGCTCTATTACAAAGCCGCTCAGGGGGATGGCCAAGGCAGCAGAGGCGATAGGCCAGGGTAATCTCGATATAGAGATGCCCGCAGTAAAAACAGGGGATGAGATAGGCAAACTGGCCCAGGCCTTCGGTTATATGAAGGTTTCTCTGAAGGACTACATAAATAAACTGACTGAGGCTACTGCTGCCAAGGAGCGCATTGAAAGCGAGCTTAAGATCGCCAAGGAGATCCAGACCAGCATGCTGCCCAGGATATTTCCCCCATTCCCCGATAGGAAGGAATTCGATACCTTTGCCATGATGGAGCCGGCTAAGGAGGTGGGAGGCGATTTCTACGACTTTTTCCTCATTAACGAGGGGAAGCTTTGTTTTCTGATGGGAGATGTCTCCGGAAAAGGCGTGCCTGCCGCGTTATTTATGATGATCACCAAGATTTTATTGAAAAACGCAGCCCTGCAGAACCTCCCGGTAAACGAGATACTCTACCGGGTAAATAATATCCTGGCCCTGGATAATAATACAGCTATGTTTGCCACTATCTTCTGCGCTACGCTGGATACCGCAACCGGGGATGTGGAGCTCACCAACGCAGGGCATAACCCGCCTTTGATCTGCAGAAAGGGAGGGGAACCGGAATTCTTAAGCGTAGATAAGGGGTTTGTCCTGGGGCCGATGGAGAATACAAAATTTACCATTAAAAAGATAAGGCTTGGAGCCGGAGATATGCTTTTTCTGTATACCGACGGAGTCACTGAGGCCATGAATCCCAGGAAGGAATTTTTCTCGGAGGCAAGGCTTAAGCAGACGTTCTCGGTCCTTAAGGAGAAAGATATAACCGAGATCATAAGGACGCTCAAGAGCAGGATAAGTGATTTTGCTCAAGGAGAACCACAGTCAGACGATATTACAATGCTGATTCTGAAATATTTTGGTTAGGCGTATGGAGTTGAAGAAAAACTATATTCATATCGGCTTGGCAGCTTTGATCCTGGCCGTATCTTTCTTTTGCGTGCAGTTTATCTTTTCTTCGGAGGCCGGACAAGTCAGGAGGTTCATCCTGGAAGGTAAGCGCTCTGCAGAGTCAAAGAATATCCTTGCCTGCGCCAACCTGATCTCCAAAGAATATTCCGACAAATACAATAACGACCGTCAGACGCTTATTTATATAACCAGAGAAGTCTTTGCCTATTACAAGGCTATTATCATCGGCGTGGATAAAATGGATATCAGGCTTGATGAGTCAAAGACCAGGGCAGAGGTTGAGATAGTAGCCCTGGTTTTATGCCAGTCAAAGGAGAATAAGAGCGAGAAGATTTTTGAAGGAGAGAGGGGCCGTTTCCGGGTTAAGCTTATAAAAGAGAAAGGCAAGTGGCAGCTCCTTGAGATTGAGCTATTGGAGAGGATGACGATAATGGGCCAGACTATAGATGCGGCTTAGGCCTGGTATCGGAAGGAGAGAAAGAAAGATGAAAAAATATCTGTTTTTAGCCCTTGCCGCCGTATTTATTTTTACCGCGGAGGTATCGGCGGATGAGAAAGGCTGCCTGGAAGTAATCCGTTCCCGTAAGAGCGTACGTAACTATACCGGCGTACCGGCAACTAAAGAACAGCTGGACACGCTGCTTAAGGCTGCGATGGCCGCGCCTTCGGCAATGGATAGAAGGCCCTGGGCATTCGTGGTGGTCACAGACGAAGGGGTATTAAGCAAACTTGCTAGCGGCCTGCCTAATTCTCAAATGATCGTTTCGGCTAAGGCAGCTATTGTAGTCTGCGGGGTAATGGATAAAACTCTTGCTGGCCCGAGCCAGGATTTCTGGGTTCAGGATTGTTCTGCTGCTAGCGAGAATATCCTACTCGCTGCTGAGGCTATTGACCTCGGAGCAGTCTGGACCGGGATGTATCCTTCAAAGGCAAGGATAGCTTATGTGCGCAGCATCCTAGGGATACCGCAGGGAGTCATACCTTTCAATGTGATTGCCGTAGGTAATCCCGTCGGAACAGAAAAGCCAAAAGATAAGTTTAACCCTGACAATATACACTGGAATAAGTGGTAAATAGATAGAAGGACTGCGCAGTTTGGCAGTATTCCCCCTGGTTAAGATATTTAGCCAGGGGGATTTTTTTAGTGAAAAAAGGAACAAAAATAAATTGACAAATAGCAAAAATATGTTATATTTTAAACAATTATTGTGAAAAAAGGAACAATATGATTGCTAATAAAAACTGCATTATCCGACTCTCCCGCTATAAGAATGCCCTCTATCGGCTGCAGTCTATGGGTTTCGTAAAGGTCTTCTCTGGGAATCTGGCTGATGCCGCAGGCTCTACTGCCTCCCAGGTAAGGAAAGATTTCTCGATCTTTGGTATCTCGGGTAATAAAAGGGGCGGTTATAAAATCGACGAGCTTATTGAGAAGATAAGCAGTATCTTAGGAAAAGACCGGGTAGAAAAAGTCATTGTGGTGGGCGCAGGCCATATCGGAGGAGCCCTGATGCGCTATAGCGGTTTTGAAAAAGAAGGTATAAAGATAGTCGCCGGGTTCGATATCGAGTCCAGCCGTTATAGCAGGGATACCCAGATACCGGTCTTGCCTATAGAAGAACTAAAGGACTTCGTAAAAAAAGAAGGTATAAAGATAGGGATTATTGCCGTGCCTGAGGTAGCGGCGCTGCAGGTAGCGGATATGCTCTTTACGAGCGGGATAAAAGGGATATTAAATTTTGCGCCTATCAGGCTTAAAGCCCCGGAGGATGTAGTAGTGAATAACGTGAACGTGGAGCTTGAGCTTGAGAACCTGATTTATTATGTGAATATCTTAGGTAAGGATAAGCTTAAATAAAGTAAGGAGGAAGATTTGGCCAGTCCGTTAGAGATATTGAAGAAGAAGCGCACAGAGGCGATCAGCCGCATTGTCAATAAGGGGTATCTTTCTACCAAGCGGGTGCATGTGGGTATGGCTACCTGCGAGATAGCCGCAGGCTCGCAGGATGTGATGCAGGTTTTCCAGGAGGCGATTAAAAAAGGCCTCACCGATATCTGTTTGAGCCAGAAAGGATGCGCCGGCAGGTGCAACCTCGAGCCCACGGTCGAGGTTATCGAAGAGGGGAAGATCCCCATAAAATACGGTAAGGTAACGCGCGAGATGGCGCAGCAGATTATAGAACGGCATATTAAAAAAGGCGAAATTATAAAAGAGTGGTTGATTAAATAAGAGGAGCAATAATATCATGCCAAGAGACTATGTCATTACATTATGCGACGGTCCCTCTTGTATGCAGAAGAAGTCCAAGGAGCTTAAAGCCACGATAGAGAAGGAACTGGAGAAACTGTCTTTATCCAATAAGGTAAGGATTAATATTTCAGGCTGCCTGGGTATGTGTAAACAGGGCCCGGTGATGATCATTAACCCGGACTATACTATTTACGGTAATGTCACGGAGAAGGATATCCCCAGGATCCTTCAGGCGCATCTGGTTAAGAAGCAGCCGCTCAAAGAGCTGGCCATAGAAGAGGACCATTTATACAATAGATTTTTTAGGGTATTCGGAGACGTTAATTTCTTCGGCAAGCAGATGCGTATTACCCTGCGTAACTGCGGTATCATTGACCCGGAGAATATCGATGACTACCTTTCGGTCAGGGGATATGAGGCCTTGGCTAAAGTATTGACTGAGATGACTCCAGGGGAGGTAATTGCCGCGGTTAAGAAATCCGGTTTGCGCGGCAGGGGAGGCGCTGGTTTTCCTACCGGGATAAAATGGGAGTTGACTGCTAAAGAAAAAAGCGAAGAGAAATTCGTTATCTGCAATGCCGATGAAGGTGACCCGGGCGCTTTTATGGACAGGAGTACCATAGAAGGAGACCCGCATACGGTAATAGAGGGGATGATTATCGGAGGTTTTGCTATCGGTTCTAAGAAAGGGATAATCTACATCCGCGCAGAGTACCCCCTGGCAGTGAAGCGCCTGGAGAAGGCGATTGTTGCTGCGCGCCAGGAGGGATTCTTAGGCGAGAATATCCTGGGTTCTGATTTTTCCTTTGATATTCAGATACGCCTGGGCGCGGGCGCATTTGTCTGCGGAGAAGAGACTGCGCTAATTCATTCTATCGAAGGCCACCGCGGTATGCCCAGACCCCGGCCTCCCTTTCCTTCGGTGCAGGGCTTATTTGATAAGCCCACGTTGATCAATAACGTAGAGACCTGGGCGAATATACCGGTGATCATCGTTGACGGAGCAGAGTGGTTCAGCTCAATCGGCACGGAAAAGAGCAAAGGCACCAAGGTTTTTGCCCTAGCAGGCAAGATAAATAATACCGGCTTAGTTGAAGTGCCTATGGGCACAACCCTGCGTGAGATTATCTTTGATATAGGAGGAGGTATCCCCAATAATAAAAAGATCAAGGCAGTGCAGACCGGAGGGCCTTCCGGAGGTTGTCTTTCCCAGGAATATCTGGATACCCAGATCGATTACGATTCCCTGGCTAAGGCAGGCTCGATCATGGGCTCAGGCGGGATGATCATTATTGACGAAGACTCCTGCATGGTAAATATCGCCAGGTTCTTCTTAGAGTTTACCCAGAATGAATCCTGCGGAAAATGCACTCCCTGCAGGGAGGGGACCAAGAGGATGCTTGAGATACTTACCAGGATCACCGAGGGTAAGGGCGTAGAGGGGGATATAGAAAAATTAGAGCGGCTGGGGACGATGATTAAAAAGTCCTCTTTGTGCGGCCTGGGCCAATCTGCCCCTAATCCGGTGCTTAGCACCATCAAGAATTTCCGCGTGGAGTATGAAGAGCATATTAAAAATAAAAAATGCCGCGCGCATTTCTGCACTGCGCTCCTGGTTTATGAAATTACGGATAAGTGCGTAGGCTGCGGGTTATGCAAGAAGGCCTGCCCGGTGGCAGCTATTACCGGCACGCTTAAGACCAAGCATTTGATCGACAAAGAAAAATGTATTCATTGCGGGATGTGTTTTAAGGCCTGTAAATTCAGCGCAATCACTAAATTTTAAGGAGAATGAGCTAATGGATGAGAAAAAGAAGGTCACTATTTTTATAAATGATAAGCCCTATGAAGTGGAGGCTGCTCAAACTATTATGCAGGCTGCGGATAAGCTGGGCTATCATATCCCCAGGCTCTGTTATCACCCCAAGCTT
>Ga0172375_10007552_pt1 | contig 14865 bp, 13 predicted proteins | sample LakKiv1m_FD_114537 | JGI IMG/M metagenome (GOLD analysis project Ga0172375, IMG submission 114537) | Freshwater microbial communities from Kabuno Bay, South-Kivu, Congo - kab_092012_11.1m | ecosystem: Environmental > Aquatic > Freshwater > Lake | place: Democratic Republic of the Congo... | reverse complement strand
CGGTTTCCAGAATGTCAGATTCAGTTTCCAGATTGTCATGTTCAGTTTACAGAACGTCATGATCAGCTTACAGAATGTCATAACCAGCCTACAGTATGTCATGCACCGTTTCCGGAACACCATGTCCAATTTACAGAACGAGTCTGTCCGAAAACTGGAAATAGTTAGAAAAAACCTGGAAATATTTGTAAAAACCCTGAACTTATCCTCCCGTTTATTTTCCCATTCCTGCAATTTCCTGAACAAATTTGCCCCATCCCTTTTTTCCTCTGCATTTTTCCAAAATCATCTTGTTTCATCCCCCGAAAACATCAGCGCCAACTTTTCAGTATGCTCCCAAACCTTTTCTTTTTGTGAAGAAAAACAACAACATTCTTTTTCATTCTTCTTCTTCTCCTTTTGCATTCCTTTTTCTGTCAACTTGAAATTTCCTCTTTTTTCTGATAGTTTTGCACCCTGATGAAATCAAAAAAACCAACAATATTAGTCACCAATGATGATGGCATTACCGCGCCCGGCATACAAGCTTTAGTGGAAGCCATGAAACCGCTCGGCAATGTAGTGGTCGTTGCCCCCGACAGTCCTCAGTCTGGCATGGGACACGCCATCACCATCAACAAACCTTTGCGCCTCGATAAAACAACTTTCCATGGTCATACAGTAGGTTACCAAACCACCGGAACACCTGTTGACTGCATTAAACTCGCCATTGATAAAATCCTGCACGGCAAACCCGATTTATGCGTTTCGGGTATCAATCACGGTAGCAATTCTTCTATCAATGTAATCTATTCGGGAACCATGTCTGCTGCTATGGAAGGCGGCATTGAGGGTATTCCTTCCATTGGTTTTTCTTTGCTCAATTATTCATTGGACGCTGATTTTTCTGCCGCCAAAAAATATGCGCGCATTATTGCGGCAAGTGTGCTGAAACATGGATTGCCGCAAGGCACTTTGCTCAATGTAAACATCCCTGATTTTACGATAAAACAAATTAAAGGAGTAAAAATATGCCGGCAGGCTAATGCAAAATGGGAAGAGGAATTTGATGAACGTCTTGACCCTAACAAGCGAAAATATTACTGGCTTACAGGTAAATTCAAAAACTATGATCTCGGTAATGATACAGATGAGTGGGCGCTTGCAAATGCTTATGTTTCCGTTGTTCCGGTGCAATTTGATTTTACAGCGCATCACGCTATTCCCTTTTTAAATAAATGGAAATTTTAAGTCTTACTCCAGCTATTTTAAAAGAAGAGTAAGAAAAACAAATATGAAAAAGAACAGTATTATTACAGGAATAATTTGCGGGATAATAGCTCCGGCTATTGTTTTCTTACTGCTGCATACTTTTACTTTTAACCGCTTCGATTCAGGAATTTTCACTGCCGCAGGCGTGGGCATACTTGCAAAAATGATCAGCCTGAGTGTCCTCGGAAACCTGGCAGCTTTTTTTCTTTTCCTGAAATATGATTTTGAATTAGCTGCACGCGGAGTTCTGTTTTCTACTTTTCTGTGGGGAGCGGGAATCTTAATATTGAAACTGCTCGAATGAAATACTACCTCATTGCCGGTGAAGCTTCAGGAGATATGCATGCTTCCAACCTGATGAAGGAACTCAAGAAGCTTGACAGCAAAGCAGAATTTCGCTGCTGGGGTGGTGATAAAATGCAGGCTGCCGGTGGAAAAATAATCAGGCATTACCGTGAACTTGCTTTCATGGGTTTTACCGAAGTGCTGATGAATATCCGAACCATATTCTCCAATCTTGCTTTCTGTAAAACAGACATCGCTGAATGGAAGCCCGATGCAGTGATATTTGTTGATTATCCTGGATTTAATCTTCGCATTGCTCCTTTTGTAAAGAGTATAGGAATAAAAACCATCTGGTATATTTCTCCGCAGGTGTGGGCATGGAAATCTTCACGTGTGAAAAAACTGAAAGCCAGCGTTGACAAGATGCTCGTTATTCTTCCCTTTGAAAAAGAGTTTTACAGAAAATGGAATTACGAAGTGGAATATGTAGGACATCCTTTGTTGGACAGCCTCTCTGCTCCCCTCTCCATCGGAGAGAGGGCGGGGGTGAGGCTTATTGCTTTATTGCCCGGCAGCCGTAAACAGGAAATCTCTGTAATGCTTCCTGAAATGATTAGAGTTGCGGAGAAATTCCCTGATTACAGATTTGTAATTGCAGGCGCCCCTTCAGTGGACGAAAGTTTTTACAGGGAATTTATTCATGGAAAGAATGTTGAGATTGTATTTGGAGAAACCTATTCCTTGCTGGAGAAAGCAAGTGCCGCTTTGGTTACATCAGGTACGGCAACGCTTGAAACCGCGCTTCACGATGTGCCTGAAATAGTATGTTACAAAGGCAGCGGAATTTCATTTCAGATTGCCAAACTACTTGTTGATGTGAAATATATTTCGCTGGTAAATCTTATTATGGATAAAGAAGTGGTGAAAGAACTGATACAGGATGAAATGAATGTTTTCAACATTGAAAAAGAACTTAGAGATTTACTTGTGAACAGGCAACGTATTGAGGCAATGAAAAAAGAGTATTCATTGTTGAGGGAAAAACTTGGCGCTGGCGGTGCTTCAGCAAGAGCAGCTAAATCAATTTATGATTTCACTTAATTGCAAAAACATATTATGAAAATTGTTTCTTATAACTTAAACGGCATCCGTTCTGCACTTGGAAAAGGGCTTGCCGATTGGCTGAAAGCAACTGATGCAGATATTGTTTGTTTCCAGGAACTGAAAGCTGACCCTACACAATTTGATGCTGGAATTTTTGAACAGTTGGGTTACAAACATTACTGGCATCCCGCAGAAAAGAAGGGTTACAGCGGTGTAGCTATTCTCACCAAACGCGAACCTGATTATGTTAAGTTTGGTTGCGGAATGGATGTGTATGACCGCGAAGGGCGTGTTCTCCGTGCAGATTTTGGTGATGTTTCAGTGATGAGTGTTTATCATCCTTCCGGTTCCAGTGGAGATGAAAGGCAGGCTTTTAAAATGCAATGGTTGGGCGATTTTCAGAATTATATAAACGATCTGAAAAAGCAACGTCCCAACCTGATTATCTCCGGTGATTACAATATTTGCCACAAACCGATTGACATTCATAACCCCATCGGTAATAAAGATTCGTCCGGCTTCTTACCCGAAGAGCGTGAATGGATAGGAAGTTTTATTGACAGTGGTTTCGTAGATTCATTCAGGCATTTTAATAATGAACCCCATCAATACACCTGGTGGAGTTTCAGGGCGAACTCAAGAGAGAAGAACCTTGGATGGCGCATTGATTACCACATGGTGAGTAAACCATTAGAGAGCAAATTAAAACGTGCGGCAATCTTTCCGCTGGCAAAACATTCTGACCATTGTCCGCTTTTGGTTGAAATGGATTTGTAATTTATTTTCATTTCAGCACAACAAAAACGAGATTTATTAGTTTATAAAAGTATGAAGGTGATTAAACATACATATTTCCGGGTTCTTATTTTTGGGGTTCTGTCAATGTTTTTGTCAGGTTGCTTTGAATATACGGCACAGAAAAAATTCAATTTTGCAAAAAAAGAAGCCCCTTATGATGCCATCATTGTTCCCGGTGTTCCGCTCGAAGACGGCAAATGGAGCGATGTGATGAAAGCCCGTGTTTACTGGGCTTGTTTCTTATACCAGCAAGGGATTGCTGAAAATATTATTTTCTCAGGTTCTGCTGTATATACACCATATATTGAGGCTAAAGTGATGGAGTTATATGCAGAGCAACTTGGTATTCCTGTTGATCATATCTACTTAGAGAAAGAAGCGGAACACAGCACAGAAAACCTATATTATTCTTACAAACTTTCTCAGAAGTTAGGTTTCAAAAATATTGCACTTACAAGCGACCCCTTCCAATCAAAAGTGTTGGAAAAATATGCCTACAAGTTTAACCTTCCCGTAGATTTTCTTCCCGTTGTTTTTCCAATTCTCGATTCAATCCCCAAAATTGATCCTGATATTGACGAATCAAAAGCTTTTGTTGAGAATTTTGTTTCCATTGAAGAGCGCGAAAGTTTTTGGAAACGCTTTGCAGGTACGCGCGGAAAAAATATCAGGTTTGATGTTTATGACGATAATTCCTCTTCAACTAACAAATAGTTGAAACATAAGCAGCCAAAGCCCTTTTGGCAACAGGTAAGAGCGTTGCATCAACAGGAATTACGATTTCTGATACCACTGAAAATGTTGCAGGATTAGGAAATTTCTTCCGTGAATGGATTAAATCTCGTTTTATATTCTCGTAAGTATTAATAATACTGAGTTTGTAGGATGTTAAGTAGGTCGTATGTATTGCCCTGAATTTTTCACTCGCCCTTTCGAAAACAGTAAGCTGGTATTCATAAACCAATGTTTTCAAATCTTCTCCGTTGTTCAGCAGCATGTATCCTTCTCCTGAGTATAGCGGCAGAACACCGACCGGACTGATGTGCAGTTTTTTCTCTACCAAATCATAAATCTTTTTTCCTTCTCCTAAGTAATGTTCAAACTGGGGAATGGAATAATTGATAATCTCATTCAGTTCATTGATCAGGTCATCATTTTCGTAAAGTTTTTCATAAATCAGCCTGTATTTCTGTGTATCGAGAGATTTTATTTTCTTTGGAAAGGCGGAAGCAAGTTTTTCAGTATCATGCTGGAAATTTTTCAGGTTCATGTAATGCTGAATTAAATCAGCAAGAAAAGGGTAAAGCATATTTTGGTCAAAGTTGTTGCTTACTTCCTGCAGGTAAGCCAGCAACACATAACGTTTGTATTCCACATCAATATGTTTCTCAATCAGCCAGTCTTTACTTAAAGTTTTCATAGCATGTTATTGCGAATTAAATTTTCAAACATTTCAAACTTCATTATTTAAAACGTAAAAACTTTAAAAATGTTGTTTAAATATTAACAACCGTATGTGGATTAACCGCATCGCACAAATGAATTATACAGTTTCTATCCCTCTATCTTTGAAGCAAAATCACAAGTCATGGTTATCAATCGTTTAAAACAAATCCTCATTTCTGCTGCTGCCGTTGTATTACTTTTTTCCTGCGTTCCTTCGCGCCAGTTTGAAGAGCTGAAAAGTAAACAGGCAAAATGCGAAGAAGATAAAACCAACCTGATGAACGAGAATACGGAGTTGAAGGCGAAAATCACTGAACAGGAAGAGCAGGTTGCAGATTTATCAAAAAGAATTAAAGCCCTTATTGTTGATACTACCACAATGGGCAATTCATTGCGCAGGCTTACTGCTAACTATGACAAATTGGATCAGACTTATGAGCGCTTGCTTGAGCAAATGGGTAAAGTTGACCAGGGTAATAAGGATGACAATAAAAAACTGATGTCAGAATTACAGAGTACAAAAGAAGAGCTTCAGAAAAAAGAAGATGAACTTCGTAAATTAGAACTTGCGCTGAATACCAAAGAAAACAATCTCAATAATCTTAATGCTGACCTTATAAAAACACAGACGGAACTGGATGCCCGTGAAAAAAGAGTGAAAGAACTTGAAGGTGTTTTAAGCCGGAAAGATTCTGTTGTTAAAGCATTGAAGGATAAAGTTGCTGAAGCCTTGCTGGGATTTAAAGAAAATGGATTGACAGTGGAAATAAAAAACGGAAAAGTTTATGTTTCAGTGGAAGAGCGTTTATTGTTTGCTTCCGGAAGTTGGGCAGTTGATGTTAAAGGACAGGAAGCGCTGAAAAAATTAGCTAAAGTTCTGGAAACGCAGGAAGGGGTTAATATTTTGATTGAAGGTCATACAGATGATGTGCCATACAATGGCAGCGGAAATGTAAAGGATAACTGGGATTTAAGCGTTATGCGCGCCACAGCAATTGTTAAAATTCTGACTTCAAACAGCAAAATAAATCCAAAACAACTGACAGCAGCCGGGCGTAGTGAATACCTTCCTCTGGATACTGAGAAAACTGCCGAAGCAAGAAAGAAAAACCGCAGAACGGAAATCATTATAACACCTAAGTTGGATGAGCTTTTCCAGATATTGGAAAACAACTGAGATAAACAGCAATTCGTCTGTTGTTTATTTCTTTTCAGACAGAAAATTGGTTTTGTATTTTGTTTGTAATAACTTGCGCTGTTTTTTAATAAACAAAGTGAATTTTTTTACGAATTTTCGTTTCCTTTTTATCCTGCTACTGGCAGCTTATAATCAGGCTTTAGCGCAGGCGCCAGGTTGTCCAAACATCAATGCAGGACCAGATCAAAATCTGAATTGCAATACAAACTGCACCAACCTTACAGCGACAGTCTTACAGACTGGTCAAACTACCGCTTATACTGTATCATCCATTCCATTCACACCCCCTGCTGCTTTTAATTCCGGAACCCAATTGCTTATCGGAACTGATGATATTTGGGGAGATATAATCAATCTTGGCTTTAATTTTTGTTTTTTTGGAAACATGTATAACCAGGCTGTTGTTGGTGCAAACGGATTGGTTACTTTTGATATAACTCAGGCAAATCAATATTGTGCATGGTCATATACTGCTTCAATTCCTGACCCCATTTTATATACAAATTGTATTATGGGCGCTTACCATGATATTGACCCAAGTTATGGTGGTGAAATTAGATATGCCCTTCTTGGAGCAGCACCATGTAGGACCTTGGTTGTTAACTACAACAATATACCGCATTTTGATTGTAATTGCTCTTTGTTTTCTGATTGCAACCATACCACTCAACAGATTGTAATTTATGAAACGACTAATGTTATTGAAGTTTATCTGCAAAATAAAGAAACCTGTTCTTCATGGAACGGTGGGAATGCAGTTGTAGGTATCCAGGATATTGCAGGAACTACAGGATATACACCACCAGGAAGAAACACAGGTCCATGGTCAGCCAACAATGAAGCATGGCGTTTTACGCCCAGTGGTCCTCCAAACTATGTTGTAACATGGTATGACCAGGCTCAGAATGTTTTGGGAACAGGGTTAACATTAAATGTATGTCCTACCGGATCCACCACCTATACAGGTGAAGCGGTTTACCAGCATTGTGACGGAACAGTAGTTACCGTTACGGATAACGTTACTGTAAATATAGCAGGTGGGTTCACCACAAACCAAAATACAACACCTGAGAGCTGTGTAGGAGCATGTGACGGATCAGTAACAGTAACGACAAATGGAGGAACACCGCCATTCACTTATAATATAGGAGGACCTAACCAGGGGAGTGGTACATTTAATAATCTGTGTTCAGGAAATTATACAGTAAACGTTTCTGATGCGGGAGGTTGCAGCGGAACAGTAAATGTTGTAATCAGTTCCGGGGGATCAATCACAGTGAATGAAGCCTTTACAGATGAAACCTGTTTAGGTGCAGATGATGGAACAATTACACTTACAGCAAACGGAGGAACTCCGCCTTACACCTATTCAATAGGAGTGGTACCTTCTAATAGTACAGGCGTTTTTACTAATCTTGCCCCTGCAACTTATAATTACAGTGTTGACGATGGTTCAGGATGTCCCTCAACAGGAAGCATTATTATTGCTGCCGGACCCAACTGCTGTATTATGACCAACACAGTTGCATCAACAGATCCGGTTTGTCACGATTACTGTGACGGAACCATTTCACTTACACAAAACAATGGAACCGCACCTGTGCAATTTAGTATTGACAATGGTGTTAACTTTCAGAATAGTGGAAATTTTACAGGAATTTGTTCAGGCACTTATAACATTTTGATTGAGGATGCAAATGGTTGTCAATATTCTGACCAGGTTATATTAACCAATCCTCCGGGATTTTCAGTAAATATAACTGCTTCTACTAACGTTACCTGCAACGGAGATTGTGACGGAACAGCCACAATGCTTGCAACACCTGGTTATGTCGGAACATTAAATTACGACTGGATTGATTTGTCAACCAACCTTTCAACAGGTCAGTTGACGGCTTCTGCCACCGGACTTTGTGCCGGAGACTATCTTGCAACTGCATCAGAAAATGCAGGGTGTACTGCTTCCAACACTGTTACCATTACAGAACCATCTGTTGTAAGTGTTACAACTTCACCTGATATTACCATTTGTATTGGTTCATCAACGCAACTAATTGCAACTCCTAACGGTGGAACTCCGGGTTACACCTACTCCTGGACTGCTGTACCTGCTGATCCTTCATTAACTAATATGACAATTGCAAACCCAACGGTATCGCCCATAATAACTACTGTTTATACTGTTAATGTGGATGATAATAATAACTGTCCTGCACCTGCTGAAAATATTGTTGTTACTGTAAATCCTCCATTGGCATTAAATATGGTACCCCCCGGACCCATTGATATTTGCCCGGGAGAAACAGCTACCATGAATATGAATGCAACGGGTGGAGATGGTAACTATACCTACTCATGGGATGGTGGAAGCAACCCGGTTAACCCACCGGTTTCAGTATCTCCTTCTCAAAATACTACCTATAACTTTACTGTGAATGATGGCTGTGGCACCCCGCCTGCAAGCCAATCTGTTGATGTAAACTTGTTTATATTGCCGGTTATTAATTTTACCGCAAATATTTATTCAGGTTGTCAACCGTTAAGAGTGACATTTACTGATAATACGCAACCTCAGCCGGCTAATCTTCTCTGGAATTTTGGTGATCCGAACTCAGGGACAAACAATACTTCAACAGGCACAACACCAACTCACGGATACGATGATGCCGGTGTATTTGATGTTACATTAGTGGTAACTACTCCCGATGGTTGCAAAGATTCATTGACTATCCAGGATATGATTACTGTTTATCCGCTCCCGGTTGCAGATTTTTATCCCATGCCATCTTCAACGGATTTTTTCCATCCTGATATTATTTTTAATAATAATTCCAGCGGGGCATCTCTATGGCTGTGGAATTTTGGCGATAACAATACATCCGTTCTTGAAAACCCCACTCACGCTTATGGTGATACCGGTACTTACACTGTATGGCTGTATGTGGAAACAAACTATGGTTGCCTTGACAGTATCTCTAACCTGGTGGAAATAACACCCATTTTTACTTTCTATGTTCCCAGCGCTTTCACCCCTAATTCAGACGGGACTAATGATACCTTCTTCCCCAAAGGCGAAACTATAGACCCTGATAATTATATTTTCAGAATATTTAACCGTTGGGGACAACAGATTTTTACCAGCCATCTTCCGGGTGAGAAATGGGATGGTACGCTTCCTTCAGGAGCAAAAGCTGTAGAAGATGTTTATGTTTGGACAGCCGAAATGCTTGACCTGAACGGTGAGAAACATCAATTTTATGGACGGATAACTCTTTACAGATAAAAAAAATTTTGGAGTTATCAGAATTTACCTATTTTAGCAGCCCCAAAAACAACTAATATTATAATAAAAATATGAAAAAATTATTACTGTTAATAACCGTGTTGCTGGTTACTTCTGCATTATCAGATGTTGCCTTCTCTCAAGGAAATAATGTAGGTATCGGAACTACAACGCCTGATAACAGCGCTTTGCTTGAACTTGCTTCACTATCTAAAGGATTGCTTGTTCCCAGGATGAACACAGGTCAGATGAACGGTATTATCGCTCCGCAAAACGGATTACTTATTTACAACATTGATACATTGTGTTTCTTTTACTGGAATACAAGCGCATGGGTATCGCTCTGTAGCGGAGGAAGTGGTTCAGGTTCTCAGGGACCTACCGGACCTACCGGAGCTGACGGAGCGCCCGGACCTGCAGGAGCAGATGGAGCAACAGGACCTCAGGGACCAGTGGGAGCTAACGGATTGCAAGGTGCAACCGGAGCAACCGGAGCAGATGGAGCAACCGGACCAGCAGGATCACCCGGAGCAACCGGACCTTCAGGTGCTGATGGCGCACCCGGTGCTACAGGACCTTCAGGCGCTAATGGCGCTCCCGGAGCTACCGGACCAGCAGGACCAACAGGTCTTACCGGACCAACCGGACCTTCCGCTGCAAATAATACTGCAACTGTTAATCTGTCTTCGCAATCTCAGTTGACACAGGCTCCTACAGGCTCTATTACTTATGTTCAGCTTCCTGATTTGATTTATTCATTCAATGTGCCTGCCGGAGAAACATGGCATATTTATGCAACCGGATTTGGAACCGCCCTTAATCTTGGTTCTTTTGATGACTGTGTTGCGCAATTCGAAATTTTTGTTGACGGAGTTGCAACAACTAAATTACAACGGACATACATCGCTGATTATAGTACTCAATTAACATTCGCTTACGGAACATGGAGTATTTCGTATGCCGGTGATTTTACTTCCGGTGCGCACAATATTGATGTACGAGGCGCTCATGCCGGACCATCAGGTAGTACAAATATTCAGTTGGCAGGAGCTCCCGGAAGTTTTCAATCTCATTTGGAATTAATTGTAGTTAAACCCTAATCATGAAAAAAATATCTCTTACAGCAGTTACGTTTTTATTTGCATCAGGGATACTGATGGCTCAATCGTCTGAACAAAAACCTTCGGATATTTCAGCGAGAAAAGTAAGCACCATGAGAGCTGTTGATAATGCTTCAGGTCAAATGTCGGTTACTAAAGGTTTACCTGCACCGGGACCAAACGATATTAATCCTGTAAGGCAGGAACTGAAAAAAGAAGATATTACAGGTGATAATAAAGTAAAACAAGTTAAATCTGTTTCAACTTCAGTTACGGAGCAAAAGCAACCCGAATAATTTCTTAATCGCACTAAATAAAAAGCCCCCTCGCCAAAGGCGAGGGGGCTTTTTATTTGCCGTTAAATTCTTTATGCGTCAATCTTTGCATATTTTGCATGCTTCTCGATAAACTCTCTGCGTGGAGGTACATCATCGCCCATAAGCATGGAAAAGATACGGTCTGCCTCAGCAGCGCTGTCAACCGTAACCAGCCGTAGTGTTCTTGTTGCCGGGTTCATGGTAGTTGACCATAATTGTTCTGCATTCATTTCTCCGAGACCTTTATAACGCTGGATATTTACGCTATCATTTTTACCCTTTCCTATTTCCAGTACCGCTTCTTCGCGTTGCTGTTCGTTCCAGCAATATTTTTCTTCTTTTCCTTTCCTTACTAAATACAAAGGTGGTGTGGCGATAAAAATACGTCCTTCTTCAATCAGGGCTTTCATGTAGCGGAAAAAGAAGGTGAGAATAAGTGTGGTGATATGGCTTCCGTCCACATCGGCATCGCACATGATAATTATTTTATGGTAACGCAGTTTTTCAATATTCAGCGCCTTGTCGTCTTCCGGTGTGCCTATGTGAACACCCAAAGCGGTGAACATATTTTTTATCTCCTCGTTTTCATAAATCTTCCATTCCATCGCTTTTTCCACGTTCAGGATTTTACCCCTGAGCGGAAGAATAGCCTGGAAATTACGGTCGCGTCCCTGCTTGGCTGTTCCGCCTGCCGAGTCTCCCTCCACTAAGTATATCTCGCATTTGCCGGGGTCGCTGTCTGAGCAGTCTGAAAGTTTTCCGGGAAGCCCTGTACCGGTGAGCACATTTTTACGTTGCACCTGCTCACGGGCTTTGCGGGCGGCATAACGCGCTTCGGCAGCCAGCAATACTTTCTCCACCAAACGCCTTGCATCTTTCGGGTTTTCTTCCAGGTAATTGTTAAGCACTTCGCCAACGGCTGTATCCACAGCGCCTATCACTTCATTGTTACCGAGTTTGGTTTTGGTTTGTCCTTCAAATTGCGGCTCCTGTACCTTCACGGAGATAACGGCTGTAAGTCCTTCACGGAAGTCTTCACCGCTTATTTCAAATTTTTTCTTTTCCAGCATCCCTGATTTATCCGCGTAGGATTTCAGTGTGCGTGTAAGTGCTCTGCGGAAACCGGCAAGGTGGGTTCCTCCTTCGTGGGTGTTGATGTTGTTCACATAAGAGTGTACATTTTCTCCGAAAGAAGTATTGTATTGCATCGCCACTTCAATGGGCATTCCTGTTTTATCGGTGTCGAGGTAAATAGGTTTCTCTATCAGCTTTTCGCGGGTGGCGTCCAGGTATTCCACAAACTCAACCAAGCCGCGTTCTGAGTAAAAAGAATCAGAAGGATGATTTCCCGCTTCGTCTTTTACGCGGAGGTCGGTGAGGTTAAGGCGTACTTTTTTGTTGAGGTAAGCTAATTCGCGCAAGCGGGCAGCCAGTGTTTCATAATTATATTCTGAAACAATGAAAATAGAAACATCAGGCAAAAAGGTAACAATGGTTCCGGTTTTATCGCTTTCGCCAACCACCTTCACCGGGTAAAGCGGTTTTCCTTCGCTGTATTCCTGCTGAAATATTTTTCCTTCGCGATGCACTTCCGCTTTGAGCGCAATGGACAGTGCATTTACGCACGACACACCCACCCCGTGCAATCCGCCAGAAACTTTATAACTGTCTTTATCAAATTTTCCTCCGGCATGCAAAACAGTCATCACCACTTCCAGCGCTGATTTCTTTTCTTTTGCGTGCATCGCTGTAGGTATTCCGCGTCCGTCATCTTTTACCGTGATGGAATTATTTTCATTGATGAACACATCAATGTTTTTGCAGTATCCCGCCAGGGCTTCGTCAATCGAGTTGTCCACTACCTCATAAACCAGGTGGTGCAAACCTCTTACGCCTACATCCCCGATGTACATGGCAGGGCGTTTGCGCACCGCTTCCAGCCCCTCCAGCACCTGGATACTATCCGCGCCATAACCTGATTCATTTTTTATTTCTTTTACTTCACCTTGCTCTGTCATAAATCTGTTGTTTGAACTATTATTTATTAAATTTTATTGTTGTTTTAAAATGTCGTGCGAAGGTAGTAAAATATGTAGTTGAAATAACATGAAAATGTATTTGAAACCGGCAGTAGTTTTTAACAACTAATCAACAATGGAAAAGCCCGTAAAATAAGGGCAACCGAATGTTCCTCTTCAGGTAAAAAATACAATTAAAAAAAATATTTTTTTCAGGCTGAATACTTTTATTGAAAAATACGCGTTATCATCATGAAAGGGTTCTTAATTTATGATAGTTATCATAAGGCATGGAAGAAATAAAATCACCAATACATTTGCAAAAAATATGAAACGGAGAAGGGGAGAAACTTTTAATAATATAAAGGAAAACAAAAATCATTAAACCTAAATTACGCATGAGGATTCTTTTGCCACAGATTACACTAATACACACAGATTTTTTTCACAGATTTAATTTTAATCTGTGAAAATTTGCGAAATCTGTGGCAAAAAAATAATCATAAATTCTTAGCTAATGCTTAATCCGAGTTAAAAACACATCACATGAAAAACAGTCTTAAAATTTTTACCGCCTTAGTCCTTTTTTTACCGCATCCTTTAGCGGTAATGGCGCAGGAAGTTAATGATACTGAAGAAGAGGATAACAGTCCGCGCTATATTTCATTCGGGGCGAGGAGCTGTACCAGCATTTTTTTCAGCAACGGAAAACGCTATGTGGGTACAGGTGCCGGAGGACAATTCGGGGCGCAGATAACACCTCACTTCAACTCGCATTATTTTGCCGACTGGATTGTGAGCAATATTGACAACAACGCGCAAAGGATAGATTTCCACAGTGGGTTCTCGATGATGCCTGCCGTGTTGACTCCCAAAATAAAATCAACGCCTGTTTCCATTTTTCCGTTGGGGGGCATCTGCATTGATTATACCCGTTTCACCATCACCACCGGGAAAAACAGCACCGGAGGACCCCGGAAATTAGACCGCTACAGCTTTGCGGTGCAGGCTGGGGCAGGAGCTACTTTTGGAGTTACTCCCCGTCTCGATTTTTCGGTGCAGGGACATTATATGGTACACATCGGAACAGATATAGACATGAAATTAGACGGTGATAATGTTACGCTTATTAGGGAGAATGGCACCAACCTGGAAGGACATTTTGTAGTTGCAGTAAGTATGGATTATAAACTGATAAAAATATGGAACCCAAAAAAATAATATACATGCTGATTATTATGGCGTTTTGCAACGATGCATGCGCCCAGCAGGAAGAACAACCCACGGTAATCAACCGTACATTAATGATGCAGGCAACGGTTTCGCCCGGCTATATGTTTTATCATAAAGGTTTGTGGGATTCATATTTCCATGCCACGCTGGAATGGTGTTTCGATAACCGTGTTTCCATCCGCTGCGATGGCTCTTATTTTTTCACCACGCAGGGCGATTTCAAGCCATTTAAAATGAACCACAGCCTGCTGCTGGGCGCGTTTTATCATTTCCCGGTGAGGAAGCTGGATTTTTACGCGGGCTTGCAGCCGGGCGCTTCTATGGTGCAGCAGCGTGACTATATTTATAACGACAGTCTCATCAGCAATCCGCGCATCAAAGTGGCTCCCCTCATCACGGCTGCCGTTGGCGTAAATTATTTTTTTTGGAAATACATGAACCTGTTTTTATCCCTGAAATATGTGCATGGCAACCATCTTCCGCAATATGGTAAAGCCATCCCGCTGGATGAGTTGCGCTTTTCAGCCGGACTGGGATTTCAGTTGCAGTTTAAGAAGAGGAAATAGGAAGCGGTCCCGCCTCAGAAGATTCGTAATTTGGTGGAATAATCAGCGCGACAATATATCCAAAATTTTAAAAAAGCTATTTTCTGCCATTTTTAGTACTCTGCCGTTCATATTATTCTAACCATCGTTTTAAATAGACATCCTGTCTATTCCTGAAATAGCTTGACACAATTTGAGGACAAAACCCTCAAAAAAATGGAAACAGAAAAAACAATCAGTAAAGCAAAAAAGCGCTGGATAGTAAGAGAACTTGAAAGCGGACGGAT
>Ga0172375_10007551_pt1 | contig 14865 bp, 11 predicted proteins | sample LakKiv1m_FD_114537 | JGI IMG/M metagenome (GOLD analysis project Ga0172375, IMG submission 114537) | Freshwater microbial communities from Kabuno Bay, South-Kivu, Congo - kab_092012_11.1m | ecosystem: Environmental > Aquatic > Freshwater > Lake | place: Democratic Republic of the Congo... | reverse complement strand
CCTGGACGAGGTGATCAAGCGCCTGAACGCGATCCGCGGCGCCGCGCCGCAGCCCGCCGCGCCGGAGGCGCCCGGGCGGGCCGCGACCGCGCAGCGGCGGCAGCAGGTCTTTGACGACCCGGTAGTCAAGCGGGCCATGGAGCTCTTCGACGGCGACGTGGTCGGACTGGAGGAGTAGGGATCGGGAAGCGATGAGAGACCGGCTCGACAACCTCGTGGTCGCGCGCGGCCTGGCCGAGAGCAGGGAGCAGGCGCAGCGGCTGATTCTCGCGGGCGCGGTGCGCGTCAACGGGCACGTCGCCGCCAAGGCGGGCCACGCGTTCGACGCCGACGCGACGATCGAACGGACGGCGCAGCCGCGCTTTGTCAGCCGCGGCGGCGAGAAACTGGAGGGCGCGTTCGCGGCCTTTTCGATCACGGTCGAAGGGCTCGACTGCGTGGACATCGGCGCCTCGACGGGCGGTTTCACCGACTGCCTGCTGCAACACGGCGCGGCGCGGGTGGCGGCGGTGGATGTGGGACGGGCGCAACTGCACGGGCGTCTGCGGCGGGACGCGCGGGTCACGGCGATCGAGGGGTTGAACGCGCGCTTCCTGACGCGCGCGGATCTCCCCTTTGAGCCGCGGTTCGGGGTCGCCGACGTGTCGTTCATCTCGCTGCGGCTGATCCTGCCGCCGCTGGCCGGCGTGCTGGCGCCCGGCAGCGGGCTGGTGTCGCTGATCAAGCCGCAGTTCGAGGCGGGACGCGGGATGGCGCCGGGCGGCGTGGTGCGCGACCCGGCGGTGCGGCAGGAGGTCGTGGCGGCAATCCGCGCCTTCGGCGTCGAGGCCGTCGGGCTGGAATGGCAGGGGGTCGAGACTTCGCCCCTGACCGGCCCCGAGGGGAATGTGGAGTTTCTGGCGTATTGGCGGACACGACGGGAGGCGGGCACATGAAACGGATCGGCGTGATGGTGAATTCCCGCAAGCGGCATGCGGCCGAGGCCGTCCGCCGTGTGGCGGCCGAGGCGGCGGCGGCCGGGCTCGAGCTCGTGGCCGACAGCCGGGCCGCCGACGTGGCCGGCGGCGTGCCGCTCTCTCCGGTCGCCGACTTCCGGCGGACCGTCGAGGCGGTGATCGTGCTCGGCGGCGACGGAACGGTGCTCGAGGCGGTGCGTCAGTTTCAGGGCCAGGATCTGCCGCTCATGGGGCTGAACATCGGCTCGCTCGGCTACCTCACCTGCGTCGGCGACGCCCAGTTTGGCGACGCGATCCGCGCCCTGCGCGCGGACGCCTTCACCCGCGACCGGCGGGCGACGATCGCGAGCCGGATCGTGCGGGCGTCGGGCGAGACGGAGGATCTGGCCGACGCCCTCAACGAGGTCGTGGTCAGCCGCGGCGCGTCGGGCCGCCTCGTCTGGCTCGGCCTGGAAATCAACCGGGAGGCGGTGCTGACATCGGCCTGCGACGGCATGGTGGTCTCCACGCCCACCGGCAGCACCGCCTACGCGCTCTCGACCGGCGGCCCGCTGCTCCTGCCGGACACCCCCGCGCTCGAGATCGCGGTGATCTGTCCGCACACGCTCTCGTTCCGGCCGCTGGTGGTTCCGGACTCGGCGGCCGTGACGATCCGCATGGCGCGGGCGCCCGCCGCCGCGCCGCTGGTCTCGGTGGACGGCCAGGACGATCTTCCGCTCGGACTGGGCGACCGGGTCGAAATGCAGCGCAGCCCGCGCGGGGTGACCCTCCTCCACCTGCCCGGATACAGCCCCTGCGCCGTGATGAACCGCAAGCTCGGCTGGGGCGGACGGTAATCGCGGGCCGGGCGCGGCCCGGCGATCGTTCCCGCGTGCGCACCGCCCGGAAAGCCGCCGGGGGTCACTCGATCGCGTCCACCTGCGTCGCCAGGTCGTTCAGCTCGCGCGTCCAGAAGGCGGCGGTCCCCCACTCCGGATGGTCCTTGCGGAAGGCGTGGTCGTGTGATTGGCGGGCGCACCAGGCGAGGTAGTAGATCATCCGCATGGCGCGGAGCGGCTCGACGAGCGCGAGCGTGCGCCGGTCGAAGGGGTGAAAGGCGGCGTAACCCTCGATCAACGCATCGCATTCGGCGGGCACCGCATCGGGGCGGTCGGGCAGCAGCATCCAGAGGTCATGAACGGCCGGGCCGTTCATCATGTCGTCGAAATCGATGAGGAAGACGCCGCTGTCCGGACGTTCGAGGACGTTGGTCCGCTGGCAGTCACCGTGAATGCGGATCATCGGCACGTCTTCGAAAAGAGGGACGACGGCCTCCATGAAGATGTCCGCCAGACGGCCGAATTCCGCTTCTGACTGACGGTCGAGAAATCTGCCGTCCAGCAGGTAGTCGATATCGTCGGCGGTGGATTCGAGCGGGTGGAGGGTGAGCCGCGCCTGCGCGGCCTCCCGGACGCCGACCGCGTGGACGCGCCCGACCAGGGCGCCGAGGCGGCTCCAGAGGGGCAGGTCGTCGTTCGCCGGCTCCGCGGGGCGTCCGCCGCGCTTGGGGAAGAGCGCGAAGAGCGTGCCGTCGGCCGCATGGATGGTCTCGCCCGACGGGTCGGCGATCGGGGCGATCACGGGAATGTCGGCTTCGGCGCAGGCGCGAACGAACGCGTGCTCGTCGGCGATCGCCGCGCGCGACCAGCGACCCGGCCGGTAGAATTTGGCGATCAGGGGCGTGCCGTCGTTGCACGTCACCTCATAGACCCGGTTGATGTAGCTCGGCAGCGGACGGATGAGGCCGGAGAGGAGCGAGCCGCAGGCGGACTCGACGGCGTCAAGAACCGCGTCCGGGGTCAGGCGGGAAAAATCGGCTGGCTCGGCATGCATGGACACAGTGTGACGGGTGTTGGCGGTTCGGTCAACCTAGAACCAGCAGGTCGTCGGTCAGCGGGCGCAGTCACGGTTTCTTTGCAGCACGGTCCGATGCACGGATGCCTGCAAGGCTGGCGCGGCGTTACCTGGCGCGCGATCACGCGCGCCGCAGTAATCGGCCCCTGTTGAAACAGTGCGTGGTGTGTGGGAGGGACGACAGGAGAGCGATCCATTGGGGCGGGGTTGCCGTTAGACGTGCGGCAGGGCTTCTTCCCTTCCCGTCATCCGTGATTGATTATTTTAAAAGTCCTGCTACTGTATTGCCATGAGTCCGACGGTGTTTAGAGAAAAAGGTTTCCGGTTCTACTTCTTTTCGCTTGAGGAAGATCGGATGCATGTTCACGTTGCGTGTGCGGACGGAGACGCAAAATTCTGGCTTACGCCACAAGTCGAATTAGCGATGACAAAAGGTATCCGTCCCCAACAGTTGAAAGTCATACAGAAAATCATTCAGGAGCACCATCATGAAATCGCAGACGCTTGGCGCCAGCACCTCGATAGTTGAGGTGACGCATATTGATAGCCGCAGCCTCTGGCTCTATGTTGACGGCAAGGAATACTTCATGTCTTTCGAGGATTTTCCATGGTTTGCGGATGCTACAGTTCGACAGATATCAAACGTAGAACGCCATGGAGCAAAACATTTTCATTGGCCCGCGATCGATGTGGATCTGACACTTGAGATGATCGAACATCCAGAGAACTATCCACGAAAGTATAAACCTGGAAGCGGCAGTTAACACCATGAAGACCATGAAGATGATGGGAGGTGTCTGACGGCGGCCCCAATGATTCTGCCCAACAAGGATTTTGTCGTCTTTTCTAGATCCCCAGAGTTGTCTGGACGATTTGCGTCGCGACTTGCGCGGTCATTTCAGCAGGTCGCGCAGATCCTTCTTGAGCGCGCTCATCTCGTCGCGCCAGGCGTTGAATTTCCTGCCGTTCGCCTCGTTCCGCTCCGGCTCCGTCTGCAGCCAGGCCTTGATCTCGGCCTCGACCGCCTCGTAACGGGCCTGCTTTTCGCGGTAGGTCGCGGCCGCCTTGGCGGGCAGCTTGGCCAGCCGGGCGTCCAGCCGGATTTCGGCGAGCCGTTTTTCCCGCTGTTCGATCTGTCCGCCGAGTTCGGCGCTGGCCTTGTCGAAGGCGGCGCGCGCGGCCGCGAGCGCCTCCTTCGCGTCGGCGAGCGTCCGGGCGGTCTCGCGGTACGCTTTCGCCGTCTCCTCGGGAAGCGTCTTGAGCAACGCCTCGACGGCGGCGGCGCGCGCCTGCGTCAACTCGCCGATCTCCGCGATGAATGACTCGGGCGTGGTTTCGCGCGATGCGCCGAGCCGGCCGAGTTCGGTCTGGCCGTCATCGTCCAGCAGAATGTAGGACGGATAGCCCTCCACGCCGAAGGCCTTGGCAAGCGCCTGGTTGCGGGCGACGTATCGTTCGGGCACGAGCGCCTTGTCGTTGGGAAAGTCGAGCCAGACCAGCAGCAGGTTCTTTCCGGCGAAGTCGGCCCAGGCCGGCTTGCCGAAGACCTCCTTGTCCATGAGCTTGCACCAGCCGCACCAGTCGGAGCCGGTGAAGTTCAGCAGCAGCGGCAGCTTCTTCTCCGCCGCCACCTTTCTGGCCGCGTTCATGTCCATGGTCCAGCGGCCGGGCTGGGCGCCATCGAGATCGGGTTTGACGGCGGCGCATGCGGCGCATGTGAACAGCGCGGCGAGGCAGGCGATGCGGATTGTCATGAGGCGTTCTCCCGGTTGGGGGTGGTTGCAAACAAGCACGGGATCATTGTATCGCGGCAGGCGGGTTACAGCCAGTCGAATCGGGGGGCGCTGCCGTTTGGACTTGCCGGTATCTCCCCTCGACGTCCCGAATGTCCGACGAAGCCGTGCGACGAAGCGTAAGCGACAAGGTGTGCGACGAAGACCGGCGACGAAGTGTTTGGCCTACACCCGCTCGACACTTTGTCGCCACACTCTCGGACAGAACTTCAGACTTCCTGATCTCGACGGGTTTTTCGTGCGGTTTCCGGGAAAATGACTTGGCACTTTTTCGGACGTGACAAAGGGAGCGGCATGGCGGATTCTTTGGGGTGCAAAGCAGATTCCCTTGAGGGATCTAAACCCAAAGAGGTTCCGCCATGCCGCAGTTATTATTGCAGGGGTTCCCGGACGGCGCAATACGAATCGGCCCTGCGCTCAGCGTGTTGAAGAAGGACGGCCGGGTCAACTATTTCGTCGGTTCGGACAATTTTTTCTCGCACCGCGAGTCGGATGGCGGCGCGCAACGTTACGCCATCGCCATGCTCGTCGCCAACCGGCACGTGCGCCCCATCGAGGTGGAACGTTCCGCCCTGGGGATACCGCACCGGGCGCTGATGAACTGGTGCGGGCAGTTGGACGCGCGGGGCCCGGACTCGTTCTTCGGGCCCCGCGGCCGTCGCGGCGGGGCGGTCATGACGGTGGAGAAGGCGGCCGAGTGTGGCCGGCACCTGGACGGGGGGGCGACGGCCGCGGCCACCGCGCGGCGCGCGGGGGTGGACGCATCGACGCTGCGCAAGGCGGTGAAGGCCGGGCGCGTGCCCCGCGTTCCGGGAGGAGGAGGCGGGCCGGAGTCCCCGGGGGCGACGGACAAGTCGGATCGCGGCCGGGCGGACGCGCTGGCCGCGGAGGGGATGGGCACGGCCTGCACCCGCGCCGACGAGCGGATGGCCGCGGCGCTGGGCCTGATCGAGAGAGCGCGCGCGCGTTTCGAGCGTTGCCGCGACGTGGCGATGGGCGGGGTCCTGGCCGGGCTGCCCGCGCTGTGCGGCAACGGCCTGCTGAGCGGCTTGGACCGGCATCTGTCGCTGCCCGGCGGGTACTACGGCGCCCTGCACATCCTGACGCTCCTGGGGTTCATGGCGCTGGCGCGGATCCGCCGCCCCGAAGGGTTGCGGCACGTGCCGCCGGGCGAGCTGGGCAAGGTCGTCGGGCTGGATCGGGTTCCGGAAGTGCGCACGTTGCGCGGGAAGGTCGCGCGGCTGGCGGAGACCGGCCAGCCGCGCGAGTGGATGCGGGAGCTGTCCCGCCGGTGGATGGAGGCCGACCCGGAGGAAGCCGGCTATCTGTACGTGGACGGCCATGTGCGGGTCTACCACGGCTCCGACGCGCGCCTGCCCCGGCGGTACGTGTCGCGCGAGAGGCTCTGTCTGCGCGGCACCACGGACTACTGGGTCAGCGACGCCATCGGCCGCCCGTTCTTCGTGGTTTCGCAGGCCGTCACCGACGGGCTGGCGTCCGCCCTGGTCGACGAGATCGCGCCGGAGCTGCTCGCCAGCGTCCCCGGCCAGCCGTCCGAAGCCGAACTGGCCGCCGACCCGATGCTGCACCGCTTCGTGGTCGTGTTCGACCGCGAGGGGGCGACGCACAGCCTGCTCTCCAGTCTGTGGCGAAAGCGCATCGGGGCCGTCACCTACCGCAAGTCTGTCAAGGATCTCTGGCCGGCCGGGGATTTCTCGGAGGTCGAGGTGCCGGCACCCGGCGGTGGCGTCTCGCGCATGTTGCTGGCGACCCGCCAGACGGCGCTCGCGGCGGCGGGCGCGTCCATCCCGGTGCTGGAGGTTCGCCGTCTGACGCCGACCGGCCACCAGACGGCCATCGTCACCACCGCCCGAAGCCTGCAAAGCCCGGTCGTGGCGGGGCGGATGTTCTCCCGCTGGTGCCAGGAAAACTTTTTCGCTTACATGATGCAACACTATGACATCGACGGACTTGTGCAGTACGGCAGTGAGGAGATTCCCGGCACCGCGCAGGTCGTCAACCCCGCCTGGCGCGCTGCGGACAGGGACGTCAGTGACACGCGCCGACGCATCCGCAAGTTGCAAGCCGAATTCGGCGCGCACACGCTGTGCGGGGATGTCGGCGGCATCGAGTGGCATGCCCAGAAGATCCAGGACATCCAGGATCTGGAGACGCTCGCCACGCAACAGCGCCTGAAACGGCGCCAGACGCCCAGAAAAGTGGCCTTGGACACCCTGCCGGCCGACCAGCGCCCGAGCCAGTTGCGCCCCCTGGGCAAGCTGTTCACCGACACCGTGAAGATGATCGCCTACCGCGCCGAGACCGCGTTAGTCGGACTCCTGCGTCCCCATCTGGCCAAGGAGGACGATGCCCGCGCCTTGATCCGCGAACTCTTCGTCTCGTCCGCCGACCTCGAACCCGACGAGAAGGAAAACACGCTGACCGTCCGCATCCACCGCATGGCATGCCCGGCCCACGACAAGGCCGTCGCCGCCCTGCTGGATGACCTCACCGAGGCGGCCTTCCGCCACCCTGAAACCGGCATGCGCATGATCTACGAACTGGCTTGAAAACACCAAAAAAGTGCCAAGTCATTTTCCCGCGAGATCAGGAAGTCTGAACTTCGAACATTGAACATCAGAACGTCCAACGTCGAATTCCTTCGATGTTCGATGTTGGACGTTCGATGGTAACCGTTCACGGCGTCTCTTTGCCCACGTTTACGCCCGCCGCATTCGGTTGACGATAGCGGGCGACGAGAACGGATAACGAGTAGAGAGTATCCCCATCGTCCGCCGCTCTCGTCGCCCGCTATCGTGAGCCGAAACACTCAGCCCATCAACATGCTGAGCTTGCCCATAGGGAGAGATCAACCGAGCCCGTGAACGGCTACCAGCCAGTCGAATCGGGGGGCGCTGCCGGCAGGGGCGCGCGCAGGCACAGGGGGTACCGGGAGGCGCGCAAGTGGGCGCGCATCGTCCTGGAGTCGTTCAACCGCCATAATATTCGCGCCAAGGAGGTCTATTTCGAGTGCGCGCTGGGCGAGGGCCTGTTCGACGAGGCGGAACAGATCCTGCACGACCGCTATTCCAACTACGGCCCGACCGACCCCGCGCGCAACTACAACCAGGCGCGCCTCGAGCTGTTCCGCGGGCGGTACGTCGAGGCGATGGCCCAGCTCGACGCGATGGAGGCCAAGGCTGGCAAGGGCGCCGTGTTCACCCTCCTCTATCACAACCTCACCGAGTCCGACTGGCTCGCCATCACTTCGGTGCGGCGGCTCTACGAGCACCTCTTCGCGCTCAAACAGGCGGGGTTCACATTCGTTTCGCCCGCCGCCATCGCGGAGATCATCGGGCCGGAGGGAGATACGGCGCAGGAGGAGGAGGATGACTGGATCGAGGACGCCGAGAGCGCCGCCGCGCCGCCGATCCCCGCGCGGATCATTGACGCGCTCCGCTATTCGTTCACCGGCGAACGGAAGTTCAAACGCGCCTCGCCGCGCCGGCGGCTGCAGGAGAAATACCCCCGGCCGATCAAGAAAGTGGCCGTCACCTTCGATGACGGACTCCGCAGCGCCTTCGATCTCGGCACCCCGATCGCCGAGGATCTGGGTGTGCCGTTCGGCATGTTCGTGATCACGCATCGCTCGGACTACGTCCCCTCCGTGCTCGGCTGGGATGCCGTCCGGGAGCACGCCGCCTCGGGCGCCTGGGTGATCGGCAGCCACCTGCACGACGCGCACACCGACCTCCCGATCTCGACCGACACCAACCACCTCGTGCGCCCCCTGCCCAACCGCGTCTGGCTGCCGGAGAAGAGCCGGGTGGAGTCCATGAACGAATGGGACAAGCGGATGCGGCAGAACTTCCGCCTCAGCCGCAAGATCCTCGAAGAGAAACTGGGGGACGCCGGAAGCGCGGTCGCCATGGTCGCCTATCCCTACGGCGACATCGGGCAGGAGAGCGTGTGCAACCTCGCGACGCTGCGCAACCCCGTGCAGAGCATCCTCTCCGAGGCCGCGCGCAACTACGCGCTCGGCTTCGCGCTCGACCGCAGCGGCTACACATGCGCCGGCGAGAGCCGCATGCTGGTGCGGCGGTATGAGCCGGCCTGGTTTGACGAGGGCGCGGACGTCGTGCGGCACGCCTACGAGAACCACCCGCTGTTCAAGGCGCGCGTGCTGCGGATCGAGATCGCCCAGGCGATGGGCAAACCCCATGTCGCCCAGGAGATGCTCGCCATCCTCCGGCGCGACGGCTACCCCGAAGAGCTGATCCGCAGGCTCGCCTTCGCCAACCGGGCGCACTTCCAGAACCAGGCGCAGCGCGTCGAGACGCCGCTGGTCGCCTCCTCGGCGTTCGGCCCCCCGCCGACGTCCACCCTGCAGGCGACGCCGCAGGGCGTATTCACGGTCGGCGCCGACGGCGAACGCACCCAACCCGCCGACGACGGCTCCTGGTACAAGCCCTCCGACCTCTCCGTCGGCGCGCATGTGTACAACTCCCAGGCGAACGACGAGTACGAGGTCTCGCGGGTGGGCGTCCGCGGCGGATTCAACCTCAATCCGAAAACCTGGCTCGGCGCCGAGTACACGCGCAGCACCATCAAGCAGAACCCGAAACCGGTGCGGGCGCTCGAGATCCCCGGCGACTACGACCTGGACTACACCTGGGAAAACAGCGCCATCGACACGAATGTCCTCATCGGCGCGCGCGCCAAGCGGGAGGATCTGCGGCTGCGGCTCGCGCACCGCTTCGACTCCGGCGCCTCGCTCGCGGGCTCGATCGGACTGGCCCGCTTCCGCATGCAACAGGATGAGAGCTGGGAGTATTCGCGCGATTACTGGGACGAGAACGACCGCGGCCGGGACAAGACCGAGGTGATCGCCGATCTCTCCTACAGCTGGTTCCCCTCCGACACCGTCGGCATGAGCGCCTACTACGCGCACGACATCCTCTCCATGGCCTATCGCATGCTGACGACCGACACCGTGGGCCTGAACGCGGCGTGGAAGGTTTCGGACGCCTGGCGCGCCCGGTTGCGCGGGCAGTATTCGCTCTACGCCGACGATAACGCGATGTACCAGTTCGTGGCCGATTCATTCTGGGAGATCTATCCCGAGCACGGCTTCTGGTTCGGCCTCGAATACGCGATGGCGACCACGAGTGACTACAACCCGTACTACTGGACGCCCTATTGGGACGAGCGGGCGAGCGCGATCTTCCGCTACGCCCAGGCCTGGCCCGGCTACGCCTTCAACATTGACCTGATCTTCGGCCGCCAGCGCGAAGGCGCCCGCCCGCAGGAGTACAACGAGTGGAGCATCTTCTACGGCGACTCGATCGACTGGGCCAACGCCTGGGGCCTCGCCTCGACGTACCGCCAGCAGTTCCTGAAGCACTGGGAGCTGATGATTGACGTCCGCACCATGTTCCTGCGCAGCTACGCCGACCACAGCTTCTACCTGAGCCTCGACTACACGTTCTGACGGGAACGGATACGGTCCGGCCGTCCGATCGTTCGCCCACCTCCTCCAACAACTCGTCACACGGGGAAGGATCGGGGACATCTTCCGGGATGCGTTCCACACGTTCCTGAACAACGGGAGTCTGAACCGCTGACGCCGGCATTTGGCGGTTGCGGCGGAACGTGGATTGGCTTACAATTCGCGCATGGAAAAGACGTTGGTCATCATTCCCACGTACGATGAGAGGGAGAATGTCGGGCCGATCTCACGGGCGGTTCTCGATCGCCTTCCCGATGCGCACGTGTTGTTCGTGGACGACAATTCGCCGGACGGAACGGGCGCGCTGATTGACGCCCTGGCCGCCGCCGACGCGCGCGTCCATGTGCTGCACCGGCCGGGCAAGCAGGGGCTGGGGCGCGCCTACATCGCCGGTTTCACATGGGCGCTGGAGCGCGGCTATGAGCGGATGGTGGAGATGGACGCCGATTTCTCGCACGACCCGGCCGACCTGCCGCGGCTGGTCGAGGCCTCGAGCGAGGTCGACCTCGTGATCGGCTCGCGCTACATCGGTGGCATCCGCGTGATGAACTGGCCGCTGAGCCGGCTGCTGCTCAGCACCGGCGCGGGCGGCTATGTGCGGCTGGTCACCGGCATGCCCATCCACGACCCGACCGGCGGGTTCAAGTGTTTCCGCCGCTGCGTGCTCGAGGCGCTCAACCTCGACCGCGTCACCTCCAACGGCTATTCGTTCCAGATCGAGTTGAACCACGGCGCCTGGATGAGCGGGTTCCGCATCCGCGAGATCCCGATCGTGTTCGAGGATCGCCGGGCCGGGTATTCCAAAATGAACACGGGGATCGCCGGCGAGGCGTTCCTGATGGTTCTCAAACTCGCCTGGCGCAGCGGCTTCCGCCGCTGGCCCAGAAGACGGACGGCATGATGCGGGACGCGAACGCACAACCGGGCGGGCGCCTGCCCGCGCTGGCCCGCGCGATGCGGCCGGGGCAGTGGACCAAGAACGCCGTGGTGCTGGCCGCTTATTTCTTCGCCCGCTGGGATCCGAGCCAGCGCGATCATGCCGGGAGCGGGGGGGCGCTGGCGGCGACGCTGCTTGCCGCCGCCGCCTTCTGCGCCGCGTCGAGCGCGGCCTACCTGGTCAACGACATCCATGACCGCGCGGACGACCGGGCGCACCCCCGGAAACGGTTTCGTCCGCTGGCTTCGGGCGCGCTGACGGTCGCACGCGCCGCCGCTGCGGCGTCGGCGCTGGCCGCGGCGGGCCTGGCGGTGGCGTTCGCCGTCAGCGCCGCGCTCGGCGCGGCGCTGGCCGCGTACCTGGTTCTGCAGGCGGTCTACACCTACGGCCTGCGGCGGGTGGCCTTTGTGGACGCGTTTGTGATCGCGGCCGGGTTTGTGATCCGGGCTGTGGGCGGCGCGGTGGCGATTGACGTGCGCATCTCGCCGTGGCTGCTCCTGTGCGCCTTCCTGCTGGCCCTTTTCCTGGCCCTGTGCAAGCGGCGGCACGAAAAGGCGCGGACGGCGGCAGACGAGAGCCGGTCGCGCTCCGCCCTCGGCGGCTACGACGACCGGGCGCTCGATCAGGCGATCGCCGTGGTGAGCGCGGCGACGGTCGTGAGCTACGCCCTCTACACGCTCTCCGAGGAGACCGTCGGGCGCTTCGGCACCAACCGGCTCGGGCTGACCATTCCGTTCGTGCTGTTCGGCATCCTGCGCTACCTCGACCTGGTCTACCGGCAGGGCGAGGGAGAGCGGCCCGAGCGGGTGCTGCTCACCGATCGGGTGCTGATGGCAACCATCCTGCTCTATGGGATGACGGCGCTGGCGGTGTTTCAACTGGCGAAAGGCGGGCTGTGATGGCGGAGACATCGGTTTCGGCTTCGGATCGGGATATCCTGCGGCGGGCGGCGGAAGAGAAGATGCGGGTGGCCGGCGATCCGGTCAACCGCGCGCGGCGCGCGGACTGGCTCGCGCTCGACGCGGGCACGGGCGGGCGCCCCATGATCCTCGCCGAGGCGTGCGGCATCCGCGACCGCGACCGGCCGTTTGACGACGCCCGCGACCTGCGCTGCCAGGGCGCCTGGGCCCGCGGCGTCGAGGCGCAATTGCGCGGCGACGTCCTGCGCTTCGAGCGCCTCAAAGACGACCATGTCGTCGAGCCGTGGTTCAACCTCAACTGGATGGTGGAGACCGGCGACTACGGCGTCAGCAAGACCACCCACGCGACCGACAACGATGGCCACCTCGCGGCCTGCAACTGGGAGCCGGCGCTCGCCGACCTCGACGCCGACTTCGACAAGCTCAAGCCCCGCGCGTTCCGGGTGGATCGCGCGGCGACCCTGGAGCACCGGGCAGCCGTGGACGCCGTGATCGGCGACATCTGCCCGACGCGCATGCGCGGCTCGTTCTACTGGACCCTGGGGATGACGATCGTGGCGATTGACCTGATCGGACTCGAGAACCTGATGCTGGCGATGTACGACAACCCCGAAGGGCTGCACCGTCTCATGGCGTTCCTGCGCGACGACCACCTGGCCCTCTGCCGCTGGCTGGAACGGGAGGGGCTGCTGAGCCTGAACAACGAAAACGACTACATCGGCTCGGGCTCCGAAGGCCATACGCGCGACCTGCCGCGGGCGGGATGGAAGGCCGGCGACCCGGTGCGGCTCGCCGATTGCTGGGTGCTCTCCGAATCCCAGGAGACGGTCGGCGTGAGCCCGGAGCTGTTCGAGGAATTCATCTTCCCTTACCAGCGCGACATCGTGCGGGAGTTCGGCAAGTGCTATTACGGCTGCTGCGAGCCGGTTCACAGCCGCTGGCACGTGTTGAAGAAACTTCCCCATCTGGCCCGCGTCTCGGTCTCGCCCTGGGCCGATCAGGCGTTCATGGCCGAGGCCTGCGGCCGGGAAGTTGTCTTCTCGCGCAAACCCAACCCGACGCAGATCAGCACCGCGGTCTTCAATGAACGGGCGATCCGGGCGGATTTGAGCGAGACGCTGCGGCTCGCCCGTGGCTGCCGGCTGGAGATCATCATGAAAGACGTGCACACCCTGCACAACGAGCCGTGGCGGCTTGCGCGCTGGGTCGAACTCGCCCGCGAGGCATGCGCGAGCGCGGGCGGCTAGCGGCAGGCGGATCGGGCGTTTCTGCATCCTGTTGGGGGATGATTTGCATGCGTGCTGCAACCACCGGCCTTGACCGCCTCTTGCGGGATGGCGCGGCGCGCCTGCGCGGGCGACATCTGGCGCTGCTCGGCAACCGGGCGGCGACCGACCGGCTGGGGCGTCCGATCCTCGACGCGCTCGCCGCGGACGCGGGTCTGCGACCGCGCATCGTCTACGCTCCCGAGCACGGATTCGCGCTGCAGGCCGAGGCGGGCGAGGCCGTCGCCTCCTCGAACAGCGGCCCCGTGCCGGTCGTGAGCCTGTATGGCGGGCGCAAGCAGCCGGCCGCGGAGGAGCTGGCCCAGGTGGATCTGTTTGTGGCGGATCTTCCCGACATCGGGTCGCGCTATTACACCTACATGGCCACCCTGAAGGCGTGCCTGGCGGCGTGCGCGGCGTGCGGCGTGCCCGTGCTGGTGCTCGACCGCCCCAACCCGCTCGGAGGCGTCCTCCTCGAAGGTCCGGTCGCCGACGTCTTTGGCTCCGATGTCTGCTGCGCCCCGATCCCGATACGCCACGGGATGACCCTCGGCGAGGCGGCGCTCTTCTTCCGCGACACCTGCTTTGCCGGCGCCGTGATGAAACTGGAGGTGCTGGCCGCCGACGGCTGGCGGGGCGGCATGAGAACCGAAGCCGATGGGCCGCCGTGGACGCCGCCTTCGCCCAACATGCCGACGCTGGAGACCGCGCTCGCCTATGTCGGCTGCTGTCTGTTCGAAGGGTTGAACCTGAACGAGGGGCGGGGCACGGAGACGCCCTTCCTGCTGTGCGGGGCGCCCTGGCTGCGTCCGGAGCCGGTGCTGGCGCGCGTCAGCGGGGCGGAGCGCGCGGGTCTGGCGCTGGCGCCGGCGCGTTACATGCCGAAAGCCCTGCCGGGAAAGGCCGCCCATCCCCGCTATTGCGGGTCCGTGTGCGAGGGGATCTCGATCCGGGTCTCCGAGCCGCGCGCGGCGCGTCCGCTGACCACCGCCCTGGCGATAATCGGCGCCATTCACGCACTTCACCCCGAACTGGAGTGGCTGCCGGTCTTCGACACGCTGGCCGGCGGCCCCCGGCTCCGGGAGCATCTCCAGGCCGGCCGGCCGGCGGCGGATTTGGTCGCATCGTTCGAGGCGGAGCAGATCCGCTTCGACGCCGCCCGCCCCCGGCTCTATGCCCGCGACGGACGCGCCGGAGGGCGCGTGTCAGGCTCATAACCGTTCACGATCCCGCCGTTTGGACTTGTCGGTATCTCCTCTCGACGCCCCGAATGTCCGACGAAGCCGTGCGACGAAGCGTAAGCGACAAGGTGTGCGACGAAGACCGGCGACGAAGTGTTTGGCCAACACCCGCTCGACACTTCGTCCCTACACCTCGTCGCCACACTTCGTCGAGTGGTTCGTCCTGCTCGCCCAGGCTTTGCCGCGCCGACGCGCCCTTCGCACCAGGCCGTTGTGTATGGGGCGCCGGAGTGAGTGCCCCCCGCGTGAACGGTTACGAAGAGACGAACCGTTCACGGGGTATCCGATGGCGTCCGCGGAATCATAACTGGAATCGGTTAACGATTACGGGCGACGATTACGATGGACGAT
>Ga0172375_10007550_pt1 | contig 14866 bp, 15 predicted proteins | sample LakKiv1m_FD_114537 | JGI IMG/M metagenome (GOLD analysis project Ga0172375, IMG submission 114537) | Freshwater microbial communities from Kabuno Bay, South-Kivu, Congo - kab_092012_11.1m | ecosystem: Environmental > Aquatic > Freshwater > Lake | place: Democratic Republic of the Congo... | reverse complement strand
CGGATGCAGCGCGATTTGTCGAGGATGTATGGGACGGGAAAGCTGAACCTGTTTGGGGAAAGAATTTTTCAATCCCGGAACTCGAGGCTGTGCTGGAAATATCCCAACGGGAAGGTAAAAAGCTTAGTGTAGCCGGCCGGCCGGACTGGCATTGGATCGACGAACATGTCCGCGCGATATTTGTAGATGCTGTTATCAATGCGGCGCGGGACAGCCATAAATTCCCGCATTTAGACCTTGAAATTGTGAAACAAAGGCTGCATGCTCATAAATTTGGAGATTATCTGAACGCTCTTGATACAGAAGGCCCCGTTTTTGACGAGATGCAGGATCTTTACATGTTTATTCTAGGCATTGTTCTTGAAGCGGAGATGTGGGGTTTTAGGTACAGCGAAAGGTACGCCATAGATCTATCCAATACTTTTAGAGGCGCTATTTTAGATCAATTCTGGATCGGCCGGAACAAATTCTTCGAAAGAATTAGAGAGGATTATAAATTTGAATCTGACCACGCAGTTTCTATTGTCTCCATGATAGGTACTTTCTGGCGCTCTTTTGATTCAGCCAACGATCCAAAAAATCTAAAACATGCTGTTCGTACGTTCAGAGAATTGGAATACATATGCCCATTTTATTTTAATATTCTTCAGTCCGGACTGCGAAAGCTTAAAAACCACGGCAGTTCTATAGCTGCAGCTATCCTCGACGCTGAATTCAAAACAACTCCGCTGACAAAAGAAATGTGGGATGGGTTAAATCTGAAACAGGAAGGCGAGCTAAAGCATTGTGACTTAAAGCCTCTTATGGAAGCGCGGGTAGCAGAAACTATAGATAACATGGTCAAGTCCGCTACCGCATCCGAAGGTCTTAAACCCGGCAGAAGACATAATGCCAAGGTTTTGTCGACTGAAAGCGAGGATGCAAAGGCCGCTGCCGAGAGCATAAATAAAGAAAATCTTAAACATATTCCGACAATGTCAAAGACTACAATACGGTGTCACATTATCCCTGATTCAATAGTACCTGCCGATCAATGGCAGTTATTGACCGATCTTGAACAGGAACTTGCGAAAAAAGAAAAAGGTTATGCTGACAGGGTAATGCGTCTGAAGGTAGATGATACTCAGGATTTTACGGCTCAGGTAGAAAATGCTATTGCCAGATACAAGGAAAAATATGCCGATCAGGACAAAGGATGCATTTATGAGTTTGATATAGCATGTCCCGGGACAGAATACGTCGAAGCGATACTTAAAAGCGAACTCGGCGAACAATTCAGGGATAGAGCGCTCGCTTTCAAGCCATGTACCGAGCCTGCTCAGGTGGAAGGTATAATATTAGCTTTAAGAGTCTTACGTACGGGCAATCTGGCAAACCTTATTGCGGTGACAGGTATTCTGCCCGTGGACTATCCGGAAAAGCTTAAGAATATTTCATCGATCGAAGATTTTATTAAACAGATATGTTTTGTTCTGCCAGTTATCAAAGCCGTTGATACGCGCGACAGAAGAAAAATAAACGACCTTATAAAGTACCATATCAGGAGCGCCGCTTAATTAACGCTTTCCCCCGACTGAAAAACCTTGAATAAATACGCCGTAAAGGTATAATATTTCCTAATAAAGCCACTTATCGGATAAAATATTAATGCGAATAAATATAAGATCAATAACACTGGCAGTTGCGCTGGCATTGCTGGCCACGGGTTGCGCTACTACTAACAGGGGCGGCAGGCTGGTGTCTTCAGGATTAGTGTCATCTCAGGATATCGCCAATATCGGAGGGTATTCTTACGTAAAGTTCGACAATCTATGCGATCGGTATGGTATAGACTGCTCGATAGACAGCGTGTCGAAAATAGCTGTTATGCGGCAGAACGGCGCGACTGTCAAAGTCATGGACAGGTCGGAGATCTCGCTTGTAAACGGTTATACAAAGAAATTTACTCCGGAGACGCGCATAACCGATAATCATGTTTATTTATCTCCGGGATTGGCAGATCATATCTTAACCGGTATTTTCAGAAAGACCGCGTCTTCTGTGAAGACAGTAAAGCCAAGTTCGCAGTTAAGGATAGTGCTTGATGCCGGCCACGGCGGCAAAGATCCCGGCGCTATAGGGCGCGGTGGTTTAAAGGAAAAAAATATTACGCTGGATATCGCCCAAAGGCTTAAGGATGTGCTTGACCGGGACAGTGGTTATGATGTCGTAATGACAAGGAACAGCGATGTCTTTGTGCCTCTGACTACAAGGTCATATATAGCAAACAACGCGAACGGCGACGCGTTCATCAGCATACATGTAAATTCGGCCAGAAAAAAGGCAGCTCACGGATTTGAAGTCTACTTTTTATCCAGTGCGGTAGGTAAAAAACATAAGGCATACGACGATATAGCGGAAGCTACGGAACTAGCCAAATGCATAACGAGCGCGGCCAGTTACAGATTGGGTTTGGCGAACCGCGGAGTTAAGCCCGCGAAGTTCTGTGTATTAAAAGGCACCTATATGCCGTCCGTCCTTGTAGAAGTCGGATTTATTTCCAACAGAAAAGAAGCTATAAACCTGAGAAGCCCCGAGTATAGACAGTCTATAGCCGAGTCTATAGCGGACGGGATAGCCGCCTATAGAAGGAGAAAATAACAGTGACTCCGCAGGAAAAAGAAAAGCTTTGCAATAGACCTATAGGGGTTTTTGATTCCGGAGTAGGCGGGCTTACGGTTGTGAAAGCTCTTTTATCGGCAATGCCGAACGAAAATATAGTATATCTCGGAGATACTGCGCGTGTGCCGTACGGTATTAAATCAAAAGAAACAGTGACCAGATTTTCAATAGAATGCATCGGGTTCCTTGAAAAACTTAATATTAAACTTGCATTGATTGCGTGCAACACAGTTTCAAGCTTCAGTATAGACATATTAAGGCAGAGTTTCAACGTGCCGGTCATCGGGGTTATCGAGCCGGGCGTTAGAGAAGCCTGCCGCGTAACAAAGAACAAAAAGATCGGTGTTATAGGGACAAGGGCGACCGTAAAAAGCCGCGCTTATGTCGACGGCATTATGCAATCGGAACCTAACGCAGCTGTATTCCAGAAGGCATGTCCGCTTTTTGTGCCGCTTGTTGAAGAACAGTGGTTCGACGAGGACATCACATATAGAGTGGCAAAAAAATACCTTGATGAGTTAAGAACAAATAAAATAGATACCATTATCCTCGGATGCACTCATTACCCCATGGTGAAAAATGTTATTAAAAAAGTTTTTAACGGTAAGATCAATATTGTCGATTCATCCATAAGCGTATCGGACGCGGTAAAAACTTTTCTTCATGAGAGCGGGCTTGAAAGCACAAGGCCCGGCAAGGGAAAGATCCAGGCATTTGTTACGGATGACCCGGATTCGTTCGGGTCTGTTTCAAAAGTATTTCTTAATAAGACCATACCGGTCACAAAGATCGACTTAAAATGAGAAAAATAAACGTAAGATTAGTAAGGGAAGCGGTTAAGGGACTTTCTCTTGAAGCGAATACCGTGCTTAGAAAAGATATACTGGGCGCGCTTAAAAAAGCTTATAAAAATAAATCCGAAAAACGAGCCAAGAATATACTTAAGATCCTGCTTGAAAATGCGGGTATTGCCGCAAGAGAGAAAAGAGCGATCTGCCAGGATACGGGCCTGCCTGTCGTCGACCTTGAAATAGGACAGGATGTGTCGTTTGTCGGAGGGGACCTGAACGACGCTATAACGCAAGGAGTAAAGGACGGATATTCGGCCGGATATTTCAGAAAGTCAGTTGTGGAAGACCCGATAACAAGGAAAAAGATCAATTTATTAACGCCGCCGGTGACTTATATGAAGATAGTTGCGGGCAATAAAGTCAGGATCACAGTGGCTCCAAAAGGGTTCGGAAGCGAAAATAAAAGCAGAATAAAAATGTTCAAGCCTACGGCGGCTATTGAGGATATAATGGATTTTATCGTCGAAACCGTAAAATTGGCGGGACCGGACGCTTGTCCGCCTTACGTGATCGGCGTGGGCATAGGAGGTACTTTTGACAAAGCAGCGCTTTTGTCAAAAAAAGCGCTTTTTCTGCCGGTAAATAGTAAAAGCGGGGATAAAGCCGCAGCAAGATTGCAGAAAGCTGTTTTTAAGAATATTAACAAATTGAATATCGGCCCTATGGGGCTCGGCGGCAGCGCAACATGCTTAGGCGTGAATATCCTTACCGCTCCGACTCATATTGCGGGCCTTCCTGTAAGCGTTAACGTCAGCTGCCACGCAACACGTTCCGCAGCAAAGGTTATATGATAAGTATTAAAGGGCAGATCAAAAAAGCTTCTCTGAAGAACCTTAAAGCAGGACAGGAAGTAATCTATACGGGAACGATCCTCACAGCCAGGGATCAGGCGCATAAAAAAATTGCAGGGGTATTGGCATCCGGGGGAAAGGCGCCTGTAAATCTCAAGGATGCTGTCATTTATTATTGCGGGCCCACGCCTTACGGCATAAAAAACACCGTCGGGTCGGCAGGGCCTACTACAAGTTCAAGAATGGACGATTATACGGAGCCGGTTTTAAAGGCAGGGGCCGCGGCTTTGATAGGGAAAGGCTCGAGAGACGGAAAAATATCAAAACTTCTCCGTAAATACGGGGCTGTTTATTTTGTTACTATAGCGGGCGCGGGAGCGTACCTCGCGAAAAAAATAAAGAAAGTAAAAGTAGCGGCATATAAGGAGCTCGGCGCGGAAGCTGTATATGAATTTCAGGTAGAAGATTTTCCGCTTGTAGTAGCGATCGACTCCCGCGGGAACGATCTATATTCGGGAAGGGGATAAAAATGCGTCAGGACAAAAGGTCAAATGTAAGTTTAAGGGACATAAGGATAACCAAAAATTATATAGCTTACGCTGAAGGTTCCTGTATGTTCGAAATAGGCAATACAAAAGTGGTCTGCACGGCTTCCGTAGAAGACGGTGTTCCGCCGTTTCTGCGCGGCAAGAATAGCGGCTGGGTAACCGCGGAATACGGCATGATACCGCGTTCCTGCAAGACCCGTGTACCGAGAGAAGCCGCAAGGGGCAAAGCCGGAGGCAGAACGCACGAGATACAGAGGCTTATAGGAAGAGCTATGAGGTCTATCGTGGATATGAAAAAGCTGGGTGAGCGTACTATATGGCTTGACTGCGATGTTATTCAGGCGGACGGCGGTACGCGCTGCGCCAGTATAAACGGAAGTTTTATTGCGCTTGTGCTCGCGCTGGCAGACCTGAAAAAGAATAAAGTCATTGATTCTATTCCCGTATTTGATGTAGTAGGCGCTGTAAGCGTGGGCATGGTAAAGGGCCAAACGGTGCTTGACCTTACTTACGACGAGGATTCAAACGCGGAAGTGGATATGAATATAGTAATGACCGGAAGCGGTAAATTCATCGAGGTCCAGGGTACGGCTGAGAGAGAGCCGTTCGGATATCAGGACCTGGAGGAAATGCTTAAACTCGCCAAAAAGGGCATTAACTCCATAATGAAGACAGAAAAAAAACATATCGGCAGCCTGCTTTAAAGCGATGAATACTTTAGTAATAGCAACAAGGAACAACAAAAAGAAAGATGAACTAAGGGCCATTCTCCGCAACAAAAAGATCCGCATACTGACCCTGGACGAGACGGGTAAACGCATTCCGCCTGTTGAAGAAAACGGAGACACGTTTTCTGAAAATGCCGCTAAAAAAGCCCGGGAAGTATCAAAGATCGCGGACGGCCTTGTGCTTGCCGATGATTCGGGGCTGTCAGTATTGCCGCTGGGGGGCAGGCCGGGAGTTTATTCGGCCCGTTTTGCCGGACCCAAAGCCGGGGACAAAGAAAATAACGCGAAACTTCTTTCCATGCTGAAAAATGTACCATGCTCAAAAAGAAAAGCGGTATTTGTTTCTGTGATAGCTTTAGCGCAGGGTGGCAGGCTTCTTAAAGCTGTCGAAGGCAGATGTTCGGGGATGATATTGAAAATCCCTAAAGGATCAAACGGTTTCGGGTACGATCCCTTATTTGTTCCCGACGGATATAATAAAACTTTCGCAGAAATGACCGCGGGTTTTAAGAACAGGATCAGCCACAGGGCAAAAGCGCTTCGGAAAGCGAAAGCGTTTATTGAAAGATATTTTTCAGGGCGCTAGTTATTTTGGCCCCCAGGACTTTATTGGGATCAAAAGCGTACTCAAATTTCCATTTGGGTTTATCAAGGGTCCCGGTAAGATAGGCCTTACTGATCATTTTACCGAACGCCGCCATAAAACCGACTATTGAACTCTGAAGATCATCCTGTTTTTCCTGCCCGGAAGTTTCTTTGAACTCGTTTGTTACGGCAAAATTCAGGTTTCTGTCAAAGTCCATGTAGCCCTTAGCATAGATACTGAGCATATCGCCATAAAGCACCAGATCTTCGGTCGCTATTTTTTCGTCTTTTATGACAAAAGTCGCATCCCCGCCTTTAATATTCACATTTTGGAACGAAGGTATCATTTTACGGAGTACTCCGTAAATATTACCGACTAAGGGAGAAAGTACGGGCATAGGTCCGAGATCTCCGTCGGATATATTTATAGAACCGGAACCTGTGAAGGTGTTGCGGTATTTCGCCAGGCCCTGGACCGTAATTGTTGCGTTCAGCGTGCCGTAAATTTCCTTGGTCTTCATTTTTGAATCCGCTACTATAAGATTAATGTTCAGGCCTGAGGCTTTTCCTTCGACCAGGATCGGCAGGTGCTGCTGTGTAAGATTCAAATACGCGGCGCCGGTTATTTTGCCGTCATAGAGCTCAGCAGTAAAATCAGGGATCGTTATCTCGCCGTCTTTCATAAGGATATTAAATTTTACGCTTTGTATATTGTAATCACCCGCCTTAAGCTGCCGGCATTCGTTTTCTATAGAGGCCTTTATGCCTTTTATGTCACGGATAAGCCCCTTTACCGAATATATGCTTTTTACGCGGCCGTTCAGCTTAACTCGTTTTAATATTTCAGGGCCGATCCCCGGTATAGCGGATATTTCGTCAGGGTTTATATCACTTACTCCCGAAAGTGCTGCTATGGGATCGGTTGATATGCCGGTTATCTCGCCGTTTCCCGCAAACCGGCTGCTGAAAACGGAAACGTCTACGCTATTGATCTTAAGAACGTCGTTCACTTTTTCGGCATTCAGGCCGCATTTAACAGTGTCGCCGGTAATGGTTGCAACGATCTTCGGTTCTGCCGGCAGACCGGACAATACGGCTTGTAATCTATAAGGAATACCCGCTATTCTAAAGTTGACACTATCGGAAGAGATGCTGTCCTGTGCGAATGCGATACTGCCTTTTATGTCGGTGAGATCGAATTGAGGTGAAGATATGTCGATATCTTCGATATCAATTCCGCATAGCCTGAAATCCTTTAATATGTTTTTGCCTTTTTCGCATTTTCCCGAAAAAAGAGAGGCTTTCCCGGACGACGTTACATTTTTATAAGAAAGGCTGTCATATGAAAGGCGGATCAAGGCTTTGTTTTCAGTGATCAGATCCGCGATATTGATATTTGCGTCTATTTTCTCAAGTTTAATATCCTCTGATCGGTCAGAGGATGACTCGTTGTAAACGCGGACTTTTGAAATACTGATGCCTTTGATCGGGATATAGTGTATCCGGCCGATCTCGATTTTTTTGCCGGATGACCTCTCGAGATCGCTTATTATGGTTTTTTCAATGGTCTTAACGGCGTATATGCCGATAAGATATAAAAGGCATGCGGCCGCAATTAAAAAGCAAAGAATGAATATTACAGCTTTTTTCATAATCCTATTATTATTGATCGTCTGTTTTTGCCGGATAAGGCCCTGACAGGCGATTATTTATCTTTTGTCGACGATTTTGAAGTCAATAGTGTCTTAAGTTTGTCGATATCGAGGCCTGACTCCGCAAGGAACTGCTGTAAATTCGCGCCGCCCTCGGCGTCAAGATTAAGACCGAAAAACTTCTGCGCGTTCTGTCCGCTCATGATCCATTTTATATCGGCATTCTGTATGGATTCTGAGAGCGCTTTATATTTGGCAAGAAGTATATCTTTCTGCAGGTCGAGCAGCTTTACGTTGATAGCTGTTTCATTGAACTGTTTCAACGCTTCCGCAAGTTTCAGCGTTCCGGCCGCATCAGCTTCTTTTTTTATCCGGATGATATCGGCCTCGGCTTTTCCGACTGTGGATATCTGGTTCGACTGGCCTTCAGCCTCCAGTGTGAATTTTAATTTCTGGCCCATGGCGAGTTGTTCCATTTTTTGCTTTTCAATTTCCGCCTTACCGACTTCAAGTTTTCTCAGGGCCTCTATTCTCGTTATATTGGCTTCGGCTTCCTTGTCGGCGATCTCCTGGTTCTTTATCTGCTCGGCCATACCGACTTGTTTGTCTTTTTCAAGCTGCCTTTTCCTGTATATTTCTTCGGCCTCCGCTTTTGCGAGTTCGGCTTCTTTCGTCGTAACGGCGACTTTGATCTCTGCGTCTCTGCGTATCTCGGCCGCGACCTTTCTTTCTATGTCCTGAATAATCGTGCTGGAGGGGGCGTCCTTAATGTCTTTCAGCTCAAGGTCAACAAGTTCAATACCCCATTTGGGGAAAACCACTTCGACTTCTTTTGTTATGGCCTGGTCAAGAAGAGATCTGTTCATATATATATCCAGAATAGTCTGCTTGGTCGTCACAGTCCTGCCTACGCTTTCCATTATCGCGCGGAGGTCTTCGGACAGCCGTATGAAATCAAAACCCATCTCCTTGGACGTATTGGTCAGTATCAGCCTTTCTACGGCGAGGTCTATGTCTTTTATATTTATGAAGCACATGATATCGCACACAAATTTCGCCATATTCTTATCGTTCAATTTAATGTCATTTACGGGGATCGCAAGGTTGCAAAGAGGAAGTTTATGGAGTTTTGTTATGAACGGTATTACCCAGTAAGCGCTTATTTTACTTCGGGTGGAAAGGACCGACTTTACATTGTTCAGTATCCTGATATGCGCTTCGTTCGCGGGCACTACTTTGTACAACCCCAGCATACCGCCTATAACATGCCTGAGGAAATAAATTATGATGATCGCCGCGATCCAGATCAACGCTTTAATAATGATTTCAGCTGCCATTGTGTCCCCCTTTTAGGTTATATGAGAAACATTCTATAATGAAAAAAAATATTAATAAAGTATTATCGTAGCTTTATTGTTGAAAACTTCAATAAAGCCTTCGGTTCCTGAATCGAAGTTATGCGTGCGCCCGGAATCGTCCCGCACTATTATTCTTCCTTTGACAAGGTGAGCAAAGAGGGGAAGATGGTTGGCGAGGACCCCGAGATAGCCGTATTCGGCCGGTACGATCAGACTTGAGGCGCGCCCTTTAAAAAGCGACTTGTCGAACGCGTGTATTTCGAGGGAAAATATTTTTTCCATATGATTATGCGTTGTCTTTAAGTATTTTTTCGCCTTTTTCTATGGCCTCTTCTATACTGCCGACCATATGAAAAGACTGTTCGGGCAGATGGTCCAGCTTGCCGTCGCAGATCATCCTGAATCCTTTGATCGTGTCCTCCAGCTTTACATAAGCGCCCTTTATGCCGGTGAATGTTTCGGCTACATGGAAAGGCTGAGAAAAATACCGCTGTATTTTTCTCGCCCTGTATACGGTGACCTTATCGTCTTCCGTTAGTTCGTCTATGCCGAGTATCGATATGATATCACGGAGATCTTTATATCTCTGCAATATCTTCTGAACAGTGATAGCGGTATCATAATGTTCATGGCCTATGATCTTAGGGTCCAGTATTCTTGACGTGGAATCCAGAGGATCGACTGCCGGATAAATGCCGAGTTCCGATATGGCGCGGGACAGAACGATCTTCGCGTCAAGATGGGAAAACGTGGTGACTATGGCAGGATCTGTCAGATCATCGGCGGGCACATATATGGCCTGAACCGATGTGATAGCGCCGTCCCTAGTTGAGGCTATTCTCTCTTCGAGATTTGCGATATCTGTTCCCAGATTGGGCTGGTAACCTACGGCTGAAGGCATGCGCCCGAGCAGAGTGGAAACCTCTGATCCTGCCTGGACATACCTATATATATTATCAATAAAAAGAAGAACGTCTTTTCTTTCTTTGTCCCTGAAATGCTCCGCCATAGTTAAAGCTGACAAACCGACGCAGAGCCTCGACCCGGGTGGTTCGTTCATCTGTCCGAAAACCAAAGCTGCGTTTTTCATGACGCCTGAATTATTAAGCTCAAGCCATAGCTCGTTACCTTCGCGGGTCCTTTCCCCGACGCCGGCAAAAATAGATACTCCTCCAAGCACATGAGCTATATTCCTCATAAACTCCATAACAAGCACGGTTTTACCAACGCCCGCGCCTCCGAAAAGCCCGATCTTTCCGCCCCTGGGGAACGGCGCAAGAAGATCTATGACCTTAAGGCCGGTTTCCAGCACGGATGTTATGGGCAGCTGTTCCTGGAAATTGGGAGAGTTCCTGTGGATAGGTTCTTTCATTTCAGGATGGGAGAGAGGGCCTTTATTATCTATAGGTTCTCCGAGCACGTTGAATATCCTGCCCAGTACTTGTTCCCCTACATATACGGAAATAGGGGACTTGAGGTCCTGCGCCTTCATGCCCCTGACAAGGCCTTCCGTATCGGTAAGGGCTATACATCTGACTATATTGTTTCCAAGTATCTGCGACACTTCAAGTATCATGGAGCCTTTTGAACTGTCGTTGCATTCTATTTTTACTGCGTTGTAAATATTGGGGACCTCATTTTCCGGGAATGCTATATCAACAATAGGCCCGATTACCTGCAATACCTTGCCGTTCTGCATGATCATCCTTTCAGCGCGTCAGCGCTAGATACAACTTCAAGTATTTCTTTGGTTATATTATATTGTCTCACCTTATTCCGCCACAGGACAAGCTCGTCGAGCAGGTCTTTGGCGTTGGTTGTCGCCTGTTTCATAGCCACTGTCCTTAAATAGTTCTCGCAGATAAGGGAATTAAGAAGTACAGAGTAGAACTTATACGCCACGTGGATAGGCAGAAGCTTGTCCAAAGTTTCATTCGCGCGCGGTTCGAATATATATTCTATTTTTTTTCCAGCAGGCGTCTCAATGCCGAGAATTTTCTCTACGCTCACGTGCTGGTCGACAACGCTTTCATATTTTGTATATACGGCGTATACCGCGTCAAGTTTTCCGTCCATAAAATCCTTTGTAAGTTCACCGGATATCTTTTTGGACATATCCACAATGTTTTGGGAAGACAGCCCTATGATCTGTTTCGCCACAGGCGCATGAGTTCGTCTAAAATGCATACCGCCTTTTCTCCCTATGCATGTTATGGCCAGGTTTTTTTCTTTATTATCCGCAATGAATTTATCGGATTTATTTAAGACGAGATTGTTGTACGATCCGCATAAGCCTGTGTCCGACGTCAAAACAAGCAGCGCGATATTTTTTTCGGGTTTTTGCGCCAGTAGGGGATGCGAGTAGCTTTCTCTGCCGGTCAATATATTGTTCACCATGGATAAAAGGGAAGAGCAGAAACTTTTCGACTCAAAAAGATTTGCCTGGAGTATCTTTAACTTGCTCAGCGCCACAAGCTCCATGGCGCCGGTCACTTTTCCGGTGTTGCGGACGCTTGAGATCCTGCTTTTTATCTGCCTCAGCGATAAGTTCACTTTTTATCCTTTTCCAGAAAAAGTTTCTTGAACATAACTGCCGCTTCGTCGAGTTTATTCATGACATCCTCATCAAGAACTTTATTTTTTACTATAGTGATTTCGATATCAGGGTGGTATTTGTCCATGAACTCAGAGAATTCATCCCTGAAAGCCACTATTTTAGGCACTTCGATATCCATAAGATGTCCTTTTTTAGCTATATAAAGGATCATTACCTCTTTTCCGAGAGACTGCGGTTTGTACTGGTCCTGTTTTAATATTTCAACCATTCTGTTGCCGTGGGCGAGCTGCTGCTGAGATGCCTTGTCCGTTACGGCGCCGAACTGCGCGAATGTGGAAAGCTCCCGGTATTGCGCCAGGTCCAGCCTGAGCTGAGACGCGACTTTACGTATAGCCTTTGTCTGCGCCTGTCCTCCGACGCGTGAAACGGATAATCCTACGTTTATGGCGGGCCTGACACCTGCGTAAAACAGATCGCTTTCAAGATATATCTGCCCGTCAGTTATAGAAATAACGTTTGTAGGGATGTAGCTCGTGATATCTCCGGCCTGCGTTTCGATTATCGGAAGCGCGGTCATAGAGCCGCCGCCAAGCCTGTCATGCATCTTCGCCGATCTTTCAAGCAGCCTTGAATGAGTGTAGAAAATATCACCGGGATAAGCTTCTCTCCCGGGAGGCCTTCTGAGAAGCAACGATAATTGCCTGTAAGACTGCGCATGTTTTGAAAGGTCGTCATAAATTATAAGCGCGTGTTTACCCGAATACATAAATTCTTCGCCTATAGCGCAGCCCGTATAAGGGGCGAGGTACTGCATAGAAGCGCTCGCGCGTGCGGACGCGCTGACAATGGTCGTGTATTCCATAGCGCCCATCTCTTCCAGTTTTTCGGCTACGGATACTATGTTAGACATTTTCTGCCCGATGGCTACATATATGCAATTAACACCTTTATTTTTTTGATTGATTATCGTATCTATTACTATTGCGGTTTTTCCCGTCTGTCTGTCGCCGATTATAAGTTCCCTCTGACCGCGGCCGATCGGTATCATCGCGTCTATAGCCGTGATCCCTGTTTCCAAAGGCTCGCTCACAGGCTGCCTGTCTATTACGCTGGGAGCTGTTGTATGCATAGGCCTATGTTTAGTAGCGGATATCGGCCCTTTCCCGTCAATAGGTTTGCCCAGGGCATTCACCACTCTTCCTACGAGAGCGTCCCCTACGGGTATCTCAATGACCTTACCCGTAGATTTAACAATATCGCCTTCCTTAATATTTATATCAGGGTTATCATGACCGAATATAACGACGCCTACGCTGTCTTCTTCAAGATTGAGCACCATGCCCATGACGTCATTGGTGAAAAGCACAAGCTCGCCTGCCATGGCGTTATCCAGACCGTATACTTTCGCTATAGCGTCGCCGACCTGTATCACCCGGCCGATTGATTCCGTTTTAAGCTGGGAAGAGTATTTTTCGAGTTCCTGTTTTAAAATCGAAGTTATTTCTTCGGGTCTTAGTTCCATTATATCCTCACTGTTACAAGGTCTTCCTTCAGGTCGGAAAGGCGGCGCCTCAATGACCCGTCTATGATAGTATTTCCTACGGTCACATGCACGCCTCCGAGTATCGAAGGATCGATCTCTAGGTATATGTTCATATTCTTTTTAAATATTGCCTCAAGTTTTTCTTTGAGGGCTTTCAGCGTATTCGTATCAAGCAGATTCGCCGTTTTTACGACCGCATCAAGCACGTCGCCGTGCGCGTATCTGACCCTGATATAATCCGTAATGTCGATTATTTCGGAAAAACGCTGTTTCTCTATAAGCAGCTTTAGGAACGTGATGAATTCCTCCGAGAAGAATTTTCCCAGCACTGACGAGAGGGAAGAGAATTTATTGTGTTCCGGTATGCCCGGATTTGAAAGAAGGGATATCAGCTTCGGGTTATCCCTTACCACTTTCCTGAAATTCTTGAATTCTTCCACGATACTCGGCATGCCGAGTATCGGTTTTGCGTAAGCGACATAAGCCTCCGCATATCTTTCTACTACTATTTTTTTCTTCATTTTAGATCGCCGCTCTTGTCTATAAATTCCCCGACTATTTTTTTATCTTGTTCTTCCGTCATTTTTTCCTCGATGAGATTCTCCGTAGCTTTAATCACAATGTCCACGATCTCGGTTTTAAGTTCTTCTCTCGCGCGGGCGATCTCGTAAGATGCCGATGCCTTGGCATGCAGGATGATCTTGTCCGCGTCTTCTTTCGCTTTAGCTGTTATGACATCGCCGATCTTTCTGGATTCTTTCAGGGCCTCTTCCATAAAAGACCTTTTTTCGCTGTCAAAATCCTTCAGCTTCTGGTCGTAACGGCTCTTCAGCTGGTCTGCCTGCGATTTCGCATTCTCTATGTCGGATAATTCCTTTGCTATGCGGTCGCGGCGTTCGTCGAGGAACGCCAGAAGTTTACCCCACGCGAATATCCTTAAAATAAAGAATAACGTGATAAAGCATATTATCTGTACTATTACCTGGCCTAAATTGATCTCCATAAAAAGTTATATTTTCTGCCCCATAACGAACGCAAGAACAAGGGCGTAAATGGTCAATGCTTCTATGAGAGCTCCGCCTACCGCAAGTGTGATAAGGATCTTAACAGAAGCCTCAGGCTGCCTGCCTGTAGCATCCATGGCGCCTGCGACTGCTTTGCCGAGGCCTACCGCCGATCCAAAGGCAGCTATAGCTACAGCTATAGGTAATGATAATGCCAAAAACGCTTTATAATCCATTTTAAACCTCCTTTAAATGTGCTTCGTCTTCTTCATGACTGTATATTAACGCTAAATATACCGTTGTTAAAAGCGTGAACACCAGGGCCTGTACTATCGCGCCGATCATAGCTATAAGAGTGCTGAATAACATAAGAGGCAGTCCTATTATGCCGAAACCGGAAACTATTGCTAAAAGGATCTCGTCGCCCCAGATGTTGCTTCTTAAACGGAGAGCCAACGTAACGGGGCGAATAAATTCCGTAAGCACGTGAAGAAAGAACATAAACAACGGGAACACCACTGAAAAGGCGATAAATCCTCTGGGTTTCCCGGCAAGCTCGTCCATGTACCCGAAAAATCCGTGCTCTTT
>Ga0172375_10007549_pt1 | contig 14867 bp, 17 predicted proteins | sample LakKiv1m_FD_114537 | JGI IMG/M metagenome (GOLD analysis project Ga0172375, IMG submission 114537) | Freshwater microbial communities from Kabuno Bay, South-Kivu, Congo - kab_092012_11.1m | ecosystem: Environmental > Aquatic > Freshwater > Lake | place: Democratic Republic of the Congo... | reverse complement strand
TTGAGCGGTTCTTTGAAGAATTAAGGCGCAGGATAAGGGTATCCAGGAGATTCCTTAATACACAAAGCTGCCAAAGTTGGCTTTATGCCCTTATTACAGAAATAAAACCTAACAACAAAGGTATTACTAACTCTGAAAGTCAGCAAAGTTCTTGACAGCAAGCGGAAAAAACTGTGATTGACTGCGCATAGGGTGTTTGTTATAATATAAATCGGAAAAGAGGTAATGGACTATGAGAAAGATATGGATCTTGTCGCTATTAGGAGCGATTATAGTGTCTCTGAGCGTATTTACGCTTAATATCTTTGGCAAGGAAGGCAGCCAGGATGCGAAGAATAGTGTAGTGGTGCTCTCAGAGAAGATAGACAGCGTATTAAAAAATCAGGAAGACATGATCGCGAGGCTCACTGACATTCGTCAGGAGCTTGATGTTATAAGGGTAAGGGCTTCGGCCAGGTAACCTGACGGAGGATGTATGGTTTCTGGGAGCGAAGTCTCTATTCTTGTGGCTTTTTCTGCGGGTGTCCTGTCGTTTCTTTCTCCGTGCATCTTACCTCTTTTCCCATCATACATCACTTACATTACAGGCAGGTCTTTTGAGGAGATAAAGTCCTCTGAAAGATCCTCAGATATAATAAGGCAGACTATGGTAAATTCTTTGCTTTTTATTCTGGGGTTTTCTATAGTGTTTGTCGCTTTGGGCATAACGCTGTCATATCTCGAGACCTTTTTTGGGATAAAAAGGATATGGCTTGAAAGGATAGGAGGTGTATTAATAATATTATTCGGCCTTGATATAATGGGCGTATTAAAGATAGGCCTTTTAAACCAGGGGATAACTGTTAGCTTAAAAAAAAGGAATTTTGGGTATATGGGGTCACTGCTGGTAGGCATGGCGTTTGCTTTTGGGTGGACCCCGTGTGTAGGCCCAATACTCTCAAGTATCCTTATATATGCGTCTACGCTTGAAAGCCTGCCTAAGGCGATAATATTGTTAACAGCTTATTCAGCCGGGCTTGGACTTCCTTTTTTAGTGTCAGGGCTTGCGATAAATCAATTTTTATTGCTTTTTGCGAGGTTCAGGAATTTTATGAAATACGTGCCTGTGATCTCCGGGGTATTCTTGATATTGATTGGCAGTCTGCTATTTTCAGGCATGTTTCCAAGGCTTGCGGGGATGTTAGGTAGGGGATAAAATGAATACCAGGAATTTTATAATAGCATTTTCTATATTTGGGGCTTTAGTTATTTTTTGGATATTGAAAACCAATATGGCGCCGACCATTGCCCCTATGCCTAAAATATCCAAGGTAGGAGAGCTCCAAAAAGAAGCTATTCCTGCGGAGAAGAGGCCGGGTTTTAAGCCTGCCCCGGAATTTTCCCTTAAGGATTTATCCGGATCAGAGATAAAATTAACTGACTTCAGAAACAGGGTTGTGCTCATTAACTTCTGGGCTACATGGTGCCCTCCATGCAGGGAGGAGATGCCGGATTTTATAAGCCTCTATGAGCAGTATAAGGACAGGGGTCTGGAGATTGTAGGGATATCAATGGACTGGGGCCCTGAAAGGGTATTGCCTGGGTTTATAAAAGAAAACAATATAAACTACAGGATCCTGCTTGGCAGCGAAGAGGTGTACAGCCTTTATGGAGGAGTAAATGTGATACCGACCACATTTCTTCTGGATAAAGAGGGGAATATCAGAAAAAAATATTTAGGATATAGCGGGAAAGAAATATTAGAAAATGATATAAAGGAATTATTATAAGATGATAGTATCCAGGAAAAAATCCATAGGTGAAATACTGGCTTTGCTGGGGGATGCCTCCAAGGTATTTATAATCGGCTGCGGGGATTGCGCAGCTACATGCAGGACTGGCGGGGAGAAAGAGGTATCTGAGATGAGGACGGTTCTTGAGGCAAACGGCAAGACAGTCATAGGGTGGGCGGTTCCAGATTCTCCATGCGTAGGCAGCCAGATAAGAATACATCTGGCAAAGAATAAAAAACAGGCTGATGAGGCAGATGCCTTTCTTGTATTATCCTGCGGGCTTGGGGTTCAATCAGTTATTGAAAGCGGACGGATAAAAAGGCCTGTTTATACAGGCTGCGATACTATATTTGGATCAATATTGGACGCTAAAGGCAATGGGTTTTTTGAGAGGTGCGCCATGTGCGGGGATTGTGTGCTGAATATCACAGGAGGCATATGCCCAGTGACCAGGTGCGCAAAAGGGCTTTTGAACGGCCCGTGCGGAGGCTCTAATAAGGGCAAATGCGAAGTCGACAAGGATAAGGATTGTGCGTGGATATTGATTTACAACAGGATGAAGGATCTGGGAAGGCTGGATAGTTTGAGAGACATAAAGCCGGCAAAGGATTATTCTAAATCAGTAAGACCAAGGGAAATAATTATTAATTAATAATGCATGGCCGGGTTTAAAACCCGGCCCTGCATTATTTTTACAATGGAGAGGGTATGGAAAATTTTCACACGCAGTACAGCGAAAAGGTAATGGATCATTTTAGAAACCCCAGGAATGTTGGGGAGATACCGGATGCTGACGGCATAGGCAATGTCGGGAATCCTGTTTGCGGGGATATTATGAGGCTTTATATCAAGGTAGTGGATAATGTGATAACTGACGCAAAGTTCAAGACATTTGGATGCGGGGCTGCGATAGCCACAAGCAGCATGGTAACTGAGATAGTTAAAGGTAAAAGCGTAGACGAGGCCCTGAAGATTTCCAATAAGGCTGTCGCGGAAGCGCTGGGAGGTTTGCCGAAAGTGAAAATGCATTGCTCGGTGCTCGCGGAAGAGGCGCTTAAGTCAGCTATAGATGATTATTTGAAAAAGGCTAAGAAGCAGGACTAAAGGTTAAGGCTATGGAAGCGAAAGAGACACTAAGAGAAGATATGAAAATAAGGATAAAAAGCCAAAAAAGTTCGGAAAGGAGACAAAGGAGCAGAGCTATACAAAAAAAATTGTTTCAAACAGAAGATTTTTTAAGGTCTAAATGCGTAATGCTTTATGTTTCTAAGGGGACTGGGGAAGTGGATACAGGCCCGATAATAAAGCGGGCCCTTAAGATGGGCAAAAAAGTAGTTTTACCGGTTACGCTGGAGAGAGACAGGGATATAAAACCTGTGTATTTAAGGGATATCAAAAAAATGGAGAAAGGGCCGTATGGTATTTATGAGCCAGGCGGGCCCTCAAATAGAATATCCGTAGAGCTGAAAGATATAGGCCTAGTAGTAGTGCCAGGAATCGCTTTTGACAGAAACAATAATCGTATCGGCAGAGGCAAGGGCTATTACGATAATTTTTTGAAACGTCTTCCTGGAAAGAAGCCAAAGATAGGCCTTGGTTTCAGGTTTCAGCTGTTGGATAAGATACCTGCCACAAAAAGAGATATCCCTCTCACCAGCGTTATAACTGACTAACACGATTTTTACATAAAACAGCTGGGAGGTGCCGGACATGAATTCAAATATCAAAACAATAATCTATGCAGTTGAGGTCCTGGTATTTATCTTGATATTTTTCGCCGGATATTTTATAAGAAAATTTTTCGGGGAGAGACATCTTAAGGAGATGGAAGACAGGGCAAAGAAAAGTTTAGAGGAGTCCAGAAAGGAATTTGAAAACAGAAAAAAAGAGGTAGAGCTGGAGGTAAAAGACGCTAAGTTTAAGATGCAGTCGGATTTTGAGCAAGCCACAAAAGACAAGAGGCTTGAACTGACAAATATAGAGAGAAGGCTGGTCCAGAAGGAAGAGAATATAGACAGGAAAGTGGATATCCTTGACAGGAAAGAAAAGGATATTGTCAGGCGCGAAGGCCTTCTAGTAGACAAGGAGAAGTCGTTAGAATCAAGGCACAATGAATTATCTAGGCTTATAGAAGAGGAAAAAGTAAAGCTGCAAAGGATATCTGGTTTAAGCGTTGAGGAGGCGAAAAAGCTGTTTCTGCAGAGGGTAGAGACAGATGCCCAGAGAGAGGCGCAGATACTTTTTAAGGCAATAGAGGACAGGGCCAGGGAATCTGCTGATAAAAAGGCCAAAGAGATATTGTCATTGAGCATGCAGAAGTGCGCGGCGGAACATGTCACTAATACTACTGTATCTGTTGTCAATCTGCCAAATGATGAGATGAAGGGCAGAATTATAGGGAGAGAGGGCCGCAATATCAGGGCTCTTGAGATAGCTACCGGAGTGGACGTGATTATTGATGACACGCCAGAGGCTGTTATATTATCTGGTTTTGATATTGTAAAGAGGGAGATAGCCAGGATAAGCCTGGAACGGCTGCTGCAGGATGGCAGGATTCATCCTGGACGGATAGAAGAGGTGGTTGCTAAGGTAAAACAGGAAATGGAAGTTAATATTAAAGAAGAGGGAGAGCGCACGCTTTTTGAGCTGGGGCTGCAAAGAGTCCATCCTGAAATAGTCAGGCTTATAGGCAGGTTGAAATACAGGACCAGCTATGGCCAGAACGCGCTTCAGCACATGAAAGAGGTGAGCATTATTATGGGCGTGATGGCAGGAGAGCTTAACCTGGATGTGACACTTGCTAAGAGGATAGGGCTTTTGCATGATATTGGGAAGGCAGTGACACATGAAGTAGAAGGCCCGCACGCGAAGATAGGGGCGGACCTGGCCAAAAAATATGGCGAAGCGCCTGATGTCCTGAATGCTATAGCATCCCATCACGAAGAAGAAGCGCCTGCAACTATCTATGCGGTGCTCTTACAGGCAGCGGACGCTGTCAGCGCTACAAGGCCAGGCGCGAGGCGCGAATCCCTGGAAAATTATATAAAACGGCTTGAGAAGTTAGAGTCTATCGCTGATTCTTTTAAAGGCGTTGAAAAGGCATTCGCGATACAGGCAGGAAGGGAGATAAGGGTTGTTGTCCAGCCTGAAAAGATCAGCGACCTTCAGGCAATGGGCCTGGCCAGGGAAATAACCAAAAAGATAGAAGAAGGCCTTGAATATCCAGGGCAGATAAGGGTTACGGTGATTAGGGAGACGAGGGCGGTGGAGTATGCTAAATAAAATTAGCTGTTAGCGTAGAGCGTATAGCGGATAGATGCTATACGCTATCCGCTATACGCTAAACGCTATCCGCTATACGCTAATATATGAAGATTCTTTTAATCGGTGACATAGTCGGAAGTCCTGGCAGAGAGGCTGTTAGAAGGATAGTGCCTAAGCTGCGCAGGGACAGGGCTATTGATTTTGTGATCGCGAACGCGGAAAACGTCGCAGGCGGTTCAGGCATCACCCCTGAAACTGTGGAAGAGTTATTGCGTAATAAGATAGATGTTATAACTTCAGGAGACCATGTTTGGAAGAAAAAAGAGTTGTATGAAATGCTTTCAAAAGAAAAACGGATTTTGAGGCCTGCGAATTATCCTTTAACCTGTCCTGGCTCTGGCATGGCGGTTATTTCTCTGGAGAATGGGAAAAAGGTAGGCGTGATAAATCTGTTAGGCAGGGTATTTATGAAGCCTGTTGACTGCCCTTTTACAGCAGTTGAAAGAGAGATAGATAAAATTAATAGAGTTACAAATATCATACTGATAGATATGCACGCTGAGGCTACAAGCGAAAAGATAGCTATGGGCAGATTCTTAGACGGCAGGGTGAGTGTGGTGTTTGGGACGCACACGCATGTCCAGACAGCGGATGAAAAAATATTTCCTGGCGGCACAGGGTATATAACTGATTTAGGCATGACAGGGCCCCAGGATTCTGTGATAGGCAGGAGGGTTGACGCGATCGTAGAGCACTTTTTAACAAACATGCCTAAAAAATTTGAGGTAGCTGACAAAGATGTAGAATTGCAGGGGGCTATTGTAAATATAGATGATGAGACAGGCAAGCCAGTGTCAATAGAGAGAGTGAAAGAAAAGATGCAGTAACAGGCAAGAGAAATGGAAGACAAGGGAAGATATATTTATACAGTAAGCCAGCTTACCTCAAGCATAAAGATTGTGCTTGAGGATTCATTCCAGAATTTATGGATTGAAGGAGAGATATCTAATTTTAAGGCTGTCTCAGGGCATTTTTATTTTACATTGAAAGATGACAGGAGCGAGCTTAAGTGTGTATTTTTTAAAAGCAGCAACGAAAAAATAAAATTTGAGATAAAAGACGGCATGCGGGTTTTATGCCGGGGAAAGATAAGCATATACGAACAAAGAGGGGTGTATCAGCTTTATGTGGCTGGGATGGAACCTAAGGGCGTAGGAGATTTACAGCTCGCGTTCGAGCAGCTCAAGGAAAAACTTTTTAAAGAGGGGCTTTTTCAAGAAGGCCACAAGAAACCTATACCGCTCATCCCTGAAAGTATAGGGATAGTTACATCAATAACAGGCGCTGCGATAAGGGATATACTGCATGTCTTAAATAAAAGATTTTCCAACGTCAATGTGATAATAAATCCTGTGAAGGTGCAGGGGGATGGAGCCGGGGAGGAGATTGCTTCTGCGATAAAAGAATTCAACGCTCTTAAAAATGTGGATGTTATGATAGTTGGCAGAGGAGGCGGAAGCCTGGAAGACCTGTGGGCTTTTAACGAGGAGGTAGTGGCGAGGGCTGTGTATGGTTCAAACATACCTGTTATAAGCGCTGTTGGCCACGAGATAGACTGGACTATATGCGATTTTGTAGCTGACATGAGGGCGCCTACGCCTTCTGTGGCGGCGGAGATTGTGATAGCAAAAAAGAGCGAACTGGTAGACAGGCTGGATGAGATAGAAAAAAAGATAACAGGTTTTCCTTCTGATATAGTTAAAGGATATGAGCAGAATCTGGATGAGATAGAGCAGGATATTGCCTTGAGGTTCAGGCATTATATAGAATTGAAAGAAGAAAACTTTAAATTGCTTTTGGAAAAGATTCAGATATTGAGCCCGCTTGGTATACTTGACAGGGGTTACAGCATCAGTTTTAGGTTAAGCGACAAAAAGATAATAAAGGACCCAAAGGCTGTCAGAAAAGGCGATTTAATAGAGACAAGGGTTTCTAAGGGGTGTTTTATAAGCAAGATAGAATAAAACAAAAACACCTACGCGGTGGGCTAATTTTGTGGCCCACCGCGTAGGTGGGGGTGGTTCGAAAGGATGGGTGAATAAATGGCGAAAGAATTAAAATTTGAAGAGATGATGAAGAAACTGGAAGAGATTGTAGGCGAACTCGAGAGCGGGAATATGCCTCTTGAGGAGTCATTGAAAAAATACGAGGAAGGCGTAAAGTTGATTCAGGCCTGCAGGAAGAGACTGGATGAGACAAAGCGCAAGGTAGAGGTTCTGATTAAAAAAGACGGGAAGCCGGCTCTGGAGCCTTTTAAGGAATAATGGGTGTAGAAAAATATATAGCGGTTAAGAAAAAGATAATTGATAGGGCCTTGAGACTGCGTCTTCCTTCATGCTCTCTTAAGCCTCAGGTTATACATAAGGCCATGAGATATTCAGTATTTCCAGGAGGGAAGAGGATAAGGCCTGTATTTAGTATCGCTGGATTTGAGGCGTGCGATGGAAAAGGCGGGCTGATTATACCTGTCGCGTGCGGCATAGAGTTGATACATTCTTATACGCTTGTGCATGATGATATGCCGTGCATGGATAATGATGATTTCAGGCGCGGCAAAAAAACATGTCATAGGAAGTTTGGGGAAGATATAGCGCTATTAGCAGGGGACGGTCTATTGACACTGGCGTTTCAGGTGATTAGCGAGTCAGGCAGTATAGATGTCATAAAGGAGATATCAAAGGCAGTCGGCGCATCTGGCGTAATAGGCGGACAGGTGGCAGATATATTATATAAAGGGACAAGGGACATCCCTCGACTTCGTCCCTTGACAAGCTCGGGACTTCGCTCGGGACAAGAGGGACAAGGGACAGGGGCAGATGAGATTGAGTATATAAATTTAAAGAAGACAGCTGTGCTGTTCGAGGCGGCTGTGAAATCAGGCGGTATTATTGCAGGCGCGGACAAAGAGCGGATAAAGGCCCTCGGTAATTTTGGCAGGGATATTGGCATAGTGTTTCAGCTTATGGATGACCTGAAAGATAATGATGGCTATGCAGGGCTCTATGGCGCGAAAAAGACAAAAGAAAAAGCAAAATCCTTAATGAAAAAGGCAAAGAGGCATCTAAAAATATTTGGCAAAAAAGCGGATACACTGCTGATGCTCGCGAGCACAATACATTCACTTTAAATTATGGATAGATTAATAGACAGCATAAATAGCCCGGCTGATTTAAAAAAGCTTAACATAGATAGATTGCCTGTTTTGGCTCAAGAGATCAGAAACCTTATCATAAATACAGTCGCATCTTCAGGCGGGCACCTTGCCTCAAGCCTTGGCGCAGTAGAGCTTATTATAGGCATACACTACTGTTTTAATGCGCCTGAAGATATTATTATATGGGACGTGGGCCATCAGGCGTATGCCCATAAGATTTTAACAGGGAGAAGGGATGGGTTCGCGGGGCTCCGCAAAGCAGGAGGCATCAGCGGGTTTCCTAATAAATATGAAAGCGAATATGATGTCTTTACAACAGGGCATGGCTCAACGTCTATTTCTACTGCCTTAGGCATAGCCTGCGCAAGAGACCTAAATCATAAGAATTACAAGATTGTGGCAGTGATAGGCGACGCGTCTTTTGGGGGAGGCATGGCGTTTGAGGCACTGAACCACGCTGGCCATCTGCATAAAAATATGCTGGTCATTTTGAATGACAATGAAATGAGTATATCCAGGAGCGTCGGGGCTATGAGCAAATATCTAAACAGGATCCTGACAGCGCCTGCCTACAACAAGATAAGAAAAGATGTAGAGGGGCTTCTTTTAAGGGTTCCGCGTTTTGGTTTCAAGGCCATACGCGCGGCAAGGAGATTAGAGGAAGGGCTTAAGAATCTGCTTGTGCCAGGGATGCTTTTCGAAGAGCTGGGATTCAGGTATTTTGGCCCCGTTGACGGCAATGATATAAACATGGTAATAAAGACCTTAAGAAATATTATAGACCTTAACGAGCCATTGCTTCTTCATGTTGTGACCAAAAAAGGCAAAGGTTATAGCCACGCTGAAGAAGTGCCAGAAAAATTTCATGGTGTATCCAGCTTTAATATCAATACTGGAGAGAAGCTTAAGGTGAAAAATAGTGAAAGTAAGGATATAGCTCGGGAAGAGGGATTTACAAAGACATTTGGCAATAAGATAGTAGAGATGGCATGGGACGATAGAAGGATAGTAGCTGTCACAGCCGCGATGCCTGAAGGCACAGGCCTTGATAAATTCGCAGGTGTTTTTCCTGACAGGTTTTTTGACGTTGGTATGGCCGAACAGCATGCGGTTGGATTCGCGGCAGGGCTCGCAAAAAAAGGCATGAAGCCAGTGGCAGCAATATACTCTACTTTCTTACAACGCTCCTATGACCAGATATTTCATGATGTGTGCCTTCAAAATCTGAATGTGGTTTTGATGCTGGACCGCTCAGGCCTTGTAGGAGAAGACGGGCCGACGCATCACGGCATATTTGATATAAGTTACATAAGGAATATGCCAAATATAGTATCCCTGGCCCCAAGAGACGAAGAAGAATTAAATAATATGTTTAGCTGGGCCATGTCTTATGAAAAGGGGCCTGTTGCGATAAGATATCCGCGGGGCGCGAGTTATTTTTGCGCTGAGCTAGACAGGACCCGCTCTGCTATTCCAGTAACTTTGGGCAAAGGAGAACTGTTAAAGCAGGGCAGGGACGCTACCATAATCAGCTTAGGTTATATGTCTAATATTGCGTTAGAGGCGGCAGGTTTTTTAACGGACGAAGGAATAGAGCCTGAAGTTATAAACGCGAGGTTCATAAAGCCCTTGGATATAGACCTGATAGCGCAGTCAGTCTTAAAGACAGGCAGCCTGTTTACAGTGGAAGAAGGCGCGCTTAGCGGAGGGTTTGGTTCAGCTGTCCTTGAATTAATCATTGATAAAGTCAAGAAACATACTATAATTAAAAACATAGGTTTGCCTGATAAATTTATTGAGCACGGTGACAGGCAGGCGCTTTTGGATAAGTATGGGTTGAGCGCGAAGAAAATAGCCGAAGCTGTTAAGAGAGAGTTGAAAGGCAAGAATTTAGAACTAAGAACTAAGAATTGAGAACTATGGCGAAGATAAAGATCGACGCGGAAAGATGTAAGGGCTGCGGGCTTTGTATCTTATATTGCCAGAAAGGCCATATAAAACAGTCCAAGTCGCTAAATAAAAAAGGCGCATACCCTGTCGAAGTTGTAAAAGAAGAGGGATGCACAGGGTGCTCTTTTTGCGCGATCATATGCCCTGATGTATGTATAACCATATATAAATAAACCTGACAGGTTGCCTTTAGGCAACCTGTCAGGTTGAGGCGGTAAAGTGAGAAAATTTCTAATGTGCGGAAATGAGGCGTTGGCAGAGGCTGCTATAAGGGCTGGCTGCAGGTTTTACGCAGGGTATCCGATTACTCCTCAAAATGAAATACCTGCTTATATGTCAAAGCGCATGCCTGAGGTAGGAGGCGTTTTTATACAATCCGAAAGCGAGCTCGCGGCTATAAATATGGTATTTGGGTCGTCTCTTACAGGCACAAGGGCAATGACGTCTTCTTCCAGCCCCGGCATAAGCTTAAAACAGGAAGGCATTTCATATCTTGCGGCATGCGAACTCCCGGCAGTTATTGTAAATATTATGAGAGGCGGGCCTGGGCTTGGAAATATTGGGCCGAGCCAAAGCGATTATTTTCAGGCTGTTAAAGGCGGAGGCCATGGAGATTATCATCAGATAGTTATCGCGCCTGCGTCTGTGCAGGAGATGGCTGACTTGACAATGCTCTCATTCGACCTGGCGGATAAATACAGGATACCTGTAATGATACTCGGGGATGGGATATTGGGGCAGATGATGGAGCCGGTGACATTTGGGACCTCCCTCGACTGCGTCCCTCGACAAGCTCGGGACTTCGCTCGGGACAAGAGGGACAAGGGACAAGGAACAAGGGATGGAAAAGACTGGGTGCTGGATGGGTGTAAAGGTAGAAAACCGAGGGTTATAAGGTCGCTTATTTTAAAAGAAGAAGACCTTGAAAAGTTTAATTTAAAATTACAGAGACGTTATAAGGAGATAAAGGATACAGAACAGAGGTGTGAGATCCTGTATGAGGAAGACAGTGAGATTATGTTGGTCGCTTATGGCACACCCAGCAGGATCGCGAGAAGCGTTGTGGAGGCCCTCCGCAAAAAAGGCAAAAAGATAGGCATGGCGAGGCCGGTAACATTATGGCCGTTTCCTGTGGCCGCGCTCAAAAAACTGGCAAAAAAGGTTAAATCATTTTTAGTTATAGAAATGAGCTGTGGCCAGATGGTAGAGGATGTGAAGCTTTCTATAGATTGCGCGAGGCCTGTTCATTTTTATGGAAGGACAGGGGGAGAGGTTCCAGAAGAAGGTGAGATAATAGAGGCAATTGAGAATATAAATGGATAAAATATTCGATAAACCAGAAAGCATAAGAAATAATAATACCCACTATTGTCCTGGGTGCGGCCATGGCATTGTCCACAGATTGATATGCGAGTGCGTAGACGATCTTGCGATAAGAGAAAGGCTTATAGGGATTGCCCCAGTAGGATGCGCTGTCATAGCGTATGATTACTGGGATTTTGATGTGACAGAAGCGGCGCATGGCAGGGTACCTGCTGTAGCTACAGGGATAAAGCGTTCTCTTCCTGACAGGATTGTGTTTGGTTATCAGGGCGATGGAGATCTCGGGGCCATAGGCACAGCTGAGATAGTCCACGCGGCAAATAGAGGCGAAGACATCACAATCATTTTTGTCAATAACACAGTATATGGCATGACAGGCGGCCAGATGGCGCCCACTACTATCTTAAAACAGAAAACCGCCACTACGCAATCAGGCAGGGCGCAGAAAACGCATGGTTTTCCTTTAAAGGTGTGCGAATTATTATCTGTCCTGCCGGGCGTCGTATATGCGGAAAGGGTTTCTATCCATAACCCGCAGAATGTCCTGAAAGCAAAAAAGGCTATAAAAAAGGCTTTTGAGAATCAGATAAGCGGCTCGGGTTTTTCAATAGTGGAGGTTCTTTCCCCGTGCCCTACATATCTCGGGCTTTCTCCGCAGGATGCTGTGAAATGGATAGGCGAAGAGTTGACAAAAGAGTATCCTCTAAAAGTGTTCAAGGATTTCGCATGAGAGAAGAAATAATATTCGCAGGTTTCGGAGGCCAGGGCATCATGTTTATGGGCAAGGCTATTGCTTATGCGGCCATGAACGAGGGGAAGTTTGTTACATGGATACCCTCTTACGGCGCAGAGGTAAGAGGTGGCACAGCTTATTCCATGGTAGTTATTTCAGATAACCCTATCGCGTCTCCTCTTGTTAAGGAGCCTACAATATGCGTTTCCATGAATAGCCCGTCTTTAAGAAAATATGAGCCAACAATAAAAAAATCAGGCCTTCTTATAATTAATAGATCTATTATTGACGATAAGCCCATAAGGGAAGATATAGATATTTTAAATATACCTATCACTGAGCTTGCTAAGGACGCTGGAGATTACAGGATAGGCAATATGGTCGCATTGGGCGCGCTCTTAGCAAAGAGAAGGATCGTCAGCCTGGAGTCATTGATAAACTGCCTTAAAGATATTGTTTCAGCCGCTTATCACAACCTGCTGCCTGTCAATGAAAAGGCGATAAGAAAGGGTTACGAATATGGTTCGCGTTAGATTTGCACCTAGCCCGACTGGGTATCTACACATAGGAAGCGTGAGGACTGCATTATTTAACTGGCTTTACGCAAGGAGCCAGGGAGGGGTGTTTATATTAAGGATAGAAGACACTGACCAGAAGCGCTCAAGCGATGTTTTTATGGAAGAGATAATCGCGGACATGAAATGGCTTGGCCTGGACTGGGATGAAGGCCCGTTTTTTCAGACAAAGAGGTTTGATCTCTACAGGTCTTATGCCCAGAGGCTGCTCGAGAAAGGCCTGGCTTATAAGGATGGAGAGGCCATTATATTTAAAATACCGGATATAAAGGTAAAGATATATGACCTGGTGCACGGCGAGATAGAAGTGGATAATGCCCTTATAGATGACCTGGTGCTCATGAAATCCGATGGCAGCCCTGCGTATAATTTTGCGTGCGTTGTGGACGACATAGAGATGCAGATAACGCATGTGATTAGAGGCGATGACCATATTTCAAATACCAATAAGCAGATAGCGCTTTATGACGCGTTGGGAGCAAAAACCCCGAAATTTGCCCACATACCTTTAATACTCGGGCCTGACAAAGCCCCGCTGTCAAAGAGATTCGGGGCTGTATCCATCAATGAATACCGCCTGATGGGATATTTGCCGGAGGCATTGGTAAACTATCTCTCGCTTTTAGGCTGGTCGCCTGGGGATAACAAAGAATTTATGAGCGCGGGGGAGATAATAAAAAGATTCAGCCTGAAGCGTATAAATAAAACAGGGGCTGAATTTAATCAGGATAAACTAAGATGGATTAATGGAGAGCACATAAGGAAGCTTACTCTGGATGATTTTATAAAGATAGGCGCGGATTTTGTAAAACCCGAATGCGATGAAAAATGGTTCAGAAAATTCGCGGAGCTGTATCGTGGCAGGGTAAAGACATTGGTTGAATTTAGGGAGGAGCTTGGCGTATTTATCGCAGATGATGTGCAGTATAATCAAGAGGCTGTAGAAAAGTTTTTGAAAAAAGATAAGGTTTCAGATATACTTAGTATGGCTAAAAAACGGCTTGAAGGCGTAGACCCATTTACGCATGAAAATATAGAAAAAGAGGCACGCGGCCTTGTCTCGGAATTAAAGATAGATGGCGCCGAGCTTATACATCCCTTGAGAGTGGCTGTCACAGGAAAGAGTGTATCAGCAGGCGTATTTGAGGTCCTGGAACTCTTGGGCAGGGATAAGGTCCTTAAGAGGCTGCACAATTTTTTAAATGGCTAACTTTACAATTCGTGCCATGCACCATTTGTAAAGTTAGATCGTGAAAAATGGGGCGGTTCAATGGAAGAAAATCGAAAATACGTAAGAATTGAATGGCCTGTCGTAATAAAATATAAGACAATAGAAGAGCCTCACGCTCATGACCAGATAGTGGGAAAGGATATAAGTGAAAGCGGAGCAAGATTTGTGGTCTACGAGCGCCTCATGAAAGGCACAAGGCTTGATCTTCAGCTGGAAGTGCCTTTTGATTCAATGCCTATATCCGCAAGAGGAGAGGTTAAGTGGATAAAAAAGATGGGCGAAGAGAGTTCCAAGATGTTTGAGATAGGCGTTGTGTTTAAGCCGGGGAATCAAGACGACCATAAACGCCTTAAGATATATATTGAGAATGAGATAAAGGAAAGAAAAAAAGCATAGGTCCTTTAACGGCTATAATCCTCCCCTTGTCGGATTATTTAACGCAGTTTCAGGATCAAATTTGCTTCGCAAATTTGGAGGATCGTCTAACGGTAGGACACGAGACTCTGGATCTCGTTATGATGGTTCGAATCCATCTCCTCCAGCCAAAATTTTGCCGAACAGGCAAAATTTTGATCCCGAGCGTCTCTGGTGGTTCCCAGATAGACGCGAGAGACCCACACAAGCTTTCATAGCAGTCCGTTAAAAAATCTTAAAATATTTTGAAAGAAAATTACTTCAAAATGTGTCTTATATAAGAGAATGATATTGTAAAATAGTTTGCTGACATTTATCTTTGCTCATTGACAAAAAAGCAGAGCTTAGTAACCTATGTTGTTAGGATCAAACCAGCAACATAACCGGGCCA
>Ga0172375_10007548_pt1 | contig 14868 bp, 13 predicted proteins | sample LakKiv1m_FD_114537 | JGI IMG/M metagenome (GOLD analysis project Ga0172375, IMG submission 114537) | Freshwater microbial communities from Kabuno Bay, South-Kivu, Congo - kab_092012_11.1m | ecosystem: Environmental > Aquatic > Freshwater > Lake | place: Democratic Republic of the Congo... | reverse complement strand
GGCTCGACCTCCCAGAACCAGTCGGTCCACTCGTCGGTGCCGATGCCGGGCAGCTCGGGCGGGAGGATCGCGAGGTCCGGCGCCGATCCCTCGGGGTCGTGCCAGATGAGGACCTGGCCGTTGCGGATCTCGACCGGGTAGCGCTGGGTGCGGGCGCGGAGCGGCACCCGGCGGGCGTACGGGATGGCCTTGCACTTGCCGTCGCCGCCCCAGCGCCAGTCGTGGAACGGGCAGGCGATCTCGTCGCCCTTCACCGAGCCCTGGGTGAGGTCGCCACCCATGTGGCGGCAGTAGCCGTCCAGGACGTTGATCTGGCCCTGCGAGTCGGCCCAGACGACCAGCTTGGTGCCGAAGGCCTCGATGCCGTGGGGCTTGCCGTCACGGAACATCTCCTCCGTGCCCAGGCAGTGCCAGCCGCGCGCGAACCGCATCGGCTCGAGCCCGCGGTCGAGCATCCGGGTCTGCTCGGGTGAGTGCACGGCGCTCATCGCCAACCTCCTCGTGCCGGGGGTGTCCCGGCTGCGTCCCCAGTGTCGCGCGGATTCGCGGCACCGTGAGGGTGTCCCTCCAAAACGAGAACAGGTTATAGTTTTGCCGACCGGATGACCAGTACCCCGGGCCCGCGCGGCCCGGCGAGGAGGCGCTATGCACGTCGCCCTGACCCCCGACCAGGAAGCCCTGCGCCGCGAGCTCCGCGGCTACTTCGGCGAGCTGGTCACCCCCGAGCGCCGGGCGGCCCTGTCGGCCGCCTCCGGCGAGTTCGGTGACGCCGGCGTCTACAAGGAGGTCATCCGCCAGCTCGGCACCGACGGCTGGCTCGGGATCGGGTGGCCCGAGGAGTACGGCGGCCAGGCCCGCTCGATGGTGGAGCAGCTGATCTTCACCGACGAGGCGGCCATCGCCGGCGTGCCGATCCCGTACCTCACCCTCAACACCGTCGGTCCGACGATCATGCAGTTCGGCACCGACGAGCAGAAGGAGAAGTTCCTGCCCGCGATCCTGCGCGGCGAGATGCACTTCTCCATCGGCTACTCCGAGCCCGGCTCCGGCACCGACCTGGCCAGCCTCCAGACCCGCGCCCGGCTCGAGGGCGACGAGTGGGTCATCAACGGCCAGAAGATGTGGACCAGCCTCATCCAGTACGCCGACTACATCTGGCTCGCCTGCCGCACCGACCCGGACCTCCCGCGTCACAAGGGCCTGTCGATGATCCTCGTCCCGGCCGACGCCGAGGGCTTCTCCTACACCCCGGTGCACACGGTGGCGGGCGTCGGGACGAGCGCGACGTACTACGAGGACGTCCGGGTGCCGAAGGGCAACCTGGTGGGCGAGCTCAACGGCGGCTGGCCGCTCATGACCAACCAGCTCAACCACGAGCGGGTCGCGCTCACCTCGGCCGCTCCCCTGCTGTACTCCCTGCGACTGGTGCGCGAGTGGGCCCAGCAGACCAAGACGGCCGACGGCTCGCGCGTGATCGACGCCGAGTGGGTGCAGATCGCGCTCGGTCGGGCGCACGCCCGGGCGGACATGCTGTCGCTCCTCAACTGGAAGCTCGCCTCCGACACGACGCACCTCTCCCCGGCCGAGGCGTCGGCGACGAAGGTGTACGGCAGCGAGCTCGCCACCGAGGTCTACCGGTCGCTCATGGAGATCGTGGGTCCGCACGCGGTGCTGCGGGGCGACGCCCCCGGCACCGTGCTGCACGGGCGCCTCGAGCGCTTCTACCGCTCGTCGCTGGTGATGACCTTCGGCGGCGGCACGAACGAGATTCAGCGCGACATCATCGGCATGGTCGGTCTCGGCCTGCCCGCGGCGCCCCGCCGCTGACCCGCGGACACGAACGGGAACGAGGACGACATGGACTTCACCTTCACCACCGAGCAGGACGAGGCCGCCGGACTGGCCGCCACGATCCTCGCCGACCACTGCACCAACGAGCGGCAGAAGGCCGCCGAGGCCGCGGGCGACCGCTTCGACCGGGCGCTGTGGACCGCGCTCGCCGACGCCGGGCTGCTCGGCATCGCGCTGCCCGAGGAGCACGGGGGCGGCGGGCTGGGTCTCATCGAGCTCGCCCGCGTGCTCGTCGAGTGCGGGCGGGTGGTCGCACCGGTCCCGGTCGCGACCCACGCGGTCGCGGCGCTCGCCGTCGCGCGCCACGGCAGCGACGCCCTCCGCAGCGAGTGGCTCCCCGGTGCCGCCGACGGCTCGCGACTGCTCACGGTCGCCCTCGGCGAGGAGCGCGACGCCCTGCCCGAGTCGCCGGAGACGACGGCGACGCGCGACGGGGACGGGTGGCGCCTCGCGGGCGTCAAGACCGTGGTGGCCGCCGGCACGGAGGCCGACGCCTTCCTGGTGAGCGCCACCGCCGCCGAGGCGACGGCGCTGTTCCTGGTGCGCCCCGATGACGCCGGCGTCACCGTGACGGCCGCTCAGGCCACCGACGGAGCCCGGGTCGCGACCGTCGAGCTCGCCGACGTCGCGCTGCCGGCCGACCGGCTGATCGGGGCGGTCGACGGCTCGAGCGCCGCCTGGCTCGCCGACCGGCTCGTGGTCGCGACCTGCGCCGTGCACCTCGGCGTCGTCGACGGGGCGCTCGCGCTCACCAGTGCGTACGCCCGGACGCGCGAGCAGTTCGGTCGTCCGATCGGCAGCTTCCAGGCCGTGGCGCAGCGTCTCGCCGACGGGTTCATCGACGTCCTCGGAGCGCGGCTCACGCTGTGGCAGGCGGTGTGGCGGCTGGAGGAGGAGCTGCCCGCGTCGACCGAGGTCGCCGTCGCGAAGCTCTGGGCGACCGACGCGGGCCACCGGATCGCCCACACCACCGTGCACGTGCACGGCGGTGTCGGCATCGACATGGACGGCGACGCGCACCGCTACTTCACCACCGCGAAGCGGCTCGAGTTCACCTTCGGCGCCGGCACCCGCCAGGCGCTGAGCATCGGCCGCCACCTGGCGGCCGAGCCGGTCGCCTGACACGACACGAAGGCCCGCCCCCGTCGGGGGCGGGCCTTCGTCGTCCGTGCGGGAGCGCGGATCAGCCGCGCAGCTTCTCCAACCGGGCGACCGTCTCCTCGAACTCCGAGACCAGGTCGGCCATGACGTCGGCGACCGGGCGCACCTCGTTCATCCGCCCGACGATCTGGCCGACCGGCATCGAGATCACGTCGGGGTCGCCGGACGCGTTGATCCGGCTGTGGGCCTCGGCGACCAGGAGGTTCTGCAGCGGCATCGGCAGGGGCTCGGGAGCACCCTCCTCGGCCCACGCCTGGGTCCACTTCGTCTTGAGGAGGCGGGCCGGCTTGCCGGTGTAGACCCGGGTGCGGACGGTGTCGGCCGACGAGGCCCGCAGGAAGGCGGTCTCCCAGCCCTTGTTCGAGGCGAGGTTGCGGTACTCCTCGGTGCCGAGCCAGATCGACCCGGTCCACACGCCCTGCGCGCCGAGCGCCATCGAGGCCGCGATCTGACGACCCGACCCGATGCCACCCGCACCCAGCACCGGCACGTCGGGACCGACGGCGTCGACCACGTCCGGGGTCAGCACCATGCTGGCGATCTCCCCGGTGTGGCCGCCGGCCTCGTACCCCTGGGCGATGATGATGTCGACGCCGTTGGCCACGTGGCTCTGGGCGTGCTTCGGCGCCCCCGCGAGGGCGGCGACCTTCAGGCCACCCGCGTGGCACTGCTCGATCACGTCGACCGGCGGGGAGCCGAGCGCGTTGGCGATCAGCACGGGGCGGTGCTGGAGGGCGATGTCGACGTGCGAGCGCGCCACCGAGTGCAGCCAGCCGAGCACCCCGTCACGGCCCTCGCCCTCGGGGAGCGGCGGCACGCCGAGCTTGAGCAGCGTCTCGTCCACGAACTTCTTGTGCGCGTCGGGGATCATCGCGCCGAGGTCCATCGAGGTGCCCTCGGTGGGGATCTTCATCGGCATGACCACGTCGACGCCGTACGGCTTGCCGTCGGTGTTCTCGTCCATCCAGGTCAGCGTCTTGTCGAGCTCGTCCGGGTCGTTGAACCGGACGCAGCCCAGGACGCCGAGGCCACCCGCGCGCGAGACCGCGGCGGCGACGTGCTCGGAGGGGGTGAAGGCCAGGATCGGGTAGTCGATCCCGAACTGGTCGCACAGAGGGGTACGCACGGTGGTCAGGCTCCTGCCATCGACTCGAGGGCCAGCTCCTTGGCCCGGGGGTACTGCGCCTTGCCGGTGGCGTTGCGCGGGATCTCGGGGACGACCGTGAGGCTGCGCGGCAGCTTGTAGCCGGAGAGGTGGTCGCGCAGGAACTCCCGGAGCTCCTCGAGCTCGACCGAGGCGCCCTCGCGCAGCTCGACGACCGCCGCGACGGACTGGCCGTACTTCTCGTCGGGGAGCCCGACCACGAGGCAGTCGTAGACGGCCGGGTGACCCTTGATGGCCATCTCGACCTCCTCGGGGTAGACCTTCTCGCCGCCGGTGTTCACGCAGTTCGAGCCGCGACCGAGCATCGTGATGCGCCCGCCGGTCTCGACCCGGGCGAAGTCGCCGGGCACCGAGTAGCGCTCACCGTCGACCAGCAGGAACGTCGCCGCGGACTTCTTCTCGTCCTTGTAGTAGCCCAGCGGCACGTGGCCACCGCGCCCGATCCGGCCGACCTTGCCGACGTGCTCGTCGTCGACCGGGATGATCCGGTTGTCCTCGTCGAGCAGCACCACGTGGGGGCCGGGCGAGACGATGGGACCGTCCTTGCTGATCTGGTTCGGGTCCTGCAGGCCGGTGCCCTGGAAGCCGGTCTCGGTGGCGCCGATCGAGTCGGTGAAGAACGCGTTCGGGAACGCCTTCATCCACCGCTCCTTGACCGGCGGGCTGAAGATCGCGGCGCTGCTGGAGATCGAGATCAGGTTCGACCCGTCGTAGGGCTCGCCGGTGGCGGCCTTGCGCTCGTACTCCTCGATCAGCGGGCGGGCCATCGCATCTCCGGTCATGAAGATGAGCTGGACCTTCTCGCGGTCGATGACCTCCCACATCCGCACCGCGTCGAACTTCGGCTCGAGGACGGTGAGGTGGCCGGCGAACAGGTGCATCAGCAGGCCGGCCTGCGCGCCGCCGTGCATGAGCGGGCTGAACGGGAAGGTCACCAGGCGCGGGTCGGTGGCCTGCTTCGACTGGTCGAACTCCGTGAGCGGCTCGCCCGTCATGAAGTCGATGCCGCCGCCGAGCACCCGCCAGAAGTCCTCGTGGCGCCACATGACGCCCTTCGGGAAGCCGGTCGTGCCGCCGGTGTAGATGATGTGGACGTCGTCGTTGCTGCGCTCGCCGAAGTCGCGCTCGGCGCTCTGCCCGGCCAGCGCGTCCTCCCACAGCACGCCGCCGAAGGAGGAGACGTCGGAGGCGTCGTCGGGCGCGGTCGCGTCGGGCATCGCGATGGCCAGCCGCAGCTTGTCGTGCTTGGGCATGCAGGCGGCGACGAGGGGGGCGTACGTCCGCTCGTGCAGCACCGCGACCACGTCGGCGTTGTCGAAGAGGTAGTCGAGCTCCGCCTCGACGTAGCGGTAGTTGACGTTGATCGTCACCGCGCGCACCTTCACGACCGCCAGGAGGGCGACGACGTGCTCGATGCTGTTCTTGGCGTAGATGGCGACGTGGTCGCCCGGGCTGATGCCCTGGGACTGCAGGTAGTGGGCGAGCTTGTTGGACTCCGCCTCCAGCTCGGCATAGGTGACCGTCCGGTCCCCGACCTTCACGGCGGGGTTGTCCGGAACGGCATCGACGGCGTGTTCGAAGAGGTCAGCGATGTTGAGAGCCACGACACAAGACTAGAACACGTTCTCGTTTGTGACTAGGCTTTCGCGTGGTCGCCGTCACGTCCCACCTCCTTTCCGGCCGACCCCCACCCGCCTCCCGAGGAGTCCGCACCATGTCCGAGCCGCACGCGCTCATCGAGCAGCGCGACCACACGCTGGTCGTCACCATGAACCGTCCCGAGGTCCGCAACGCGCTCTCCGGCGAGATGCTCGACCTCATGTGCGAGGCGTGGGACCGCGTCAACGCCGACGACTCGATCCGGGCCTGCGTCCTCACCGGGGCGGGCGGCTACTTCTGCGCGGGCGCCGACCTGAAGTCCATGAACAAGAAGCCGGCCTCCGAGGCGTTCGAGTCCGGCGAGTACGACCCGTCGGTCATCAAGGGCCTGCTCAAGGGCTTCCGGCTGACCAAGCCGCTCATCGCGGCCGTCGAGGGGCCGGCGATCGCCGGCGGCACCGAGATCCTCCAGGGCACCGACATCCGCGTGGCGGGCGAGTCCGCGAAGTTCGGCATCTCAGAGGCGCGCTGGAGCCTCTACCCGATGGGCGGGTCGGCCGTCCGCCTCCCCCGCCAGATCCCCTACACCGTCGCCGCCGACCTGCTGCTCACCGGCCGGCACATCCTCGCGCCGGAGGCCAAGGAGCTCGGCCTGATCGGCCACGTGGTCCCCGACGGTCAGGCACTCGACAAGGCGCTCGAGCTCGCCGACATGATCGCCGCCAACGGTCCCCTCGCCGTTCAGGCGATCCTCAAGACGATCCGCGACTCCGAGGGCAAGCACGAGGACGACTGCTGGAAGGACGACGCGCGCGTCGGTGCGGCGGTCTTCGCGTCCGAGGACGCGAAGGAGGGTCCGCGGGCGTTCGCCGAGCGACGCGCTCCGCAGTTCCAGGGGCGCTGACCGGACCCGGGCGCGCGGGGGACCTATTGTCCTGTCGGTGAGCACGGTCCTCCTCCCCTTCGTCGCGACCCTCGTCCTCCTCGGCGTGGTCGCCGTGGTGGTCGTCGCCCTCCTCCAGGCCGCCAAGCGTCGCGACGAGCTCGCCGCCTTCGCGCAGTCGCGCGGATGGACCTACGCCCGGAGCGATCGGCGCTGGGTCACGCACTTCCGGGGCGCGCCGTTCGGCCGCGGGCACGCACGGAACGCGGAGAACGTCCTCACCGGACTCCACGAGGGTCGCCAGATGGTGGCCTTCGACTACCGCTACGACGAGACGACCGGCACGGGCGAGAACCGCAGCACCACCACGTACCGCTACTCCGTCGTGGCGCTCTCGCTCGGGGCGGACCTGCCCGCCCTCTCGGTGTCGCCGGAGGGCTTCTTCGGGAGGCTCGTCGGCCGGATCACCGGGTCCGACATCGAGCTGGAGTCCGAGGACTTCAACCGGGCGTTCACCGTGACCTGCCCCGACCGCAAGTTCGCCTTCGACGTGCTCCACCAGCGCACGATGGAGTTCCTCCTCCAGCACCGCCAGACGGCGTGGCGCTTCGAGCGCGGGATGCTCCTGATGGCCGAGCGGGGGACGCACTCCCCCGACCAGGTCCTGGCCCGGCTGGGCTTCATGACGGCACTGCTCGGCCACGTGCCGGAGTTCGTCTGGCGCGAGGCGCACGGGCGATGAGCGACGGCGCGGGCGCACTCGGCGTCGTCGCCCTGGGTGCGCTGCTGGTGGTCGTGCTGTCGGTGGTGGTGGCCTACAACCGGTTCGTCCGGCAGCGCGCCCTCATCGACGAGGCGTGGAGCGGCATCGACGTGGAGCTGACCCGCCGCCACGAGCTCATCCCGAACCTCGTCGCGACTGTCGAGGGGTACGCCGCCCACGAGCGCACGCTGCTAGCCTCCCTCGTCGCCGCGCGCGAGTCCGCCGCGGCCCATCGGCACGACGCCCCCGCCGCGCGCCAGGCGTACGAGGACCGGGTGGGCAGCGCGCTGGGCCAGGTCCTCGCGCGCACGGAGGCCTATCCCGACCTCCGCGCGAGCGACAACTTCCTGGCCCTCCAGGACGAGCTCGCGCACACCGAGGACCGCATCGCCGCGAGCCGCCGCTTCTACAACGGCAACGTGCGGGCGTACAACACCCGGGTCCGCACCTTCCCGTCGAACCTGGTCGCGTCGGCCGGCGGGTTCACCGAGCGCGACTTCTTCGAGCTCCGCGACGGCGTCCGCCGCTGACTCAGGCGAGCAGCTCGGCCACGCGGCGCAGCTCGGCCGGGTCGCGGAAGCTCAGCATGAGCGTCGTCACGCCGGTCTCCTCCCACTGCGCCACGCGCTCCTTGATCGCGCCCTCGGTGCCGATGATGTGCATGTCGTCGACGAGCTCGTCGGGGATCAGCGCGGTGGCGCGGTCCTTCTCGCCCGCCAGGTAGAGCTCCTGGACCTCGTTGGCCAGGGCCTCGTAGCCCATCCGCTCGAAGACCTGCTTGTGGAAGTTCTGGTCCTTGGCGCCCATGCCGCCCATGTAGAGCGAGACCACGGGCTTCATCGCGTCGATGACCGCCTGCTTCGCCGGGCCGTCGTCCTCGGTGATCTGGAGGTGGCAGGTCGCGGCGATCTCGAAGTCGGCGCGCGTACGCCGGGCACCCTCCCGGCCGAAGCCCTCCTCGAGCCACGGCTGGTACATCCCGGCCGACTTGGGCGTGTAGAAGATCGGGATCCAGCCGTCGGCGATCTCGGCGGTCTGCGCGACGTTCTTCGGGCCCTCCGCGCCGAGCCAGATGGGGATGTCGGCGCGCAGCGGGTGCACGATCGGCTTGAGCGGCTTGCCGAGGCCGACCGCGTTCTCGCCCCGGTACGGCAGCGGGTAGTGCGGTCCGTCGTTGGTGACCGGCTCCTCGCGCGCCAGCACCTTGCGGATGATGCTCACGACCTCGCGGGTGCGGGCCAGCGGCTTGCTGAACGGCTGGCCGTACCAGCCCTCGACGACCTGCGGTCCGGAGACGCCCATGCCGAGGATGACGCGACCGTTGCTGAGGTGGTCGAGCGTCAGGGCGTGCATCGCGATCGACGTCGGCGCGCGTCCCGACATCTGCACGATGCTGGTGCCGAGCCGGACCCGGCTGGTCTCGCGGCCCCACCAGGCCAGCGGCGTGAACGCGTCGGACCCCCACGCCTCGGCGGTGAAGATGGCGTCGAAGCCGGAGTCCTCCGCCGCCGCGACCATCTCGGCGGCGTTGTGCGGGGGCTGCGCGCCCCAGTAGCCCAGCTGCAGACCCAGCTTCATTCTCGACCGTCCTCGCACGGATGGGCCGGCCCGGACGGCCGGCGACACGCCCAAACCCTAGACCGGTCTTGTCGGCGTTTCTAGAACGTGTTTCACTTTCGCCCATGTCCCGCACGCTCTCCGCGCCCATGACGGTCGGCTTCGACTACACGCGCTCCACCGGACCCGTGCTCGGCCGCTTCTTCGGCGGACTCCGCGAGGGCCGCGTCATCGCCGGCCGCCTCGCCGACGGCTCGGTCGTCGCCCCGCCCCCGGAGTACGACCCCGGCACCCACGCCGCGGTCAGCGACTTCGTCGAGGTCTCCTCCGTCGGGACCGTCCAGTCCTGGACCTGGGTCCCCGAGCCGGTGGCCGACCAGCCCCTGGACCGGCCCTTCGCCTTCGCTCTCGTCACCCTCGACGGGACGACCGCGCCGATGCTGCACGCCCTCGACGTCACCTCCCCCGAGGACGTCTCGACCGGCATGCGCGTGCGCATCCGCTGGGCCGAGGAGCGGGTCGGCGCGATGACGGACATCGCGTGCTTCGAGCCGCTCGCGGCCGGTGAGGCCGAGCCGGCTGCGCCCTCCGGGTCCGGCGACGTCGCCGAGCCGGCGGAGGGCATCGTCGTCCCGGTCGTCCTGGACTACGTCTACGCCGCCTCACCCGAGGAGTCGGCGTTCTACCGCGCGATCGCCGAGGGCCGCCTGATCGGCCAGCGCTGCCCCCAGTGCCAGAAGGTCTACGTCCCGCCGCGCAGCGCCTGCCCCTCGGACGGCACGCCGACCGCGGAGGAGGTCCCGCTCTCCGAGACCGGCACGGTCACGACCTTCTGCATCGTCAACGTCCCGTTCCTGGGCCAGCGGATCACGCCGCCCTACGTCTCGGCGTACGTCCTCCTCGACGGTGCCGACATCGCGCTGCAGCACCTGATCCTCGACATCCCGGCCGAGGAGGTCCGCATGGGCCTGCGGGTGAAGGCGGTCTGGAAGCCGCGCGAGGAGTGGGGCACGACGATCGAGAACATCAGCCACTTCGCGCCCACCGGCGAGCCGGACGCGGACTTCGAGTCCTACAAGCACCACCTCTGATCCCCCTGATCTGCTGACCCCAGGAGAACCTGTGAGAGACGTCGCCGTCGTCGGCTTCGCCCAGCGTCAGATGGAGGAGTTCGACGGGTCCCCGACCTGCGTCGAGCTGCTCGTCCCGCTGTTCGCCGAGTGCTACGAGCAGACCGGCTGGACGCGGAAGGACGTCGGCTTCTGGTGCTCCGGCTCCTCGGACTACCTCGCCGGACGGTCGTTCTCGTTCGTCCAGGCCGTGGACGCGATCGGCGTCATCCCGCCGGTCAACGAGTCGCACGTCGAGATGGACCTGGCGTGGGCGCTCTACGAGGCCTGGATCAAGATCCAGACCGGCGAGGTCGACACCGCCCTGGTCTACGCGTTCGGCAAGAGCTCGGCCGGCGTCCTGCGCCGCACGCTCGCGCTCCAGCTGGACCCGTACACGATGACGCCGCTGTGGCCCGACACCGTCTCCCTGGCCGGTCTCCAGGCCCGCGCCGGGATCGACGCCGGCGTCTGGGACGAGCGGGCGATGGCCGAGGTCGTGCAGCGCTCGCTCACCGACGCGGAGACCAACGAGCACGCCGTCCGGAAGGGCGGCTCGTCGGTCGACGAGCTCCTCGCCCGGCCGCTGTACGCCGACCCGCTCCGCAAGCACGACTGCGCACCGGTCACCGACGGCGCCGCGGCCCTCGTCCTCGCGACCGGCGACAAGGCGCGCGAGATCCGCGACAACCCCGCCTGGATCCGCGGCTTCGGCCACGCGATCGACCCGATGAGCATGGGGACGCGCGACCTCACGCGGTCCCACTCGGCGCGTCGCGCCGGCGAGTCGGTCGACCTGAGCGGCGTGGAGGTCGCCGAGCTGCACGCGCCGTTCAGCCACCAGGAGCTGGTGCTGCGGCGCGAGCTGGGCCTGGGCGACGACGTCCGGATCAACCCGTCGGGCGGCGCGCTCGCGAGCAACCCGATGTTCTCCGCGGGCGGCATCCGCATCGGCGAGGCCGCGCGACGGATCTGGGACGGCGACGCGGCGACGGCGCTCGGTCACGCGACCAGCGGCCCGGCCCTCCAGCAGAACCTCGTGTGCGTGATGGACTCCAGTGGCGAAGGGGCAGGTGCCTGACGTGGGCAAGCAGCCAGCAGCGGTCATCGGCGTCGGGCAGACGCACCACCGCGCGCAGCGCAAGGACGTGTCGATGGCGGGTCTGTGCCGGGAGGCGATGGACCGCGCCCTCGAGGACGCCGGGATGACGCTCGACGAGATCGACGCGATCGTCGTCGGCAAGGCGCCCGACCTGTTCGAGGGCGTGATGATGCCCGAGCTGTTCCTCGCCGAGTCGCTCGGCGCCGCCGGCAAGCCGCTGCTGCGCGTGCACACGGCCGGGTCGGTCGGAGGGTCGACGTCGATCGTCGCCGCCTCGCTCGTCCAGGCCGGGGTGCACCGCAAGGTGCTGACGGTGGCGTACGAGAAGCAGTCGGAGTCGAACGCGATGTGGGCGCTGTCGGTGCCGGTGCCGTTCAACATGCCGGTGCACGCCGGCGCGGGCGGGTACTTCGCGCCCCACGTGCGGTCCTACATCCGCCGCTCGGGCGCCCCGACGCACGTCGGCGCGATCGTGGCCGCGAAGGACCGCAACAACGCACTGAAGAACCCCTTCGCCCACCTGCGCAACGGGGGCACCACCGTCGAGTCGGTGCTCGCCTCGCAGATGCTGTGGGACCCGATCCGCTACGACGAGACCTGCCCGTCCTCCGACGGTGCGTGCGCCCTCGTGATCGCCTCCGAGGACGTCGCGGCGGCCTCCCCCAACCCCGCCTGGATCCACGGCACCATCATGCGCTCGGAGGCGACCACCGCGGCCGAGCGCGACCAGGTCAACCCGCAGGCCTCGCGCGACGCGGCGGCCGCGCTGTGGAAGCAGGCCGGCATCACCGACCCGCTCCGCGAGATCGACACGGCCGAGATCTACGTGCCGTTCTCCTGGTTCGAGCCGATGTGGCTGGAGTCGCTGGGCTTCGCCGCCGAGGGCGAGGGCTGGAAGCTCACCGAGTCCGGGGCGACCGCGATCGGCGGCGAGCTGCCGGTCAACGCGTCGGGCGGCGTGCTGTCCTCGAACCCGATCGGCGCCTCCGGGATGCTGCGGTTCGGCGAGGCGGCGCTCCAGGTCCGCGGGCTCGCCGGCGAGCACCAGGTGGACGGCGCGCGCCGTGCGCTCGGCCACGCCTACGGCGGCGGGTCGCAGTTCTTCGCGATGTGGGTCGTCGGCTCGGAGAAGCCGACCTCCTAGGCGACGACGGAGGCCCTGCCCGCGGCGTCGGCCGACGACCGTAGGGTGGCCGCATGGTCGAGCTGCGTACGCCTGCCGAGATCGAGCAGATGCGCCCGGCGGGCGCCTTCGTCCGGGAGGTGCTCGACACGGTCGCCGACGCCGCCGACGTCGGGGTCGACCTGCTCGAGCTCGACGCCCTGGCCCACGACATGATCCGGGCCCGCGGTGCGGAGTCGTGCTACATCGACTACCACCCGTCCTTCGGCGCGATGCCCTTCGGCAAGGTCATCTGCACCTCGGTCAACGACGCGGTGCTGCACGGGCTCCCCCACGCCTACCGGCTCCAGGACGGCGACCTGCTCACGCTCGACTTCGCGTGCAGCGTCGACGGCTGGGTGTGCGACGCCGCGACGAGCCTCGTCGTCGGCACACCGCGCCCCGAGGACGTCGCCCTCATCGACACCACCCGGCGAGCGCTGTCGGCCGCCATCGACCAAGCACGTCCCGGCAACCGGATGGGCGACGTCTCCGCCGCGATCGGCGACGTCGCCCGCGAGGCCGGCCTGAAGGTCAACCTCCAGTTCGGCGGTCACGGGGTCGGGCGGACCATGCACGAGGACCCGCACGTCGCCAACGACGGCCGTCCCGGACGCGGCTTCCGGCTCCAGCCGGGGCTGGTCATCGCCATCGAGCCGTGGTTCCTCCAGACCACCGACGAGCTCGTCACCGACCCCGACGGCTGGACCCTGCGCAGCGCCGACGGCTCCCGTGGCGCGCACAGCGAGCACACCGTCGCCATCACCGACGACGGCCCGCTCGTCCTGACCGCCTGAGCGCGGCGCGCGCGGGTCAGGCGTACGTCACGGGCAGGCGCTTGATGCCGTTGATCCAGCCGTGCTGGAGGCGGGCGCCCGGGCCCCCGCGGCGGATGTCCGGTGCCAGGTCGGCCAGGGCGTCGAACATCGCCGTGATCTCCTGACGGGCGAGGTTGGCGCCCAGGCAGTAGTGCGCGCCGTGGCCGCCGAACGCGAGGTGCGGGTTGTGGGCCCGGGTGATGTCGAAGCGGTAGGGGTCCTCGAACACGTCCTCGTCGAAGTTCGCGCTGCCGTAGAACAGGCCGACGCGCTGCCCCTGCTTCACCTCGACGCCGCCCAGCTCGAGGTCGCGCAGCGCGGTGCGCTGGAAGACCGTCACGGGCGTGGCCCAGCGGATCACCTCGTCGACCATCGTCGTGGGGCGCTCGCGCTTCCACAGGTCCCACTGGTCGGGGTTGTCGAAGAACGCCTCCATCCCGTGGGTGATGGCGTTGCGGGTCGTCTCGTTGCCGGCGACCGCGAGGATGATGACGAAGTAGCCGAACTCGTCGTCGGTGAGCCCGCGCCCGTCCTTGTCGGCGTGCACGAGCTTGGTGACGATGTCGTCGCGGGGGTTGGCCTTGCGGTCCGCCGCCATCGCCATGGCGTAGCCGAGAATCTCCGCGGCGGCGGTCTCCGGGTCGCCCTCGACGTCGGGGTCGTCGCCGCCGGCGAGCATCTGGTTCGACCAGTCGAAGAGCTTGAAGCGGTCCTCCTGCGGGACGCCCAGCAGCTCGGCGATCGCCTGGAGCGGCAGCTCCGCGGCGACCTCCTCGACGAAGTCCCCTGATCCGCGCTCCACGGCCTCGGTCACGATCCGCCGGGCGCGGTCCCGCATCACGTCCTCGAGCGCGGCGATCGCCCGGGGGGTGAAGCCGCGGGAGACGATCTGCCGCGTCGTGGTGTGGTCCGGCGGGTCCTGGTTGATGAGCATGACCCGCTGGAGCTCCACCTGGTCACGCTCCATGCCGAGGCCGAAGCGGATGATCGCGCCGTTCTCGGCGGTGCTGAAGTCCTTGCTGTTCTTCGACACCGTCGCGACGTCGACGTGCTTGGTGAGGGCCCAGTAGCCCGAGCCGGACTCCGGCGACATGCCGTCGTACGCCCCCGGCGCCTGCTCGACCCAGTGGATCGGCGCCTGCTGGCGCGCGGTCCGGAAGTGCTCCTCGCGGATGGCCTTCCAGTCGGCGGTCGGGTCGGTGTAGTCGAGACCCTCGGGGAGCAGTGCGGTCATCGTCGTGTCCTCGGCTGGGGTGGGTGGGATGGTCGGGATGGCTCAGGCGCGGTGGTAGCGGACGTGCATGTCCTTGACGCCGTTGAGCCAGCCGCTGCGCAGGCGGTTCGGCGGGCTGACGAGCTCGATGCGCAGTCCGTCGGCGACGGCGTCGGCGATCGCGTTGAACATCAGGTCGACCTCGAGGCGGGCGAGGTTGGCACCGATGCAGTAGTGCGCGCCGTGGCCGCCGAAGGCCTGGTGGGGGTTGAACTCGCGGGTGACGTCGAACGTGAACGGGTCCTCGAACACGTCCTCGTCGAAGTTGGCACTGGCGTAGAACATGCCGACGCGCTCGCCCGCGGGGATCGTCACGCCGCCGAGCTCGACCTCCCGGAGGGTGGTGCGCTGGAAGGACGCCACCGGCGTGGCCCAGCGGATGATCTCGTCGGCCGCGGTGGTGGGCCGGGTCCGGCAGTAGAGGT
>Ga0172375_10007545_pt1 | contig 14876 bp, 14 predicted proteins | sample LakKiv1m_FD_114537 | JGI IMG/M metagenome (GOLD analysis project Ga0172375, IMG submission 114537) | Freshwater microbial communities from Kabuno Bay, South-Kivu, Congo - kab_092012_11.1m | ecosystem: Environmental > Aquatic > Freshwater > Lake | place: Democratic Republic of the Congo... | reverse complement strand
TCAAGTTGTTCTGTAACCGTCACTGTAAACTCAGGATCATTTCAAAATGGTACAGCCTATCTCTATGTTGTTGATCAAAACGGTAATGTGAATTCTCCTGGCTTTACTGTACAAATCGTAAATAAATTGCGGCAACTTAATCGTTTTCCGGTCAAGAATGTTCAATGAGTTGCTATATAATGGCACGCAATAAAATTATTACATTTATGGAAACATAATGCTCCGAGTAAAACCGATTAATATTTATGAAGAATTTGAAAGTATCAGGCCAAGGTGGGAAAATCTTTTTTGTGATATCGCAAAAGATGTTTCTGTTTTTGGAAATTTTGTGTGGTATGAAAACTGGTGGCGCCATTTCTCTGCCGGGGCAACACCATACCTGCTGACAATGTGGGAAACAGACAGGTTGGTCGGCATTGCGCCACTGATGCGGAGACAAACGACACTACACGGTTTACCGATAAGTGCCATCGGTTTTATCGAAAATAGAAATTCACTGCACAATGATTTTATGGTGGTGCCTGCCTCCAGAGAATTGTTTCTGCGGGAAGTGATGCGGTTTCTTGTTGAAGAGACCACCCAATGGGATGTAATCATCTTCAATAATTTACCGGTCTCCTCTCCAAACCACGCTGCATTGGTTAAAATTCTTGATGAGGCGGGGATTAATTGGCACCAAGAGCGGACCTTCAAATCACCGTACCTGGTCCTGTCCGGCATGTGGACGGATTACCTGGCGAGCCGCACACCTAGAACTCGTAAGACCCTCCGCAATATCCAGAATAACATGCACAAGGCGGGGGAGGTTTCGGCCAGAAATATCCGCACATGGGAGGAATTTCAGCAGGTCAGGGAAGATCTGTTTTTTGTGGCGAAACATAGTTGGACGGAAGAGATCGGTGATTCCCTGGCGACGTCGGTGAATGAAGCGTTCTTCGACGATTTGGCACGTAGTGCGGCAGCTAAAGGTTGGTTGTCTGTCTGGACGTTGCGCCTGAACGGAAAGATGATCGCGTTTGAATTCCATTTGAAGGCCTGCGGTAAAGACCATGCCATGCGAGGCTCCTATCTACCCGAGTTCGCCCACTTGTCGCCGGGAACATACCTCGAGATGCAGATTCTCAAGAATGCGTTCGAGGACTCGGAGAAGGTACAGAGGTATGATTTCGGAGGCAGCTTCGACAGCTATAAGCGGAAGTGGACGGATGACGCTGTTCCCCACTGCGCAATATCCGTATTCAATGACAGCATGTATTCAAGGTTCGTTACGTTCCACGAGACAAAAACCGTCCCACTGGCGAAACGTGTCAGGGACACGATTAAACGGGTCAGGCCACATATTACGGTCTTATAGAAAGAGGGCGTGTGCAGGGGAAACTGCGCGTAGTGGTGTTGGTCAGTTCGGACCCCTCCGATGTTTACTTTGCCAACCAGTTGACTAAACGGGCGGGTATTGTCGGGGTCGTCGTCGAGCATCAGGGGGCCTCCGGTGGGCTGCAGAGGAAGGTCGAAAAGGCTATCCGCCTTCTTGCTCATCCGTTGCGGTTTTTCGAGGTGCTGCAGAGGCGGCGTCTTGAGAAGACGATGCAGCGCAAAGCCCATGAGGTGGATCTGCAGGGGTTCGGCCCCGACGGTTACGAACTGCGTACGTCGGCAAATTGCCCGGTTGTGCATATTCATGGCAGGAATGCCGCCAATTCTCCCGAGACGGTTGCGGCTATCAGGGGGATGCAGCCGGACCTCATTTCCGTCTGCGGCGCCTCGATCCTGAAGGATGCGGTGCTCTCCATTCCGCCGAAAGGCGTTCTCAACCTGCATGGCGGCTTACCCCAGAAGTACCGCGGTATCTGGACGACGCACTGGGCCGTGGTGAATGAAGAGCCGGAATATATCGGTGCGACGGTTCATCATGTCAGTGCCGGAATCGATGATGGGGATATCGTTTTTCAAGGGCGCCCTCAACTCGATGGGTCGGAAAATCCCGAGTCCCTATATGTGAAAGTGGTGAAACTTGGCGTTGAGATGATGATCGCGGCTATCGAGGCGATTCAGGCCGGCACGGCTCCCCGGTATCCGCTGGAAGTAAAGGGGCGGCTTTATCTCGGCAAGATGGTGACTCCGGAAATCTTGCAACAGGCTTGGGCGAATACCGAACGCGGGATAACAAGGGACTATCTGTCGAATAAGGCCGCCAGGGATGCCGTGGTGATCCCCCTGATGCGCGGGGTGTTCAACGGTTCCGGAGGATCGTAGTATGTGGCGGCAGGAAATGAACAGGAGGAGTTTTTTTACCAGATTGGCGGCGATGTTGGCGGCTGTGACAGGCCTGATGCATAGCAGGTTGCAGAATACGGTATTTGCCCAGGAGCGAGCGGGAAAGAGCCGGGTCGTTTCGGTGTTTCATCCGGGTGCGTCTGCCGCCGGCAATGGGCTCGATAACGCCGACCTCGACCAGGAAGCGGTCAGGCAGATGGTAAACGCCGGTATTCTCGCATTTACTGGGGAAAAAGACCCGAAGGAGGCATGGCGAAAGATTATCCCGGATGTCGGGAAGAAAGTCGCCATCAAGATCAATTGCCAGATCCAGGGAGTGTACACGAAAGCCAAGGTGGTGCAGCCGCTGATTGAAGGGCTGACCGCATCCGGGGTCCCGGCCGACAACATTATTATCTACGATATGACATTCAATGCGTTTGATTTGGCCGGGTTCAAGCGAAACCTCGGGTCGGGGGTAAATGTGGGCAGAGTCGCTGATTTCGGCGGCTACTCCCGGTTTCTTTTCCATCGGCTCGCTAATCTTCTTACGGGAGGCTACGAGAACTCGGCCTGGAATTTGTTGGCTTTCGTCGCTCGGGAGAGCCGCTTCGGGGTGGTTCGCTTCCTTGCCAACCTTCTCCTGCTGGGGAAAAAACCGAAGTGGGACTGCGAGTACCTGATCAATGTGCCGGTTCTCAAGGCGCTCGATGGGTACAGCGGGATTTCTCAGAGCATGAAAAACCATTACGGGAGTTTCGGCAATCCCAGCGAGCATCATGCCGACATCATGGACCACATACCGTTGATCAACAGTCAGCCGGAGATCAGGAACAAGACCCGCTTGATTGTCATGGATGCGGTTTTCGGGGAATACAAATGGATCAACGGCCGCGATCAGAAGTACGTTTCCCGAGTAAATAAAATTTTGATTGCCGATGATCCGGTCGCGATCGATACGCTTGGCTGGCGGATGATCGAAGAACTGCGTAAAACCCATGGGTTGCCCCCGGTATCGCCGCCGCCGACGTTCCTTGCAAAAGCCGCACGGATGGGGCTCGGACATGACAACCCCGCGCGGATTGAGCTGGTTCCGGTACAACTGGTGTCGAAATGACGATTCGAGGCAACGGTTGGGCGTGATCTCGGAGGTGATGAACCTTGCGCGGGATGTGCAAGCGGAATGGAATCATCTGCGCGTCAAGCCGGTCCACTCGATGGGTTTTCTTACCTATCGATGCACCAGCCGATGCCGGACCTGCACGATTTGGAAACGTAATACGGAGAATTCCTGCGCAGAGCTGTCCAAAGATGAATGGCTGTTACTGCTGGCACGATTAAAGCGGGCAGGCGTAAAGGATTTCGAGCTGTTTGGCGGCGACGCCCTGTTGCGGAACGATGCGATTTTCGACGTGATCCGATTTTGTTCCGACAATGGGATGGAAACGTTTTTCCCGACCAATTCCATATCCTGCGACAGGAAGACGGTAAAGAAGTTGGTCCAGGCGGGGTTGGGAACGATCTATCTTTCCCTCGACGATGTCGGTGGTGAAAATGACGGGATCCGCGGGGTCGACGGAACGTTCGAGCGTGTGAAGGATACATTGGAAGCGTTTGTCGAAGAACGAGGGGGTCGTGCGTATCCCCACATTATCGTGTGCACGACCTTATCGAACCTCAATTATCGGAATTTCCCGAGACTGGTCGAATTTCTGGATGCGTATCCGATCGATGCCATTTACCCACGCCCTTTGGGGGAGTTTCGCCCTGAGAATATTTCCGCATCCAGCATTGATGGCCTTGAACCGGAACCGTATTTCATGCCTTCCGACGGGCAATCACATTTACTGACCGCGCAGCAGTTTGCCGAACTCGACAAGATCTTCGCACGCTATAAAGGCCGGGGAAGCGGCGTGTTCGTCAACCTGATGGCACATTACCTCGCGACGCAAGAGACTTATACGCAAGGGCTCTATCCGTTGAAGCATTGCCATGTTGCGACGCTGCTGGTGACGATCAACCCCAACGGAGACGTTGTCCCATGTCCATTTTTCCGCGCGTACACCATAGGCAATCTGGCAAGGGAAGAATTATCGGAAATATGGGGGAATAAGCGGCATCGGAAGTTTCTGGATCTGCAACAAAGCGGGAAGTTGCCGATTTGCCGGAATTGCAATATGCGAGTGTACTATCCGTCCCTGCTCGAGAAATGCGGGTACTATTTTCGCAGGGCGCTGGAAAAAACAGGTGTTTGTACGGTTTGACGGACGGTTTCTACGAACGGCATGAAATCTTATTTACCTCCACACGCCTCCTTCTCCGTTTGATTGCTCCTTCCGCATCCCTCGCGTACAATTCAATCAGTACCGAAGGGGGATATTTCGTTGAGCCACATCGAGAGGGCCATTCTGTCCAGTTTCCGCGCCGGGATCGTTGCGATCCGGTCGGACGGGACGGTTTCCTACATCAATCCGATCGGTGCGAAGATCCTGGAAGGCTGTTCCCTCAAAGAAGGGGAGAACATCCATCCCCGCGCGGGGGAGAACGTTTTCTTCCGGGTGTTGAGCGAAGCCCTCACGATGAATTACCTGCCCACCCGTGTCGAGGCCGAATTGCCAGGGAGGGACGGGGAACGGCAGAGTCTCGGTTTCACCCTCGCGGTATTGAAGGAGAACGAAGGCAAGGATGGAATCTGCGCCTTCTTCAAGGACCTGACGCAGGTTGAGATGGCGGAGGAGAGCGAGGACCTGAAAGAGCGGCTCATGATGCTCGGCCAGATGGCGGCGGGCTTGGCGCACGAGATCCGCAATCCGATCGCCAGCATCGGTGTCCATGCCAGCATCCTGCGTTCCCATTTATCCGGAAACGAAAAACTTCTCTCCTCCGTTAGCATGATGTCCCGGGAGATCGAGAAAGTGGATTACATCATCCGGGAATGCCTGAACTTCGTGCGGCCCACGGAACTGGATCTCCGGCAGGTGCGTGTGGGCAAGCTTCTTGATGGAATAATCGCCAGGATGATCGCTCTCCACCCGGGGATGGATATTTCGTTGGAAAATGCGGTGGGCGGAGGTCTCAAGGTGGACGGGGACGCCGCTCTGCTGGAACAGGCATTGACGAACATCCTGGCCAATGCGGCGGATGCCTGCCACGGGAAGGGGACCGTCACCGTCTTCGTGGGAACATCCCGGCATTTCACCGACGCGGTTCGACTCAACCGTCAGGTCGATACGATCCTCCCCGGCCATTCGGGGAAGGAGGAAGAGTTCGTACGGATCCATATTCGCGACAACGGGCCGGGAATCCCACCGGAGATACAGGATAGGATTTTCGTCCCCTTCTTCACCACGAAAAAAACCGGGACAGGGATCGGCCTTCCGCTGGCACAGAAGATCGTGCATGCCCATGGAGGCGTCCTGGATATGAACAGCGAAATCGGAAAAGGGACCGAGTTCATCATCAAGATCCCGATGAGGCGCGGCAGTGGCCGATAGAGTCCTGATCGTCGAAGACAACGAGGCGTTGCGGGTGGGGATCCGGCTGTCCCTGGAAGACGCCGGATATGCGGTGCAGGAAGCATCCACTGGGGAAGAAGCAGTTCGGAAACTGGAGACCGAGCCTTGCCACGTTGTGATCACCGATATCCGCCTTGGGGATCTTAGCGGCGTCGACATATTGAAAAAAGCGAAGGAGGTCAACTCCGAGATCGAGGTGATCCTGATGACCGCCTACGCGACCGTGGAAACAGCGGTCCAGGCGCTGCGGCTCGGCGCGTACGACTACATCCAGAAGCCGTTCGATATGGAACACCTCCAGCACCGGGTCCGGACGGCGTTGCGGATGGGCCGGATGCGGGGAGAGCTGGATTTCTATCGGAAGGCCGAGTACCGGAATGCCATCGAGGGAGAGGCGCTGGTCGCCGAAAGCAGGGGGTTGAAGGAGATCCTGTCGGTGATCAAAAAAGTGGCTCCCACGCCTGCGACGATCCTGATCACGGGAGAGACCGGCACGGGGAAGGAACTGCTGGCAACGCTCGTCCATTTAGGATCCCCTCGGGCCAAGGGTCCCTTCGTGAAGGTGAATTGCGCTGCTCTGCATGAAAACCTCCTGGAGAGTGAACTGTTCGGCCACGAGCGAGGGGCGTTCACCGGGGCGGAGAAATTGCGGATCGGCCGCTTCGAACAAGCGGACAAAGGGACGATCTTCCTCGACGAGATCGGGGACATGAGCTCCACCACGCAGGCCAAGGTGCTGCGCGTTCTCCAGGAGCAGGAGTTCGAGCGTCTGGGAAGCAGCGGCAAATCGGTCAAGGTGGACGTTCGCGTCATAACGGCGACGAACAAGGATCTGCGGGACGAGGTCAAGGAGGGGAGATTCCGGCAGGACCTCTATTTCCGGCTCAACGTGGTGAATCTTTTCATTCCGCCGCTGCGCGAGCGGGTGGACGACATTCTTCCGCTGGCGCGATTCTTCCTGAACCGGTACGCGGTGGACTTCAAGAAGAAGGTGACCGGGTTCTCTCCCGAGGCGATCGAGAAGATCCGCCGCTATGCATGGCCCGGGAACGTGCGGGAACTCCAGAACTCGATCGAACGGGCCGTGCTCCTCTGCGACGAGGAGACGATCGGCGCCCACAACTTAACCCTTGAAGGGAGGGCCGAAGGAGAATCCATTACGGCGACGGACACAATGAACCTCGAGGAATTGGAGCGGGGAGCGATCGAACGCGCCCTGCGCGTGTCCAGGGGAGTGCAGAAAGACGCGGCCGATCTGCTCGGTGTCACCCCGCGGGTGCTGAACTATAAGATCCAGGTGCTGGGGATCGACTGGAAGACATTCCGGAATAACTGACCGGACCATGTTGGCGTTGGGATCTGGAATTACTCGAGACGGATGTGGTCCAGGAAAATGGTTCGAGGGGTGGGAAGTCTCGTCGCGAAGATGCCGACAACGCGAATCGTACCGAGGTCCAATATCCGCCCGGCAGGCGCCCGGGCCACCTCTTCCAGATTGATCCGGAAGTGGTTCCACCCCGACCGGAGGTGGAACGTATTATTGTAACGATCCTCGTATCGCTGTTCCCCTTCCTCGTGACGCAGGTCGTGAATCCGGCAGGTGATGTCGATCTCTTCCTGTGATGGGTTGAGAGCATCCAGGATAAGGAAGCGGTATCCCCTCCAGTCCCTCGGAAAATACACCAAGGCAACGCCGGAGTAGGGGGAGGTATCCATCTCCACGCGCAGGGAGGCTTTCCCATGACGGGCGACGGAGCGGTCCACCGAGAACCGGGCGCCGCCTCCATCCCATCGGTCGATCTCGAAGGGGGTTTCGAAGTCGCATAGAACGGGAAATTGGAGCCGCGCGATTCCCTCGTCGCTCAACGCCGCCGCGAGGGGGAGACAGGCGATGACGAGAAGGGTCGCGGCAACCGTTCTCGCCGTCCGCCGCACCCGTTCGGGAAGGACCATCGCCGAGGGGGAGAGCCAGGACAGGGCGATCACCCCCCCCACCATGTCCCGGAGAAGATCCCCGATCGAGGCGTCCCCGCCCAGCAGGTATTGTATTCCCTCCGTCGCGGCTCCCGCTACGAGGCAGAAGGCGAGGGCGATCCCCCATTGACGCGCAGGCGAGGCTTCCCTCAAAGGCCTCCAGGCGAGCAGCAGGTAACTCCAAAGGGAGAAGGCGACGACGTGGCCCAGATCCCAGGCGGCGCACAGCGACCTGGGGGAGCGATATCCGGGTCCGCCCACAAAAAGGAAAACCGCAAGGAGAATCGCCGGGGGCCATAGGGTCCACCGGTACACTTATTTCGTGATCTCCGGGACCGGTTCCACCAGGACGGGTCCTAGATGCAACGGACGAGTCGTGCTCCGCTTCGTTCGGATGTCCCGGAAGACCCGTTCGACCTGCCCGGCCGTCAATCCCGCCTCTTTGGCCACCTCCTCGGCTGTTTTCCCCCCGTTCAGGCCGCACAGAATGATGTCCATCCTGTCGTAGGGGAGGACGAAGTAGAACTCGTCCTGCCCCTGCTGCAAGCTGTAGGTATCCGTGGTCGGCTTTGCGGCGCAGATGGCCTTGGGAAGCCCCAGGTGGTTCGCAAGCGCGTAGACCTGGCTTTTGTAGAGGTGGGCGATCGGCTTGATGTCGGCGGCGCCGTCGCCGTTTTTCACGAAGAACCCCTGGTCGTATTCGAGCCGGTTCGGTGTCCCCACCACGGCGTAATTCAGGCGGTCCGCGTGGAAAAATTCGAGCGTCTTCCGGATTCTCTGCTTGAAATTGGTGGCGGCGACGATCTGGAGATAGGCGGCCAAGGGGAGTCTCTTCTCCATCCGTTCGCCCTGGGGATTCTCGACCACCATCTTGAAAAAGTTGATCCTGTCTGACTCGAGCAGGTTCTGGGAGATCACGATCTTGTTTTTCCATCCATCCCTGTAATCGGGAAAGACGGATCGGATGGCGTCGTCCCGCCATTGGTAACACCCGATCGCTTCCAGGGTGGACGCGATGTCCTTTACTTCATACGGGATGCCGAGGTGCTCACAGAGCTGCACCCCGAGTTCCTTGCTTCTGGGGGAGGAGTCCCTCTCCGGAAGGACGAGGGCGAACACCTTCTCCTTTCCCATCGCCAAGGTCGCAAGGGCCGCGCAGACCGAGCTGTCGATCCCGCCGGAGACCGCGACGACGAAACCTCTCCGTAAAAGGGTGGAGGAAACGATCTCACGCATTTTTCGATGGATGCGTTCCGCGGCATTCGCCAAGTCGATATCGAGCCAGGGGTGAAGGGCCATGTCATCTCCTCGACGCTCATGGTGTGAAGATCAGGTCACTTTTCGCAAGCGGTGGTTATTATACGATTTCGGGTCGTCTATTCGCGTGTAAATGAAAAGGGCCGCCAGTTTCGCACCGACGGCCCTTTTCCAATGGCGGTGTGGCTTGGTTACTTGCGGAGTTTCTTCCGGCCCCAACTGGCCAAGCCGATCAATCCTGTGCCGAGGAGCATCATGGTGCCCGGCTCCGGAACGGGGTTAACCTCGAAGTGGGGCTGATCTCCTTGGAGCGACCCGTGGAGGGTCGCAAAAAGACCGAACAGGTCAGCGCCCGCTATTGTCTGTGTCCCACCAAAATCAACGATCAGACCAGCGGATTCTCCAGGGCTCCCTGGTGTGCCGTTGTTCAATGCAACTGTCGGGGAATAGTAATACACGCCATTGACATATGCTGCAACGGTGAAATCCCAAATCTGGTTATTCCAGTTCGTTACCTGCAGGCCGAATCCTTCCGCAGCAGCACCGGTAAATCCAAGACCGGATCCGGAACCATAAAGAACCATATTGGATACGCTAAGCATTCCCCAGACATCGCTGGTAGGTGTGTAGAATACGCCATCACTCGAAGTGACATTGGGCATCCCCGGGTCGACAGCAGCCCAGTTTATTCCCCTGGTGCCATCGGGGATCATTCCAGTGGAAGCGAATGGATCCGTAGTATTAATCGTCACATTTACCGCGGAACTCCAATTCGTTGTGTCGAGGAGTTTCGTCTGACCGAGCGTCAGAATCGACGCCGAAGCGGTCCCGCAGAAAAACAGTAAAGCCAGGATTACCCCAACAAACGGTTTTGTTCGCATCGAACCCTCCCTGTGCATAATCAATCCGTTAAATATTCAACCTTCAATTCAATGAACCACTTTATGTGCGAATACCGTGCCAAAAAAGTCTCTTGCGAGATCGATTAAAATCTCCATATATTTATATAGATATGCTGCGTGTCGTGTGCCCCCTTGAACCAGTCAGGAATTGTAAGAAATATTTTCCACATATTGCGCAAGCTCACCGATCATATGCGTCAATCCCGGAGCCAGGAATCCTCCATTCCTTATTCATCCCGATCGATTGCCGGCATTATAGAAATGAGGACAAGGCGCTGCAGTGGAGAAACGCAGGTAATAGAAAGGGTCGTCGGTTTGGCACCGGCGACCCATTTTCGAATGGTGGGGTAGTCAGGTTATTTGCGGAGTTTCCTCCGGCCCCAGCCGGCCAATCCGATCAGACCCGACCCCAGGAGCATCATCGTTCCGGGCTCCGGAATCGGGGCGGCTCCTACTTCGAACTCGATATCACGCCGCAGCAAAGGAGAGCCCCATGGGCTGTTGTCTTCGCTGAGCATGAAGGTGGCAACATAGCTTCCATCCGGCATAACGATGCTTCCCCGCTGATCGACACCGGCGGTGTGGTAACTCCAGTCCGCATAAAAAGGGATGATTTGTTCGGCACTCGTAGCCGTGAAGGAATCGAACAGAAGATATCCCAAGACGGGCTGCCCGTCGGCAATCAAATCCAACGCGTCGAGCGAACCGACGACCTCCCGGTCTTTCCGAAGCGGGAAAGCGACGAGGGATCGGGAGGACCAGGAGTCGCAGATCGGTTGGAAGGCGGGTTCCTTCTCCGAATCGAGGAGAACCGGTTTCTGGAATTGCACCACCATGGATCCCGGAGCGAGAAGAAGGGTGAGCTGTTCGGGAGATGGAGAAGATTCGACGTGGCGGCTGCAGCGGATCTCCCAAGGGCCGGGATGGTCGTCCGGGCGGATCAGGAAACCGGCGCTCTCGGCATCGGCGATCTCCTCTGAGATATCGAACAGGGGTAGGATGGTGGGGTCGATTTCGATCGAAGTTCCGAGGAGATAGCTGCTTTTCAGGAGGGTATTGACAGCATGGGAGAGGGAGCCGATCTCGCCGGGAGCGATATCGAGAGGAAAGTCGATGGCGCAGCGAGGAAGCCCCGTGGTGTCGGACGATGCCATTTCGTTCTCCGGCAATCCATCGATTTGGGCGGTGAATATGGAGTCGATATTGCATCACACGGCTGTCCCGTTGTTATTTGAATAGATTCAATTGGTTATCTGGGTCAGGCAGCAAACATGAACGCCTCGCAGAAGAAGTTCCCAGAGGCGGCTAAGCGACTTGAAAAGGTTATCGAGAAGAACGACAAGAACGTCGGCGCGCACGTGCTCCTGGGCATGGTGATCAACTCGGAGCCGACGAGGCGAAGAAAACCGTGGCGGGGTTGAAGTAATACCAGCAGAACAGGGACGTTCCTGAGAACTCCGCAAGAACGGGGAAACATATGAAAAAAAGGGGGCCAGTAACGGTCGCTCCTTTTTTTCCCCAGTTTGTGGTTTAGAAGCGTTACTTGTGGAACCGCTTCCGGCCGTATCCAGCCAGTCCGATCAAGCCCGTGCCCAGCAGGATCATCGTCCCGGGCTCGGGGACGGGGGCGAACGCTACCTGTCCCTGCACCTTATTGGTTGTACTGTCCGGGGTGATCCAGAGGTAGCGGGAGACATCGCTTGTCTTTGACCCGAGGGCAGTGAGCATGGAGTTGTACAACGCGACGGCGGCATCATCGCTGCTGTCGTTGAGTATATCCCGGATGGCGTATGTGTGGTCGGGAGCATCGTAGATCACATGCCAGATGGCTGCCTGGAGGGCGTATGCGCGGAAGTCATTTCCCCCGACGCCGTAGTTATCGAGCAACCAGGCAACCTGCCCCGCGTTATTCACAAGGTTGCCGTTGACAACGCCATTATTGGCGCCGGATGCATTCGAATACGCGTGATTGAGATTAATGTTGTGGCCGAGATCGACACAGTAGATGAAATTGAGGGGGGTTGAAGTTCCTCCGGTTTCGGTCCATGTCGCATGGTCGAATGATCCGCCACCCAACCTTACAGGGTTGTTGTTCTCGGTGAAGTTGATCCACGTAGCGTGATTGCCGACTGTGAGCGTATCCGCCTGTGCCGCTCCCGCGAACAGTAACAACACGCATGTTGCCAGAATCAGAACCTTTTTCATTTTCGTTCCTCCCCTGGGTCGCCAAGCATCTGAAGTTCCATATGTTACGAATCCAAGTGCATTTAAAATTCTACAAACACTCACATCGCAACGAGCATGCCAGAATTCTTCCGCGGAATAAACCTCTAAAGGGTTGATTTATATGTGAAATGAATCAGGATCAGTCGTGCCGTTTCCGTGTGGGTAAAACATTTACCATAAATGAGCAAGCGGCCCCCTTAATGTTGGCTAATAACGGCAACAGCCAGGTTGGCTGTTTCCGGGTCGAAGAGGGTGTCCGCGCCGTTCCTGACCATGCGCAACGCCTCTTCGGGAGGTGTGGCTTCCCGGTGCGGGCGGGAGGATACGGCGGAATCGTAGAATTCCGCCACGGAAAGGATCCGGGCCGCCATCGAGATATCTTCGCCGCGCAGGCCGTACGGGTAGCCCGACCCGTCGAAATGTTCGTGGTGCTCGAGGATCGCCCGGCGCGTCGCGTCCATCCCCGGGACGCCTTCCAGCATCTTCGACCCGAGGAAGGGGTGCTTCCGGACCATCTCCGTCTCCTGCTCGCTCAGCCGGCGCTTCTTCGCCAGGAGGTTCCCGGGAATTCCGACGATCCCGACGTCGTGCAGCTCGGCGGCGTACCGCAAGGAGGTGAGGTCGGCTGGTGCGAGCCCCATCCGCTCGCCGATCCGCGTGGACAGGTCGCGCACCCGGATCGAGTGCCCGGAGAGGAAGGGGAAGCGCAGCTCGAGCGCGCCCGACAGGGAGGTGAGGATCGAAAGGGAGAAGTTGCGGACGTTCTCCCGGAATCCGATCCCCTGGGCCAGGATCGCGGCGATCTCGGACGTGATCGGAGCGAACGTCTTGAGGTCTTCGTGCGTGAACGCCCGGTGGTCCTTGCGGTTCGTCAGGTGAAGCGCTCCCAGCGTTTGGCCGTGATGCGTCAGCGGGATCGAAAGGAACGATTCGGTCTGGTAGCCGTTCTTCTTGAACGGTCCGCCGAACGGGGAGTCTTCCGCCTTGGAGACGACCAGTGGCAACTGGTGGTCCACCACCCAGTTCGTGATCGGTCCGACGCGGAATCCTTCCGACGCGGTAATATGTTCCTCATGCCGGGAGAAGCCGATGGAGGCGCGGAGGGTGAAGTCGCCTTCCGCGTCCTTTACGACGATGGAGCCGCGGCCCGCGGAGAGCCCCTGCATGCCGGTGAACAGGAGGATCTCCAGAAATTTGTCCATATCGACCACGGAGCGCATCCCATGCCTCCAAAAAATACGATTGGTTCTGCATGTCAAGCGCGCCTACCGAAACAGCCGATCGATAGCCTTTTGCCCGTCGTCTACCCGTTTCTTCCATCCTGGACCGTTTGACCGTGCGACGTCGAACGCATCCTCCAGTGCCTCGGGGTCAAGTTGTCTCAGGATCTGCTGCAGTTCGTGAGATTGCTGAAGGTCCTTCTGCGCCTTAAGCTTCTGACTTGGTTTCCGCTCTCGGGACACGATCAGTTTGTGTACCGCGTAACGGGCCGGTTGCGGTACTTTTACGAGGACCGGTTTCCGGCCAAGCGCGACCGCAGGCACCGGATTCTCGATAAGGTAATCCAAAAACCGCAAGGGGATTGCCGGAACCCCGAGTTGGCGTATTTTCAGCGATTTGAATTCGTTCATGGGGGAGAATCCCATTTCGAGCCGCTCCAGTGCGGTTTGCGGGTTTGCCACCTCGTCGTGGACCGCGACCGGGATCGTTTTCCCCGCAAGGTCGACGTCGGCGGTAAAGGCGGAAGCGGACGGAAGTTTCGCCCCGAGAAGACCGGAGAAGCATCGGTAGGCGATGGTGCCGACCAGGACTCCGCCTACACGGAAGACACCCTCCGCGGCCAGTGCGGCGACGACACGCCACTCGACGGGATCCAGGGACGTCATTCCCGTGGCACGTAACGCCTTGGCGGACATTTCCATCGCCGCGATCTCGCTCGCCGAATCTTTTCTTGCCTGCTGGAACCGTTCCTTCAGTTCCTTCCCCCGATCGTCGAGAGGACCGAGATAAACCTGTCTTTGCGACCCGTCCGACAAACGGCCCTGGGCGTACAGATACTTGCCGCCCTTTACGGCCTTGCTGATCAGGGTGCAGGAACAGAGGCTCGCAATGGCGTTGCCGGCGTTCAGGTCTTCAAGGCGTTCGAGGAGATCGGCGTACGTCGTACGGATCTGGATGGAGAAGGGTTGAACCCGGTTATCATTCTTTTTCATGATCGAATGATAACCCGGACGGCGATCGGCGGCAACCCCGGAACCGCAACCCCGGAACCGGGACGTTCCTGGAAGTACCCCAGAAGTGGGACAGTCATCGAAACCCCGGAACCAGGCCAGACTTGCGGGCTCCATTGACCGGCAGGAGGGCGGCTGCCTGGGCCGTATGAAATAATAACTTTCATAATGTGCAGATCCGGTGTACGATGCTGGGTATGATCGATCGCGCCATCGAGCCGGTCCTGAAGGACTTGGCGTCGAAATACCCGGTGGTGACCGTCACCGGGCCCCGACAAAGCGGAAAAACCACCCTGTGCCGGAAGGTTTTCCCCGGGAAAGCCTACGTCAGTCTCGAGAGCCCCGACACGCGGAACTTCGCGTTGACCGACCCAAGAGGATTTCTCGCCCGGTATCCCGAGGGGGCGATCCTGGATGAGATCCAGCGGGCTCCCGCGCTCCTGTCCTACATCCAGACCATTGTCGACGAGGTCGGGAAACCCGGCAGGTACATCGTGACCGGGAGCCAGCAGTTCGAG
>Ga0172375_10007542_pt1 | contig 14881 bp, 14 predicted proteins | sample LakKiv1m_FD_114537 | JGI IMG/M metagenome (GOLD analysis project Ga0172375, IMG submission 114537) | Freshwater microbial communities from Kabuno Bay, South-Kivu, Congo - kab_092012_11.1m | ecosystem: Environmental > Aquatic > Freshwater > Lake | place: Democratic Republic of the Congo... | reverse complement strand
ATGGGAATAAAAATTTGCGAATGGGCTTCTGCCTTCTGCGAATCTGAAGAAAAATTCTTCCCAGTTCAGAATATTCCTGCTGGAGAAAGCATTGTTGTTCAATTAGAAGGACTAAAAGCACCCAACCTTGAATCAGCTTACGAAATAATGATTACGCTATATTCAGCAAACAATGTGGAATCAATTTACAAAAGCAGAGTTATTGTGTCCGGCGGAACAGCAAAAGCAAGAAAAGTTTTTGTTTCAGGGCTTGAAAAAGAAGAATATTCAATAAATGCAATTATTTCAGGGAGTCCAGACCACTTCAACAATCCTGATTTTGCGGAGTTTATAGTTTCTGCAAAATTATATTCCTTGGGAAAAGAAATTGAATCAAAAACAACAAAAGTTGCTCTAATAAAAACAAACGAAATAATTCAACGCGAATTCTTAGTCAATTCAAAAGACTTTGACAGAGTTTGTGTTTTAATAGAAAAACAGAATATTGAATATGACAAAGAGTGCTTTGATATTGACGTTACTTCAGTCCAAAAAGCTTACAATGAAAAGTTTCCAAAACTGGTTGATGTGAAATGGAATTATGATGAAACTACAGAACAGCTTTCAATAACACTGGAAAAAGAAAAAATAAATGCTCAAGTGAGAGTATTTAATTCAAACGAAACAATCTTGTTCAAACAAATAAATGCTGAAAAACAAAGCACACTAAATATGTCGGTTGAAAAACAAAATCTGACTCTTGCAGTGGATGATTTTGACGCAAAACGACAGCAAGTATTCACCTTGAATCTTGCGTTGCCGGAAGACAAAAGAGAGAACGTAATACTTGGAGAATCAGAAGTTAGCGTAATCGGAGAAGAAGCTAAGTGCGAAGGGTTTTACTGCGATGCAGGTCTTATATGCGAAGGCGGAAAAGGAACTCAAAACGAGTGCTGCTATACTAAATGCATCCAGGCCTCCTCAATCGAATCTGAAAATATACTTGGAATACCTTTAATACTTATAATTGCATTAATACTTTTGGTGCTTACAATAGTTGTAGTATATGAAACCATCAAAGCGGTGAGAAAATGAAAAAAATGCTTTTTGTTTTTTTATTATTACTCACAGCTACTTTAGGTATTGGGGCTACAACTTTTACTGCAACTACTCATTGTTGGAGACAAGAAATAACAAGACCAGTTTCTCCAAGTATGAGCGGAATTAATTACCAGATAAGCGACTCACCAGATTATGATTATGTTTTTTCTTTGGGCGGAACAATAAGTTTTGGAAATTTTGGAAGTTATAACTATGCTTGTGATGATGGAGCATCAGGAAATACACAAAATTATTTTGATCTTTATGATAATAAAACAGGAGCAATACTTTTCACAAACTCAGTAGGATATAATACAGGTCCAAATAATTCAACCAGTTCTTGGTTTTGCATGCGAAACGGACAAATTTGTTACATTGAAAACGGAGTATACAAGCCATGGGGTAACGGACAATGCGGTCAAGGAGATTTAGTTGTAGGGCAGGGACCTAACACATCAATTTCAATCGCACTCACTTCGGATTATTTAGGAGAACAGGACTGGTCTTTAAGACTTGGAGCAATCTCTCCAGCAGTATCTTCACCAACTGATCCCAGAATAATGCGCATAGAAAAAATGAGAGTAAAATTTTTTGTCGGGGCTCCGGACACATTATTATTGTTTTCTCCAATGCCGGTACAAAAAATGAATTCATACAACGAGACAGGAACTACTCAAAAAGAAATATTCTTCACACTCCTAAGCAAAGCCAACTCTAACGTTGTTCTAAACAAGTATTCTCTGCGCTGCCCACAAGGAGTAACTTGTGCTCTCCAATCCGGAGCAAATGGAAAACCAGTGTACGAAGGATTTACAATAGTACCAAACCAAGCAATGATTATTCCTGTGATGGTTTCATTCAATAACTCTCAAATACCAAAAAATTTCTCAATTATAATGGATTTAAATTACACTTCTGCACAGGTTGGCGGAGAATCAAAAGCAGCAACATCATATCCTGTTACTTTTGAATCTGGTTTGCTTGACATGCAGGACTTCCAAGTACTGGTTTCAAATCAAGCCGAACAAAAATATTGTGTAGGTGCAGACGGAACGCAAGGAATTACAGGCGAAGCAGTTGCACCAAGAGTAAATATCTTCTTCGGGGGAGATGCCGATCCGAGCGGAGTAAGCGTACAAGAATTAATTTCAATAAATGAATGTTCTCCAATTGATTATAACACAGGATTACCAAACCCTAATTGGGTTTATTGTTCTCAGAAAGAATTTTTAGTTCAATTAGCAGAAAGACTAGGGAAGTACCAGATAAACAGAAAAAGCATAATGCAATATGAGATGAATTTACAACCTGAACTTGCAGAACCTCTAAAAGTTGAAAGTGGAATGCTTTTAGGGTACACTGCATATTCAAGAGCTCAAAGCATAGAATCTTCAAAAATCAGCGAATCAATTAATGAAATATCTGATGTGCTTTTCCAGAAACTCGGGTTACAGTCACAAGTGTATGCTTCAGTTCAATCATTCAAAAACTTGATGCCTTCAATAACTTACAAACAAACAATAAATGGAATACCTGTTGAAGGAAAAGAATTGAGTCCAGGGTTATACAGAATAAATGTTGACTTGAATGAATTATACGAAATAACTTACTCAGAATCATTCCTTTTTGAGCCTGACAATCTAACTCCAAATCCCGCACTAAATATTACAGTAAGTTTTGAAAAACTTGAAGACCCTTCGTTTGACTGGTTCTTTTACGATGATGATGAGACAGATTCATTCAATGATTTGTTTGCTAACACCGGAAACCCAAGCAAGTACCAGACAAACGTAATAAACCGCGGAGAAGTGCTTTACTATAACGAAACAAATCCTGCTAATGCACGCTTATACAAAATATTTGCATCTCCTCTTTTAGCAAGAATAACCGACCAAGCAACAGGTTCTGATTCCTTATTTGAAGTTGAAGAATACTTAAAACAAGATATTTTCACTTTCTGGACAGGAATAGCAAGCACTCTTGGAGAAGGCTGTGAAATAACTTCAACAAATCCGGTAGAAAAACAATTACCTTATCGTGTGCCTGACAAAAATGTTAGTGCCGTAACAGCATATGATGCATTTGAAATAGCTGAACTCTCAAGCGTGAAACCAAATTCAGTAATTTACCTTGAAACAGTACTCTACCTACCTATTGCAGGAACAATAGCGGGAGGAAACAATTCGGTTGTAATTCACTCTCCGTTTAAAGTATACACAAAAAACGGGCTGGTTTCACAAACAAGTCCATACACTGCACCCGTTTCAAAAACAACAACTCCTTTTGTAGTAGAAACCACTACCGAAAAAGAAGCACTTTCACTAATATTTGACCACATACGCGATGGAAATATCTGCGTGTCTTCATCAACAGGCACAGGTTCTAATGAATGGAAATTATTCTGGAACCAGCAGAAAATAATCGACGAATTATCAAAAGTAAAAGCAACAATAACAGACGCAACTATGTGCGCTGCAAGACAGGATCTTTCAAGCTAAATAATCAAAACTTTATTCTAAAAATGCTTGCAATAATAAGAAGAACTGCCAAGAGCATTAAAATTAATAAAAATAATTTGGATTCTAAAAAACCGAAGTCAATTGATGAAATTATACTGTTTTTTTCTTTATTTCCCTGTGCTTTTTTGTTTTCTTTGCTTGCTGAAAACAAATCCGAAAAAGCTTCTTTTGAATAATTAATCCAATTTGAAGGTTTCTTTAGTTCGGAAACAGTTTCTCTTGTTATCTCCAAATAACCCTTTTCCCTTTGAGGTATATTTTTTACTCCATGAACCGAACCATCCACTGCAATAATAATAAGAGGATATTTTTTTTTGTCAACAATGACTTCCGTCCTGTACCAAGGCAAAAGAAGTTTTCTTGCCTGAGAAACAACAACATTCTCTTTTGGAACATCAAAAAATTTAGCTGTTTGAATTTTAAGAACTTCATCCTGTTCGCGCTTATCAATATTACACCATTTTTGGTCAAAATTTCCTCTTGGAACCTCAGGAATTGCTTTCTTCCAGTTATTTTTCAAAAGCTCAACTAAATCATCACGGATTTTAATTGCGTGCCCGTCAACAGCCAAAATTCCATGAACAGAACTCTTAATTGTTTTCTTCCCGTCGCCAGTATTCTCAAGATAATAATGATAATTAAACAAAAAAAACGGCACTAACTCGAGCGTCAGAGGCTTTACCTCAAACTCGAGCCAGTTCTTTTTCTCCATTTGCTTTCTTACAATCTGCTCAGCAGTCAAAGGAGACTCGTTGATAGGCAATAAAGGGTTGCCTAAGTACATAATTTACAACCCTCAAGCCTTCTTTTTTATAATTTTTACTTTAGATGGAGTAACAAGCACTCTCTCAGCAGAAATTCCAGCCATATCTCCGTCGATAGACTTAACTTCAGCTTTCAATTTGCCTAATAATTCCTTCAGCTTAGCTTTGTTTCTCTTATTCAAATCAGCTATGTTAGCAAGAACAATATTTCCCTGCTTAACTTCTCTGATAATAGCTTCAGCATCAACTTCAGTGTTTAAGTCAAGAGGCTTAACTAAAGCATCTGCATTCTCGTAAGAATCCTCTTCTACCTGGTCAAGAGTATTCAAAAACTCGTCCAAGTCAACTGAATCATCTTTCTTTATTACATTGTTGAAAAAACCCAAACAAATCACCCCGCAAAAAAGCGCGTATTATACCTTTTCTTATGCAAAACACTTAAAAAGCCCTCTTTTAAATGAATCAATTTTTTGATTTTTTATGAAAAAAAATATTATTTTCGGAAGGCTCACTACCACTATTTTTATTTGTTTCTCATTAAGGATTAATCGGGTTGGATGGAAAATATTTTTGAAAAACAAATGGCAAAAGGAACAGTCTTTGTAAACAAAGACATAATTTCGCCTCACTATATTCCTGAAAAACTTCCTTTCAGAGAAAAACAAATCGAAGAAATAACTTCTTCGCTTTCGGCTGTAATAAATAATTCAAAGCCGAATAATCTTTTTCTTTACGGAAAAACCGGTTCTGGAAAAACAAGCACAGTAAAACACATTCTTGAACAGCTCAACGAATTCGCACAGAAAAAAAATCTCTGTTCTTTTTCATGCTATGTAAACTGCCGAAGCCACGAATCAAAATACAAAGTCCTGCTAAAATCCCTTAGAACATTTTACCCTGAAAAAGATTTTTTGGGATACAGTTCTTCTTTTGTTTATGAAAAACTTTTAGAGTACGCAAACCAGAAAAAAGCCCATTTGATTTTAGTGCTTGATGAAATCGACAAAGTGAAAGACATTGATGAACTGGTTTATTCTCTTAGCAGGGGAAATGATGAGCTTCACGGCGGCTCGCTGACAATGATAGGAATCTCAAACAACTTAATGTTTAAGGACAAACTTGACCCTCGTACAAAAAGTTCTTTATGCGAAAGAGAACTCGTGTTTAATCCTTACAACGCAACAGAACTGCGCGAAATTCTTGTAGAAAGATGCGGAGCTGCATTCAAAGAAAATTCTGTATCCGATTCTGCAATATCACTTGCTGCTGCAATTGCCGCACAGGAAAGCGGAGACGCAAGAACAGCAGTGATGCTCTTGCAAAGAGCGGGAGAAATAGCAGACTCTGAGTCCTCTCCCACAGTAACGGACACACATGTAGAAAAAGCAAAAGCGCGGGTAGAAGAAGAAATAATTATTTCAATGATATCAACCCTCCCGCAGCAACAACAACTCGTACTCTACGCAATAGCCCAGCTCTCAACACAAAAAAGAGGAACAACAAAACTAAGCGGAGAAATAGAACAAGGTGTGTTGTATTCTGGAGAAATTTTTGATGCTTACTTGGAACTCGCAAAAAAATTCGATGAAAGAACAATTACAAGCCGATGGTACAGACAATACATAAACGAATTAGAGATGTACGGGCTTATTCTTGTAACTAATTCAGGAAAAGGAATCAAAGGACAGACAAGACTTGTAAAACTCGGGTTTGACGCAGGAAAAATAAAAACTGCTCTGGAAAAAGAATTATTTAAAGGCTTATGAAGGCGGTTTGTTTGGTTCCCCCAAAACGAGTTACATTCGGAACAAGAAGGCCTTATGCGTCCGAAAGAAAAAAATTTATTGGAGCTGGAGCGGAAGGAGAAGTCTTTGCTACTACAATCAGAGGAAAAAAAGGAATAAGACACGTTGCCCAAAAAGACATAACTTTTTCCCGCAATGATAAACGCGAAAGATTAGTGCGCGCAAAAAAGAATTGGGCGGTTTTAAGAAAACTTGGAATACCTGTGCCGAAGTTTTACACAATACTAATACGAAAAGAAGAGGAAACAACCGGCGGGTATAGAGTACTAATGGAGAACCTCTCAAAGCGCTTTGGAAAAATAAGACCGATTAACAATGAAATGGGGGAACCGGTTTTTTTAGGCCGGCTAAGGCTTGGAAGGGATAAAAAACTCTTAACTGAAATTGCAAGCGACCTTGCAGCAATACACAACTCTGGCCACCGACTCGCAGTATTTGACCTGTGGGGGATTTACAAAAAGCCCGACGGGAGCTACGGGCGGGTTGCAATAGACTACGGAACGATGTACTTAGCCGAAGAGACTCCTGCAATTGAAGCGCGTGATGTTATATTCAATTCAGCAGTAAACCTAATGCGAGAAGCGCGAAGGCACTTGGGAAAAGCGGAGTTTGAATATTTCTTGGCAGAATATAATAAACAAGTAAAAGACAAAGTGTTCTGACTTACTCTGCAAGCTTCTTTCTCACAACCTCTTCATCCTCTGGGTTGGTTATTCCTATCCACGAATCAGGGGTAGGTAGAAGCTTTAGGGAAATTTTTTTCTGTTTAATCAAGTTTGAAAGTTCAGTCGGCAAATAACACTCGCTCTTTCTATCTCCTTTGTGAGTTGATTTAAATTCTTGAAGTTTTTTCTCCAAAAGAGGAAGGGTGCTTTTTGTTAAAGCAAAAATATTCATGCTACACAAAGTATTCTCACTCAAATTCATTTCGCCCATCTTTGATTTTTCTATTCCTATTACTTCATTTAGTCCGAGGACATTATTTTCTTTGTCAGTTTCATACACTGCCCTGTTAACGCTTCCTTTCTCAGGAACAACTTTTCCTAATTCAAAACCCAGTGTTGCACAGGAATTGTTTTTTGAAAGCCAGTCGTGCAGAATTTTGAAAGAATTTTCTCCGTAAATATCGTCCCCGTTACACACAACAAAATTCTCGCAAATAACTTCTTTAGCAGAAACAACTGCGTCACATGTGCCCCAAGGTTTATCCCTCTCGTTTGCATCAAAATCCTGTTTTGCATAAAAAATTGGAATTTCACAATATTTGTTCCCAAATTTTTCTTTGAAAAGCGTTTCTGTTTTTTCTCCGACAATGAAAATAATTTTATCAAAACCCGTTTTAATAGCCTGCTTCATTGAAACTTCAATCAAAGTTTCTCCGTTTATTCCTACTTGTGCGAATTGTTTTACTCTTCCGCCGAAGCGAGAAGACATTCCTGCAACCATGTAAACAACTGAAGTCATCAAAGAAGATTGGTTCAACTCATTTAATTAGTTTTTGGTTTCATTTTAAAGGATTAATTGCCTTAACTCCAAGGTTCTCAAAATCTTTTGTGTTTTCGGTATAAATGCAATCTATTCCGTTGCGTAGCATTACTGCGACGATATTTGCGTCCCAAAAAAGATTTGGGTAATCTCTGCACAATTCTATTGCGGTTTTTGTGTCAGTGAAATAATCCTCAAACACAATAAAACGAGCAGAAAAAGTTTCAATATACTCGATAATGCTTTCGGGTTCGAGGAGTTTTTTTCTTAGACAGATGTGTGCAAATTCTCTCAAGCTTTGTGTAGATATGAATACATTTTTTCCTAATGAATCAACCCAATTTTCAATAAGTTTTTGCTTAAGTTGGTCGCTTTTGTCAACAACATAGACGAGTAAATTAGTGTCTATTAAGAACCCTTTTGATTCTGTCTTCATAAATTTCATTCCTGTCAAACGTCCACTTTTCTTTTGCCTTTCCAGTCTTGTTTTTGATTAGCCACATGAGTTTCTCGTGTGCGTCCCTTTGACGAACTTCTTGTTCAACAAGATCTATGCCTTTTTCAACTATTGCAGAAAGTGCGCCCTTCTTTCCATCAAACTCTTTCATAGCGATGCCCCTTAGCTTTTTTTCATGTTCTTTATCTAAACTCAAAACTATTTGAACCATAAAACCACAGAATATAATTATACGTTTAATTATATAATTCTATGCTGGATTTAAATTCCGCTAAGCCTTTTGAAGTGCGGGTTCATGCAACACTCAAGGAAATTAATCTCCTTTAATCGCTGCAAAGTGATAAGCTTCCTGCAAAGCAAGAATAGCTTTTGGCAAATCATCCGTTCTTAGAGAAGTGGTTTTCTTCCATTCTTCTCCAGTTTTATAATTCCTGTCCAAAGTTGTTGTATAGAATTTTTTTCCATCTTTGGAAGAATTCTCCCAAACAGCAACTTCTATTCCGCCTACTTTTACGCTCTTAACCGGTTTCATTTTATTACCTCCTTTATTTGTGTGGGAATTGAAGAGGGGAAGCAATGCACACTTTAAAGGGTGATTTTGATGCGCACTGCTTTGCCTCAAACAAAAATTACATTTTAACATAAAAGAAACTAGGGACCTTCATTCCTCTTCCTTCAACAAATCTGCACAATCTTGATTCAACCATATTAATTCCTCCAAGTTGGTTTCTATTTTGCAAAATGAATTCACTTTGCTTTTTTTCAAAACCAAACTACTCTCGTTTTCTTTAGTATATAAACGATTTGAGAGTGTTTTGCCGACCTTGCCAGATAATTAGTTTGAAGAAGTAATGAAAACGGGTGTTTCTGTTATTGTGATTGCATTGCTGTCAAGCATGGATGATTCGGGAGCGCTGTTTTTGGTGAAGATCGGAGTTACTTTAACTTCTCCTGAAATATAATCTGATAAATCAATTACTTTTTCCTGTGGTTCTGTGGGTGGAGTGCATATAGGGCAGTCATTATAATTATCTTCAAGCCAAGAAACAAAAATTTCTCTTTTTGGGGTGTTGAATTTGAATAACCAAGTTCCTTTTCCTTTGTTTTCAATAACATTTCCATCATAGTTAATCATTTCTGAGGAAGTAAATTCTCCGAGCGTATCTATTATTTGTTTGTAAGCGTAATATGCCGGCTTTGGGTTTTTGTTTTCATCAACAAGCCCAATAAACATAAAATTTCCTAAACCCATTTCTTCCCACTCTGTCCCCCAATCAGAAATGTTTTCAATATTCATTCCAACAAGACCCGCATTCATTCCTGTAATTAATTTCTTTGCAGTTAGTTTTGCCTGATCTGCTCTGTACCATTTTTTGATAAGTTCATGATTTGGATTATTTGAGCTTGCAACCGCATTAAACAATTGCACTCCGATTTCTTTTTCATAAAGCGGAACAAACAAACTCACATCGTCCTTGAGAAATGCTCCGCTTGCTGTATCTCCTGCCCAAATCGGTTTTGAAGAATATTTTTTTATAAAATCAAGCGTACCATAAAGAGCTTTGTAATCCCTGTTGTGATGAAATTCAATATAATCATAATATTCTTCCGCCTTTAGAGTTTCTTTTATAAATTCCAAATCATCTCTACCAAGTTCGGTGAAATAATTTGCCCTTTTTAAAAAAGTTTCTTCGCTTGGAAAATCATCAAATAAATCTCCAAATGCTATTCCTGAAAGAATTATTTTAGCATTAGGGTTTGCTTTTTTTATTGCTTCGCTTGAAATTCTTAAAAGTTTAATATAATCCTGTGGTGTTCCTTCATAACACGCTTCATGCTGCATTTCGCTTCCGATTTCAAAATAATTAATGGCTTTCTTTAAATTAGGCATATCGTCAAGCCCGTCAAAATCATACCGCTCTGCAAGTCTTTGAAGAAATGCTGTGTAATCATCCCAGTTTTCTTCTTTTGGATTTGTATCCACAATTCCGCAGGATTTCAAATTTGATTTAGGTTTTATAGTTCCCCACTCGGAATGGGTTTTTATTACGAGTTGGATTTCAAAACCATTATCCGTCCATTCTCTTGCAAAAGCATCGCTGATATTCCAATTATAATAATGCAAATTTGCTTGTGGTGCTTTTGGTTCCATCTTTGCCCAAGTTACTTGCGGAACTTTTGCCCAATTTGCACCCAAATCATTCATCAAATAAGCGGTCTGCTTTTCAACAAAACCAACACCAAAGCCGAATTTGTGCGAATTAATTTTTGTTCCGATGTTATAATCATAAAAATAATTTTGGGGCTGTACTGGTTTAGTGCAACCCAAAAGAATAACTAAAAAGACAAGAAAACAGGTTAATGCAAAAACAGAAGTTAATTTACGCATAAAACCAAAAAGGCAGTTTGGTTATTTAATTATTACGTTCAACAAGAGTTTTTTTATACCTGAAAAATGTTTTATTTCTTGTGGTGTTATGCGGTTGATATTTGTTCTTTTTGCACTTTTTCTAATTTTTGGCTGCACTTCCCCCCAAGCGCCAGTTCTTTTAAGGGATAATTATGAAAGCGATTCTTTCGGTCTGCACGCCATTACAGGAATTGAAGATAAAGCCCCTATACTTATTTCAAACCTTGACGCAGATGCTCGGCTCATCATAAGGTATGAAGGTTTTGTTAAATCAAAAACAAGCGGAGAATTAATGAAAACAATTGACGAAGAGTATTCTTCGCTTTTCGATTTATCAAACGATTTTGTAATAACTTTGGTTTCGGGCAACCGCATTGGAAATACTTTTGAATTTATTGCGCTTGAAGGCGAAGAAGAAACCGAGTGGGTTAATTTTGTGGGAAAATTGGTTGAAAGATATGATGGCGATGAGGATTATGGGTGCGATGTGGTTGCGCCCGATTGCTTTGCTGCTGGGGACAAAACATATCCTTCAAAAGAAATAATTGAGATGATTAAGTCAAAACCCATAAAGCACTGGCAAATTGATAATGAGTGGTTTATGCAGTTAAAAGACAAAGAAACAAACGAAGTTCCCTCAAAAGAAAAACTCCTCGCACACCTAAAAGACGTTTCAACCGCCGTGAAAAAATCTGATGCGAGTGCGAAAGTAATTCTTGGTGCAATAACTGCGAACGAAATACAAGCGCTTAATGCATATGATGGGAGCGAAAAATTTAATTTTGTTGAAACTGGAAACGACTGCACTTATCAGAAAACTTATCTCGCAGAAGCGCCCGATCAATTCAAACAAATGCTTGCTCTTTCAAAAGAAAGATTTGAGTATATTCTGACGCAGGGTGCCGATTATTATGATATTATTGATTTTCATTATTATCAAAACTATCCTGAAGTGATTGAAGAGGAAATAAATTACATTAATTCAATTCTGTCCGATAGAAATATTTCAGAGAAAAAAATATGGCTGCTTGAAGCGGCAGGTCCGTTTTATTTCTTCCCTTTGCTTGGCGAAAAAAAGCCAAGCGCACAGAACTCAAACTGTACCGAGCCATATGATGCACAAATGCACGCAGAACACTTGGTGAAAATACACGCAATTGCTTTTGCAAGCGGAGCAGAGAAAGTATTCTACAGTTCGCTTTTGCCGACACTCGGGTGGAGCGATAATTTTGTCAGACTCTCTTTATTGGATGAAAAAGGGAAACCAAAACCCGCTTACTATGCCTACGCACAGGTAAGATACAAACTAGGCGGATTTATTCAAGCAGAAAAAATTTCTGACGGAATATACAAATTTTCTTTCAAAGACAACAAACCCTTATTTATCGCGTGGAGTGAAGAAGAAAAATACTCTGACTTTTCTTTCATTGGAAAAAACGTAAAAATAATTTCAATTGCTCTCTCTGCAGACAAAAACGGCCATTTGATTGCTCAAACATTTATAGTTAATTCAGCAATGGTTCAGCTTACAAAAAGCCCCGTGTTTATTGAAGAAGAATAAATTATTCTTTGTCAAACTACTCTTTTGCCCAAACTTGCATTTCTTTTAGGGCTTTTTCTGTTTCGTTCATTGAATCAATTTTTTTCTGCAATTCACCCATCTGTTTCTGCGCAGCATCCATTCTAAAGCTCTGCAAATTATCAGCAAATTGCGCAACTTTTTTGTTCTTTTTGTAAACCATTGAAGTATTCACTGTTTCTGCAAGCTGTTTGCGGTACTCAATATCATTAACAAACATTTTTACCATCGGTTTCCACTTCTTGTCGGCAACCAAATGCGCGGGAAGTTTCACTGAGTCAGCATCTTTTCTATAATCGGAATCAGTAGCCATTTTTGCCATGTGCTTCCAATAAAGCGGTTCTTTTAATTTCTTTACCTGATTGACTTGGTGATACATGGAAGCGGATAAGTGTTTCCCTTTCCACTCGTTCATTTTTCCTTCATATAATTTTATTTTTTCTTTAACTTCTCTTATTTTTGCGTCAAGAACTCTTGAATCAGGATAAAGAAGCTTTGGCCACTCTTTCTCAACACTAATAGCTTTAACTACCCCATTAATAGCCAAATATCTTGCGAGCGAATCTCTTCTAATTCCTTCTTTTGGCGCGTCGGGAAAATCCTTATCAAAATCTTTAACGGAAGAAATAACTTTATGCATCAAGCCCACTAAGCAAGAAAAGTAAGTGTCTTTGGGGTTAAAAAACATGATGCTGTTAGGACAAAGTGAAAAAAGTAATTAATTCTTAAAAGTCGGAAGAGCAGAACCCGACCACTGCCAAATATTTGGATCCCAAGCAGGAGAACCATTATACACTGCGTGAGTGCTTGCATACATGTTTGAAATAGTAATTCCAGTGCAATTAGTTAAAGTACAAGTGTTGCTCATAACACACACAGAATAACGTGCTGAATTAAAATAAGAATTTGAAATACTTCCTGGCGTGTAACAAGAATAACTCAAACCTCCTTTGTAAGATGCGGAGCCGATTGTTGATGGAGCGTTGAGCGAATTAATTACAGATGAATTGTTTGTCATAGAGTAAACCAATCCTCCCAAGTATGTAGCGCCCGGCCCATAAATATTTCCTGAGTTAAAACTATTAATTATTGAAGAATTGTTTAGAGAATTTACTAGTCCGGAAGTCTCTCTGTTTGTAACAATGTTTGCCTTGTTGTAACAATTCGCAATGGTTGTATTTGTAGCACTTCCAATCAAGCTTGATGCATATGTACCTCCGTTAATGTTTCCCGATTCTATTCCTAATTTTTTTATCGTTGCTCCGTTAGTGTAAGAAAATAAGGCAGTGTATTGAGCATTGCTGGTTATTGCTAAATTAGTTATTTTGTGTTTTCCTCCGTCAAAGATTCCTGTAAATGGTGCACTGCTTGTTCCTTTTGGAGAAAATGCAACGCCTGTACAATCAATGTCTTGTGTGAGGAAATAATTTCCACTCATATTAGTTATTGAATTCAATTCAGCGCATGAAGAAATAAACAAAGGGGCTTCGCTCAAAGAGAGATTAGTTTTTGGAATTGTTCCGTTGCCTTCAACGGAAGTAACAGAAATAGTGTCTCCGGAAGAAACAATTGTGTCGTCATCACAATCATTTCCAATACAAACAGAAACATTACTTCCAGAATCTGCCAAGTCAGAAAGAGTAGTTGCTGAACCAGTGTACTCATAGTAATTTGTGTTTCCAGAAGCAACCAAATATTCACCCTTGCTTTCAGCCAGTTGTTCTAAAAGAGGATTACTTGTGCTGGCTGCATCCGCTTTGTTAGCAGTATCTTGACCCGAACCCACAATTCCAATTAGGCCGGTTATTACAATAGCAGTTACAAGAATAGCTGCACCTATAACCAAAAGAAATTCCAGCGAACCTGTCCCTTTTTGTTAAACTGCATTCCAATAGTGTGTTTTTTTAACCTTTTAAACTTGTTTCTTTTAAAAACATTTCTTTAGTAAAATAATTCGTGGTGTTATGTTTCCTGGCGGAATAAATCCAAAACAAATGGGACAAATGATGAAAAGAATGGGTATCAAGAATGAAGAACTTGATGCAAAAGAAGTTGTAATAATTCTTAACAGCGGAAAAAAACTAATAATCTCAAACCCGCAGGTTCAAACTATTGAAATGCAGGGAAACAAAACATTCACAATTGCCGGTCATGTAAAAGAAGAATCGGGGATTTTGCAGGAAGACATTGATATGGTTGCTGAACAAAGCGGAAAAACAAAACAAGAAGCAAAAAAAGCTTTGGAAGAAAGCAATGGTGACATCGCGGAAGCTATACTCAAGTTGAATAAAGATTGATGTAATCTCTTTAATTAATTACAAGTAATTTTCTTTTTTTATTTTACTCAATTGTAACAGAAATTGGTTCTTTCGGAGAATTCTCATCCGAAACAGTGTAATCAAGTTCCTGTGAATCCAAATAACTCTGCCAAGCTTCTTCCTGTGTAATGTTTTTTTCTTCAATTAATTCAAGGAAAAGAATCGCACTTCCCTGAACTTTAATGCTTCCGGAAACAAGAATTTTGTCAGCAGGCATTGTGTAAGTGCTTGCAAGAGTAGAAAGAGTTGTAGTCGGGAAAGAAAAATTTCGGTCAATATTCAAATCAGCATTATGAAGCATTACAGAAGAAGGGACGCTAATAGTAACATACTTCATTGCAGTAAACCCTTTGTTAGAATCAAATTCAGTTATTTTTGAAACACTCTCAAGTACAGAATCAATATCCGCGCTTTTTTTCAGAGTTATTTCTGCAAAATAAATCCATTCATTAGAATCAAAAGAT
>Ga0172375_10007539_pt1 | contig 14883 bp, 11 predicted proteins | sample LakKiv1m_FD_114537 | JGI IMG/M metagenome (GOLD analysis project Ga0172375, IMG submission 114537) | Freshwater microbial communities from Kabuno Bay, South-Kivu, Congo - kab_092012_11.1m | ecosystem: Environmental > Aquatic > Freshwater > Lake | place: Democratic Republic of the Congo... | reverse complement strand
TCGCGATGGAGAAGGAATTGAGGTTTGCGATTCGTGAGGGAGGGAAGACGGTCGGAGCGGGAGTGGTCAGCGAAGTTATTGCTTGAATTTAGCGAATCAACACAGTTAGAGAGAGCTTGAAGATGCGGGACTTAATTACACTTGCCTGTACGGAATGCAAGGAAAGAAATTACATGACGCGGAAGAACAAGAAAAAGACCACCGAGCGTCTGGAGCGCCGTAAATTCTGTAGATTTTGCAGAAAACATACGCCTCATAAGGAAACAAAGTAGTAAAAAGCAGTCGGATTGTTTTTTCTCAAGTTTTCGTTTTTAGGGAAGTCTCCCCTTTAAGGCCAGTAGCTCGAATTGGCTAGAGCGGCGGTCTCCAAAACCGCATGTTGGGGGTTCGAATCCCTCCTGGCCTGTTTGAAGGATTGGCAGCGCAGAGTGCCCGGGGGGAATAGGATGGGGAAATGGCAAATAGAATAAAAGGTTTTTTTCAGGAAGTTAAAGAAGAGCTCAATAAAGTGGTTTGGCCGAGCCGCAATGAGTTGCTCGGATCGACCATGGTGGTGATTGTCACTACTTTCATTTTGGCGGCATTTATCGGGGTGGTTGATTTCTGTCTATCATTTTTCGTGAGGGTTTTGGTCGGATAAACAATGTCAAATTTTAAATGGTACGTGGTTCATACGCAAACAGGTCTTGAGCAGAGAGTCAAGGGAAGTCTTGAGGCCCGTTCCGAATCTGCCGGGATGAAAGAAATGATCGGTCAGATTTTGATCCCAACCGAGAAGGTCAGTGAGGTCAAAGAGGGGAAAAAGAAAATTTCCGAGAGAAAATTTTTTCCCGGTTACATTCTTGTGGAAATGGTGCTGACGGATGAAAGCTGGTATCTGGTAAAAAACACGCCGGGGATATCGGGTTTTGTTGGGTCTGGAAGACGTCCTCTCCCCCTAAGCGAGGGGGACGTCGACGTGATTCTAAGGCAGCAGGAGGAAAAGACGGCAAAGCCGAAACCTAAAGTCGACTTTACTCTGGGTGAGAGCGTTCGGGTGAAGGAAGGCGCGTTTGCGAATTTAAACGGCGTGATTGATGAAGTGAATCCTAACAAGGGGAAGCTTAGAGTTACGGTCACGATTTTTGGCCGCGCAACGCCGGTTGAACTCGAATATTGGCAGGTGGAAAAAATATAAAGAGTCAGGGTTGATTAGGGGAATCGCAAAACATGGCTAAAAAAGTTTTAGTTCAGATTAAATTGCAAGTTCCGGGAGCTCAGGCAAATCCCGCGCCTCCGATCGGTCCGGCGCTGGGGCAACATGGCGTGAACATTATGCAATTTTGCAAGGAGTTTAACGAGCGGACCAAGGGAAACCCGGGTACGATTCTTCCGGCTGTGATCACGGTTTATGAGGATAAATCGTTTACATTCATTATTAAATCTCCGCCGGTTGCAGTGCTTTTGAAAAGGGCCGCAGGACTGGCGAAAGCTTCCGGGGAGCCCAATCGTTTAAAAATCGGTAAAGTTACCATGAAAGACGTGGAAGCGATTGTGAAGGAGAAAATGGCCGATTTGAATACGACCAAAATGGACAAAGCCATGCGAACGGTGATGGGGACAGCGCGAAGCATGGGAATCGAAATTGTCGAAAACAGTTAATCGATACGAAATGAATATCAAAGAGGATTCAGAATGGCAATTGTAGTCAGAAGTAAAAGATACCGCGAACGGGAAAAGTTGGTTGATAAAAAACGCGTCTACTCTGTTGAGGAAGCCGTCGAAATTCTGAAAAAATTTCCGGGCGGAAAGTTTGATGAAACTCTGGATCTTAATTTTCAGCTGGGCGTCGATACAAAGCAACCTGACGGAATGATTCGCGGGAGTGTGAGTCTTCCCAACGGAAGCGGAAAAAAAGTCAAGATTATCTGCTTTTGCAAAGGCGAGGGGGCCAAAGATGCTTTGGCGGCCGGCGCTGATTTTGTGGGAGCCGAAGAGTTGGTTCAAAAAGTGCAGGGCGGATGGCTCGAGTTTGATGTGGTGGTGTCCCATCCGGATATGATGCGGGAAGTTAGCAAGCTGGGGAGAATTTTGGGCCCAAAAGGATTGATGCCTTCGCCGAAGACCGGTACCGTTGCGACGGATATGGGGAAGACGGTTCAAGAGCTTAAAAAAGGAAAGATAGAAATCCGAAGCGATAAAACCGGCGGATTGCATGTGGGATGCGGGAAGCTGTCTTTTACGAAAGAAGCTTTGATTGAAAACGCGAAAGCGGTGGCTCGGGCGGTTTCCGACATAAAGCCCGCCTCCGCGAAAGGGGATTATCTTCAAAGTGTTTCGATTTCGGTTACACAGGGGCCGGGGATGAAGCTTCAAGTAGCCTCCTTGCTTAAATGAATCTCTGGAAATTTTTTAACTTTAAACCATAAGCGGGTTCAAAGATGCCAAGTTTAGAAAAAGAATTAATGCTCAAGGAAGTTTCAGCAAAACTCGAAGGGTGTCCGTATCTGTTTTTTGCCCGTTTTCAGAATCTTTCAGTCAACGATTTTGCGAATCTCAGGCGGCTGCTGGGGAAAACTTCCAAAAGCTGTTTTGTCGCAAAAAAAACTCTTTTAGAGAAAGCTTTTGCGGCGGCGAATCTGCCGAAACTGAACGGACTGTTGAAGGGATCGGTTATTTTGGTCGCAGTGGAAAAAGATCCCCAAATTACGGCAAAAGTCCTGGTCGATTTCGCGAAAGACAAACAACAAATTTTAGAGTTGATCGGGGCGGTTGCGGACAGTAAGGTCTGTGATGCGAATTTCATCAAAGAGCTTTCAAAGCTTCCGTCGAGAATCGAACTGATTGCCAAAGTGGTGGGCGGGATCAAGGCTCCGATCACGGGTTTTGTGCTGACGTTACGGGGAACTTTGAGTTCGTTTGTTTGTGTTCTCAATGAAATCAACAAGAAAAAAGGGAGCGCTGCGTAGGTTCTCCCGGCTTTTTTAGAACGGATTGATTTTAAATACCAAGGAATCAAGAAGGAGGAATTTGCAATGCCAGAAACAGAAGTGGTAGCGTTGAATGAAAAGCAAAAGAAAATTGCCGATGAGATTGACAGTTTGAGCGTGATCGAATTGGTCGGCTTGGTGAAACACCTTGAAGAAAAATACGGGGTGTCAGCTCAGGCAGCAGTTGCCGTTGCGATGCCGGGTGGCGGAGCGGCGGGAGCAGCAGGCGGAGCGGCAGCGGCCGAAGAGAAAACGGCTTTTGACGTTATTCTTACCGATGCAGGGGCTCAGAAAATTCAGGTGATTAAGGAAATTCGCACGATCACCAATCTGGGGCTGAAAGAGGCGAAAGATCTCGTTGAAGGTGCTCCGAAGCCTGTGAAGCAGGGTGTTCCGAAAGACGAAGCGGAGAAGATAAAGAAGGCTTTGGAAACCGCCGGCGCGAAAGCCGAAATTAAGTAAGAATTGAGGCGAAATTGAGTCGGGCGATGACCTTTATAAAGGAGGCGCACTGATCTTATGGCTGGGCTGAATGAAAGACACTCGTTTGCCAAGCTCCTTGATTGTATGGAGATCCCCAATTTGGTGGAGGTTCAAATCCAATCCTATGAGCAGTTTTTGCAAAATGACCGTCCTAAAAGACGGAAAAAGGATTTTGGTTTAGAAGCCGCTTTCCAGGAATGTTTTCCCATTGAAAGCTTTGACGGAGCTTCGAAACTTGAATACGTCAGCTACAGTCTGGGAAAGCCGAAGTATTCCGTACCGGAATGCCGCAAGCGGGGGATGACGTTTGGTGCGCCGCTAAAAATAAAACTCCGTTTTGTCAGACAGGGAGAGGCAAAAGAGCAGGACGTCTACATGGGCGAACTTCCCTTGATGACGGAGACGGGGACTTTCATTATTAACGGAGCCGAACGGGTGATTGTCAGCCAGCTTCACCGGTCGCCGGGAATTTCCTTCGAAGAGACGATTCATCCCGCGGGGAAGAAGATTTACAGCGTAAGAATTATCCCCTATCGCGGAGCATGGATCGAACTTGAATCGGATATCAACGACATTGTGTACGCTTATTTGGATCGCCGGCGAAAAGTGCTGGTGACGACGTTGCTTCGCGCCCTGGGATATACCACAAACCTGGATATCGTGAGTGCGATCTATGAAGTTGAAAAAGTGGATGATTTAAGCCGAGCTTCTTTTTCCAAATTGGAAGGCAGGATTTTGGCGGAGGATGTGGCGTCGGGGGAAAATCAGGAACTTCTTGCGAAGGGTGGAATTTTGTTGACCAAGAGTCTGATTGAATCGCTGGTCGCGAGCGGAGTGAAACAGGTTCGCCTCGCGAAAGTTTCATCGGACGATATTTCCATCGCTAACACATTTGAGAGAGATCCTTATCGGACCACGGCCGAAGCGCAGATCGCAATTTACAAGAGGGTTCGTCCCGGAGATCCTCCGACTCAGGAAAGCGCGCAGGACCTTGTTTTCCGGCTTTTCTTCGATTCCCAGCGTTATGATTTGGGACAGGTCGGCCGCTACATGATTAACCGGAAGCTTGGGAGCGAGATTTCTTCCGAAAAAACAGTTCTGACCCGCGAAGACGTTGCAAAGGCATTGCAAGCGCTTCTCAAGTTGAAAAACGGTGAGATCAAAGTGGATGATATCGACCATTTGGGAAATCGCAGAGTTCGCTGTGTCGGAGAATTGTTGCAGAACCAGATCCGGATCGGGCTTGCCAGGATGAAACGGGCCGCGTTGGAACGGATGTCCGTTTACGATTTGGATGCCGCGATGCCTCACAATTTAATTAATCCGAAACTGGTTTCTACGGTAATCAAAGATTTCTTTGGAAGAAGCCAGCTTTCGCAATTCATGGATCAAACGAATCCTCTGGCTGAACTGACTCACAAAAGGCGCTTGAGCGCTTTGGGACCCGGCGGACTTTCCCGGGAACGAGCGGGGTTTGAAGTCCGTGACGTTCATCCTTCTCACTACGGGCGCATTTGTCCGATCGAAACTCCTGAGGGGCCTAATATCGGATTGATTGCGTCTCTAAGCACATTTGCCCGCGTCAATGAGTTTGGGTTTATTGAGACTCCCTATCGTAAAGTCGAAAAAGGGCGCGTGACGGAACGGATCGAATATCTGACCGCGGACAAGGAAGACAACTACTATATCGCGCAGGCCAGTACGGCAGCGGATAAACGCGGGCATTTTCTGGAAGACCGGATTCTTTGTCGCTACGGGGGGGATTTTCCCAAAGTGACTCCGGATCGCGTCGATTACATGGATGTTTCTCCGAAACAGCTGGTCAGTATCGCGGCGGCTCTTGTGCCGTTTCTGGAACACGATGATGCGAACCGCGCCTTGATGGGATCGAACATGCAGCGACAAGCGGTTCCTCTTCTAGAGACTGAGGCGCCTCTGGTGGCCACCGGAATGGAATATCAAACGGCAAAAGATTCCGGTGCGACCGTGGTTTCGAAAGCGCGCGGAACGGTCAAGTCGGTTGATTCGAAAGAAATTGTGATCGATGATCTTGTTTACAAGCTCAAGAAATTTGAAAGATCCAATGCCGGTACGGCGGTCAATCAGAGGCCGCTGGTGCAGGAGGGCGATAAGGTAAAGCGTGGTCAGGTGATTGCCGATGGAGCTGCGACACGGGGGGGCGAGCTTTCCTTGGGGCGTAATGTTCTCGCGGCTTTCATGCCCTGGCGTGGATATAACTTTGAAGACGCAATCGTCATCAACCAGAAATTGGTGCGGGAGGACGTTTACACGTCCATTCATATCGAAGAATTCGAGATTGAAGCCCGTGACACCAAACTGGGGATGGAAGAGGTGACCCGCGATATTCCGAATATTTCGGAAGACACTTTAAAAGATTTGGATGAAGAAGGAGTTGTCCGTATCGGCGCTGAAGTGAAACCCGGAGATATTCTTGCGGGAAAGATTACGCCGAAGTCGGAAACGGAACTGACGCCTGAAGAAAAGCTGCTCAGAGCGATTTTTGGCGAAAAAGCGGGAGATGTGCGCGACGCGTCTCTGACGGTTCCTCCGGGATTGGAAGGGATTGTCGTTGACGTGAAAGTTTTCGCCAGAAAAGAAGCGAAGGCCAAAACGCGGGATGAGAAACGGCAGGAACTTCAGGAAATCGACGAGATTAAAGAGCGCTATCAAGGGAGGATTGACACCCTGCGACGGGAGCGGTTCAACCGGATTTCCGCGTTGATCTTGGGGAAAAAACTCGCGGAAGATCTTGTGGATGAAGTGCTCGGCGATGTTTTGATGAAAGCCGGAAGCGTGGTCGAGAAGAAAGATTTCAAAAAGCTTGAGAAATGCGATTGGGACTCCATTCGGATTGATGATGATCCTGAATTGGAAGAAAGTGTCCGAAAAATCACCCGAGTTTGGGGGGATGAAATCGATGAATTGGTCGGGGAAAGAGCCCGCGAGATTGACCGCGTAAAAAAAGGAGATGAACTTCCGCCCGGCGTGAATAAGAAAGTGATTGTCTATGTCGCGACGAAACGGAAGCTTTCGGTGGGTGACAAAATGGCGGGTCGGCATGGAAATAAAGGGGTGATTGCCAAGATCGTGCCGGAAGAAGATATGCCTTTTATGCCGGACGGGACGCCGGTCGAAATTGTTTTGAATCCGCTGGGAGTTCCTTCCCGTATGAACGCCGGCCAGATTCTTGAAACCCATTTGGGCTGGGCAGCTAAAGTGTTAGGGTTTTCGGTTGAGACGCCGGTTTTTAGCGGATCGACGGAAACGGAAATTAAGGAAATGTTGCAGAAGGCCAATCTTCCCGAAGACGGAAAAGTGACGCTCTTTGACGGAAGAACGGGTGAAGCTTTTGATCAGAAAGTTACCGTGGGTTATTTGTACATTTTGAAACTGGCTCATCTCGCGGACGACAAGATTCATGCTCGTTCGATCGGGCCCTACTCATTGGTGACTCAGCAGCCTCTCGGAGGAAAAGCTCAATTCGGGGGACAGCGCTTTGGTGAAATGGAAGTGTGGGCCCTTGAGGCTTACGGTGCGGCGTATGTGCTTCAGGAACTTTTAACGGTGAAGAGTGACGATGTTCAAGGGAGAACCCGAATTTACGAGGCGATTGTGAAGGGAGAGCATTCCCTTCAGCCCGGAACTCCCGAATCCTTCAACGTTTTGGTGAAAGAACTCCAGAGCTTGGCGATGGACGTTCTCCTGGAGAGGAATCCAAAAAGTATGAAGGGGTTGGAAGGCCGTGAAGGCAAAAGGGAAGGCAAAGACAAAGATAAACTGTTGGCCGCGTTTAAAGACCACACAGAGTAATTCTAAGGATCAAGAGGAGGAAAAGGCTCATGCCATCCATGGATTTTGAGATTAACCGGTTTGATTCAGTGGCGATTAAAATCGCGGCGCCGGAGACGATTCGTTCCTGGTCTCACGGACAGGTGAGAAAACCTGAGACGATCAATTACCGCACGCTCAAGCCGGAAAAAGAAGGCCTTTTCTGCGAGAAGATTTTCGGGCCGGTCCGGGATTGGGAATGCAGCTGCGGGAAGTACAAAAGAATTAAGTACAAGGGGGTCGTTTGCGATCGCTGCGGGGTCGAAGTGACTCAATCGAAGGTCCGGCGCGAGCACATGGGGCACATTGAATTGGTTGCGCCGGTTTCTCATATCTGGTTTTTCAAAAGTATGCCTTCCCGTATCGGGACGCTGTTGGATTTGAGCGTCCGCTCCCTGGAAAAAGTCCTTTACTACGAAGAATACATTGTGATTGACCCCAAGGATACGCCTTTGAAGCAAAAAAGTCTTCTGACGGAAGAAGATTATCAAAAAGCAATTGAGCAGTATGGGCCGAGCGGTTTTGTCGCAAAGATGGGCGGGGAAGCCATCCGGGACCTTCTGCGCGAATTGGATCTTGACAAGTTGGCCAAGAAATATCAGCGGCAGGTAAAAACTTCGAAGTCCAAGCAGGGGAAAGCCCGCGCCATTAAAATGCTGAAAATTGTCGATTCTTTCTGCAAGTCGGGGAATAAACCGGAATGGATGATTCTGGAAGTGGTTCCGGTGATTCCTCCCGATCTCAGACCCTTGGTCGCTTTGGACGGCGGACGGTTTGCCACTTCGGATTTGAACGATCTTTATCGGCGAGTGATTAACCGGAATAACCGTTTGAAGAAACTTCTTGATCTTAAGGCGCCAGACATCATTATTCGAAACGAGAAGCGGATGCTGCAGGAAGCGGTGGACGCTTTGTTTGATAACGGTCGCAGAGGCCGGCCCGTTCTCGGAACCGGGAATCGGCCCCTGAAGTCGATTGCGGATATGTTGAAAGGTAAGCAGGGAAGATTCCGCCAGAATCTTCTGGGGAAACGCGTGGATTATTCTGGAAGAGCCGTGATTGTGGTCGGGCCCGAGTTGAAACTGCATCAATGCGGTCTTCCTAAAAAGATGGCGCTCGAGCTTTTCGAGCCTTTTATCATCAGAAAACTGAAAGAGCGCGGGCATGTCCATACGATTAAATCTGCCAAAAAAATGGTGGAACGCGCACGTCCCGAAGTTTGGGATATTTTGGAAGAAGTTATTTCGGAACATCCGATCCTTTTGAATCGCGCTCCGACGTTGCACCGGCTCGGGATTCAGGCGTTTGAACCGCAACTGATTGAGGGAAAAGCGATCCGGGTTCATCCTCTGGTTTGTACTGCGTTTAACGCTGACTTTGACGGTGACCAGATGGCCGTTCATGTTCCTCTCTCTGTCGAAGCGCAAATGGAGGCTAGAATTCTAATGCTGGCCGCCAACAATATTTTTTCACCCGCCAGCGGAAATCCTATTGCCACTCCGACCCAGGATATTGTCCTCGGGATCTACTATATGACGAAATCCAGGGATGGGCTCAAAGGGGAAGGCATCACTTTTTCTGATTCGGACGAAGCGGTTGTGGCATATGGGGATCATGAGGTTGAACTTCATACAAAATGCCGTCTTCGGCTTGATTCCGGTGAAATTGTCGAGACGACGGTCGGCCGCATTCTGTTTAACAGAGTTCTTCCTAAAGGTTATGTCTTTGTAAATGACGTGATCAATAAATCCCGTCTTTCAAAAATCGTAGCTGACTGCTACCGCAAGTTTGGCCATTATGAAATCGTGCAGCTTCTCGATCGGTTGAAAGAGCTCGGGTTTGAGGAAGCGACGCGCGCGGGAGTTTCCATTGCCATCGATAATTTGAAAATTCCTTTGGCAAAGGAAGAAATGCTCAAAGAAGCGCGCGGTGAAGTGAAAGCAATCGAGGAACAGTATCAAAACGGGTTGATTACCGAAGGTGAGCGTTACAATAAAGTCGTGGATATTTGGACGCACACCACGGACATGGTCAGTGACCGCATGTTTGACGAGTTGGAGTCCTTTAATCCGATTTTCATGATGGCGGATTCCGGGGCGCGCGGCTCAAAGCAGCAAATCCGTCAGCTTGCCGGAATGCGGGGACTGATGGCGAAGCCGAGCGGAGAAATTATCGAGAACCCGATCACTTCGAATTTTCGGGAAGGTCTGAGCGTGCTTGAATATTTTATTTCGACGCACGGGGCCCGGAAAGGACTGGCTGATACCGCTCTCAAAACGGCGGACTCCGGCTATTTGACGCGACGCTTGGTGGATGTGGTTCAGGATATTATTGTGCATGAGGAAGATTGCGGAACCTTGGCCGGGATTTTTATTGAACCTCTTTACGAAGGGGAAGAAGTGGTGGTCAGCCTTAAGGAAAAAATCATCGGCCGTACGGCTTTAGACAACGTGGTGGATATTATTACAGACCAATTGATTGTCGAAGCGGGCCAGGAAATTAACGAAGCCCGTGCCGAGAAGATTGAGGTCGCGGGGATTGAAAAGATCCGCATCCGTTCGGTTCTGACTTGTGAGTCTAAACACGGGGTGTGCGCGAAGTGCTATGGCCGGGATCTTTCTACGGGAAGGGCGGTTGAGTTGGGAACTGCGGTTGGCATTATCGCGGCCCAATCCATCGGAGAGCCGGGAACGCAGCTTACGATGAGAACATTCCATATCGGAGGAACCGCTTCCCGCGTGGTGGAACAATCCTATTTCAAGACCAAGAATGGTGGTCTTATCCGTTATCACAATGTGAAAACCGCGACGACAAAACAGAATGAAATTGTCGTGCTGAACCGGAATGGGCAGATTTCCATTCACGATGACAGTGGCCGTGAATTAGAGCGCTACACCATTCCATCGGGTGCGGTGGTTCACTTTAAGGACGGAGAGCGGACGGATAAGGATGTTATTTTTGTGAAATGGGATCCCTATACGGTTCCTATTTTGACGGAAGTGAGCGGAAAGGTTCGTTACGAGGATATCAAAGAAGGCGTGACGATGCAGGAAGAACTTGATGCGACGACCGGACTTACGGAACGGGTGATTATCGAGCACAAGGAAGATTTGCATCCACAGATCCTTATTACCGGAGAGAATGAAGAGATTATTGCGTTTTATCCGATTCCGGCGGCGGCCCACATTTTGGTGAAAGAGGGACAGTACGTCGCGGGCGGAAACCTGATTGCGAAAACGCCCCGGAAAATTGCGAAGACGCGCGACATCACCGGCGGATTGCCGAGAGTCGCCGAACTTTTTGAGGCGAGAAAGCCTAAGAATCCGGCAATCATCAGTGAAATTGATGGAATTGTCGAATTCGGAGAAGTGGTGAAGGGACAGCGCAAGATTATTGTGAAAAGCTCGACCGGAATGACAAAGGACTATCTCATCCCCCACGGCAAGCACCTTAACGTGTACAAGGGAGACCGTGTTGCGGCGGGCCAGCAGTTGGTGGACGGGCCGGTCGTTCCTCAGGACATTCTTCGGGTTAGCGGAGAACGTCAATTGCAGAATTATCTTGTGGATGAAGTTCAGGAAGTGTACCGTCTGCAGGGAGTTAAGATCAATGACAAGCATGTCGAAGCGATCGTTCGTTCGATGCTTCGCAAAGTGCGGGTGGATGAAGCCGGAGATACCGAGTTTCTTGTGGGCTCTCATGTGGACCGGATCCGATTTCAGGAAGAGAACGAGAAAGCCCTTAAGAAGGGGAAACAGCCGGCAAAGGCGACTCCGATTCTTCTCGGGATTACCAAGGCATCTCTCAGCACGGAGAGCTGGATTTCCGCCGCGAGCTTTCAGGAAACCACCCGGATTTTGACGGATGCGGCGGCTTCCGGAAAAAGAGATTACCTGCGCGGATTGAAAGAAAATGTGATTATGGGGCATTTGATTCCGGCAGGGACGGGATTTTTTACGAACCGCAAGGTGGATTTGATCCGCGAAGAAACTCCGGTGATTAAGGACGAGGCTTCAGAAGCGGCGACGGCCGTTGCGGAAAAAGAAGAGAATGATAAGTAGAACAGGAAAGGCAGAAAGGTATACGCATGGCACCGACAATTAATCAATTGATTCGCTTGGGACGGAGAAAGCTGAAACAGAGGAGCAAGTCTCCGGCGTTAAAAGGGTCTCCGCAAAGGAGAGGCGTGTGTTTGATTGTAAGAACGCAGACTCCGAAAAAACCGAATTCCGCGTTGAGAAAAGTCGCGCGCGTGAAGCTGACGACGGGATATGAAGTGACGGCCTATATCCCGGGAGAAGGGCACAACCTCCAGGAGCATTCGATTGTGGTGATTCGCGGTGGTCGTGTGAAAGATTTGCCGGGAGTGCGTTATCATATTGTGCGGGGCAGGTTGGATTCGGCCGGAGTTCAGGGGAGAAACAAGTCCCGGTCTAAGTATGGTACAAAAGCCCCTAAAGATGGTGGTGTGAAGGCTAAAGCGGACGCTTCTGCGGACGCAAAGAAAAAGTGAGGAAGGACCAATGAGAAGAAGACGGGCACCCAAGCGTCAGATTTTACCGGATCCTAAATACCGGGATTATTTGCTTGCGAAATTTATTAATGTCGTTATGGAACGGGGAAAGAAATCCGTTGCGCAGAGTATTGTCTACAATGCTCTGGATGCGTTAGCGCAAAAGACGGGAAAAAACTCTCTGGAGGTTTTCAAGCAGGCTTTGGACAATGCCAGGCCTCTTTTGGAGACGAAATCTCGCCGGGTTGGAGGCGCGACGTATCAAGTTCCGGTAGAAGTCAATATGGATCGGGGGCATTCGCTTGCAATGCGCTGGGTCCGGACTTTTGCGAGTCAGAAAAAAGGACAGCCGATGGAGAAAAAGCTCGCGAACGAATTGCTGGATGCCTATAACCGGACCGGTTCTTCGATTAAGAAACGGGAAGATACGCATAAAATGGCCGAGTCCAACAAAGCGTTCAGCCATTACCGGTGGTAAGTGAGCAATGACCGAAACTTCATAGTTTCGGAATTTCGTGTTGGACTTGTTTGCTCGACACGGCGCGAATTTGCGGTGTAGTAATCTTGTGTTGAAAAATTGCACAAAGGGCCTTGGCGTCCTTCAAAGATTTGTGGCGGACGGCAAGGAATGAGTCAGGCGAAAGATAGAGATTTTCAAGAAAATTGAAATCCTGGAAATAATTACGGCCGTCCCGCAGGGGCGACATGAAAGATTGAAAAAACTTAGAGGTAATCATGGTAGACGAGAAAATTCATTATCCGCTAGATAAAATTCGAAACATCGGAATTGCCGCTCATATTGATGCCGGTAAGACGACGACGACGGAGCGCATTCTCTACTATACCGGAAGAACTTACAAAATCGGGGAAGTTCACGACGGAACAGCGGTCATGGATTGGATGCCCCAAGAACAGGAGCGGGGAATTACCATTACGTCGGCTGCCACAACTTGTTTTTGGAAAGACTGCCGAATTAACATTATTGATACTCCCGGACACGTGGATTTCACGATTGAAGTGGAAAGATCGCTGCGGGTGTTGGACGGTTGCATGGCTCTTTTTGGAGCAGTTGAAGGAGTGGAGCCTCAATCGGAAACGGTCTGGCGTCAATGCGATCGGTATCATGTCCCCCGGATTGCCTTTGTCAATAAAATGGATCGCGTGGGTGCGGATTTCGAAGTGGCGGTGACGCAGATGCGGGAGCGCTTGGGGGCGAACGCTATTCCTATTCAGCTGCCTTTGGGTAAGGAAGATTCCTTTAAAGGGGTTGTGGATTTGGTTCGCATGAAAGCTTATGTTTTTCATGACGAAAGTTTAGGGGCCAAATTTGACGAAGTGGATATCCCTTCCGATTATCAGGAGAAAGCCGAAAAGGCAAGGGAGTATCTTGTGGAAAAAGTTTCTGAACTCGATGAGCATTTGATGGAAAAATTTATCGAGGGTAAGAAACCGACGGAGGAGGAACTGAAGGCCGCTATTCGTAAGGCGACAATTTCAATTAAAATGATTCCGGTTATTTGCGGTTCCGCGTTTAAGAATAAAGGGGTTCAGCAATTGCTGGATTCGGTGGTGGATTATCTCCCGGCTCCGAAAGATATTCCGGCAATCAACGGGACGGATCCACGGGACGAATCGATCGCAATGGAGCGGCATCCTTCCGAAGAAGAGCCGTTTTCTGCGCTGGCGTTTAAAGTTGCCGCGGATCCTTTTGCGGGAAAAGTCGTTTATGTCCGCGTTTATTCGGGGGTTCTTACTTCCGGAACGTATATTTATAACTCCAGCAAGGAAGAGAAGGAAAGAGTCGCGCGTTTGCTTTTGATGCACGCCAATAAACGGGAAGAAATTGAGGAGGTCGGCGCGGGGAATATTGTGGCGGTGGTGGGTTTCAAGACCGTTAAAACCGGTGACAGTCTATGCGACGAGAAGCATCCGATTGTCCTCGAAAAAATGCATTTTCCGGAACCGGTTATTTCCATGGCAATTGAGCCCAAAACAAAAGCTGACCGTGACAAGCTTTCGACGGTGCTTCAGAGAATGGCGGAAGAAGATCCTACGTTTCGAGTCAGAAGCAACGAGGAGACGGGGCAGACGATTATTTCGGGCATGGGCGAATTGCATTTGGATGTTATTAAAGATCGAATGTTCCGGGAATACAATGTGCAGGCCAATGTGGGGAAACCGCAGGTGGCGTACAAGGAAACCATTGCTAAAAGAGTTCAGGCGGAAGGGAAATATATCCGTCAGACTGGCGGTCGCGGACAATACGGGCATTGTTATCTTGAGCTTGAACCTTTGCCCCGCGGAAAAGGACTTGAATTTGTGAATAAAATCGTCGGAGGGTCGATCCCTCGTGAATACATTCCTTCAGTAGAAGACGGGGTGACCGGTGCTTGCCAATCCGGTATTCTTGCGGGATATCCGGTGGTGGATGTGAGGGTAACGCTTTTTGACGGATCGTTTCATGAAGTGGATTCTTCCGATATCGCGTTCCAAATGGCCGGATCAATTGGGTTTAAGGATGGAATGAAACGCGCGGATCCGGTGCTTTTGGAGCCGATTATGGCCGTTGAAGTTGTCGTTCCCGAAGAGTATATGGGGGACATTATTGGTGATTTAAATGCTCGGAGATGCAAAATTGAATTGATGGGAGATCGGGGAAATCTGAAATTTGTGAAGGGGCTTGTCCCGCTGAGCGAGATGTTCGGATATGCGACGGCCATTCGATCTCTTTCACAGGGACGGGCGACTTACACGATGGAACCGAACAGCTATCAGGAGGTTCCCAAGCATCTGGCGGAAAAACTGGTATCGGCCGGTTGAATCTGCTGGATTTCAGCTTGACAGATTCTGGTTTTAGAATAGAATCTAACCTTTTGCAAAGGTGTTTTTCTTCTCTCGTTATATAGTAAATATAAAGAACTTATGGAAAAGCAAACCCATAACCATTATGGAGGGCTAGGACATGGCCAAGGAAAAATTTGAACGCGTAAAGCCGCATGTGAATATCGGGACGATTGGGCACGTGGATCATGGAAAAACGACCTTGACGGCCGCGCTCACGAAAGTGAT
>Ga0172375_10007538_pt1 | contig 14885 bp, 12 predicted proteins | sample LakKiv1m_FD_114537 | JGI IMG/M metagenome (GOLD analysis project Ga0172375, IMG submission 114537) | Freshwater microbial communities from Kabuno Bay, South-Kivu, Congo - kab_092012_11.1m | ecosystem: Environmental > Aquatic > Freshwater > Lake | place: Democratic Republic of the Congo... | reverse complement strand
GACGTCGTCGAGATTCCGACCAACAAGCCGGTCGTGCGCAAGGATCTATCTGACAAGATTTACAAGACTGAGGAGGGGAAATTTGACGCCATTGTCGAGAGTGTCAGAGAGCTTAACGAAGCTGGTCAGCCGGTCTTGATCGGTACGGTCTCGGTGGCCAAGAACGAAATTTTGTCGAGGAAATTGAAGCAAGCTGGCATCAAACACGAAGTCCTAAACGCTAAGCATCATGATCGTGAAGCCAAGATTATCGCCAAGGCGGGCCAGAAAGGCGCGGTGACGGTGGCAACCAACATGGCTGGTCGTGGTACCGACATTAAGCTTGGCGAGGGTGTCAGGGAGTCCGGCGGCTTGCATGTCTTAGGTACTGAGCGCCATGAGGCACGACGCATCGACAACCAGTTGCGTGGCCGTGCTGGGCGTCAGGGTGATCCTGGATCATCGCAGTTCTTCGTCTCGATGGAGGACGATCTGATGCGCATCTTTGGCGGCGATAAATTGAAGAATATGATGAATTCGCTTGGGCTTCCTGACGACATGCCGATCGAAAACAAGATTATCTCCCGCTCGATCGAGTCAGCGCAGCGTCGAGTCGAGGGTCACAACTTCGATATGCGGAAACATCTAGTTGAATACGATGACGTGATGAACAAACACCGCGAGGTGATCTATCGAAAGCGCAGGAACATTTTGGAGGGAACGAGGAACGGGGAACAGGGAACGAGTGTATTGAAATCCGAAATTCTTGATGTGGTTGATGAGGAGATCGTGAATATTTTTGCTCTCAATGTCGGGGACAATGAAAAAATTTTCAATGAACTAAAGGCAATTTTTGGCGCGACTGATTTACCGGAAACCGACGAAGACAAGATTAAAGATTTTGCCAAAAAACTCTACGAGCATCGAGAGAAAAAAATAACATCTGAAGTGATGCGGCAGGTCGAGAAGATGGTCTATCTGCGAACGATCGATATGCTCTGGATCGAGCACCTGACGACGATGGATGAGCTCCGTACCGGTATCGGGTTACAAGGTTATGGTCAAAAGGATCCGCTTGTTCAGTACAAGCAGGCAGCTTATCGGATGTTTGAGGGCCTCTTGAAATCGATAGAATCAAATGTCGCTAGGACAATTTTCAAGGTTGAGGTAAATGTTCCACAGCCCCCAACGGGGGTCCCTTCGGGGCCGGCACCGATTAACTTAAAACAGGCGGAATACTCCGAGCCTGACGCTGATAAGATTGGCGGGTTTGACCAAGAGACCAAGGAAGAAAGACCTAAGACGAAAGATAATAGCGGTAGTATTGATAAGGTGGCAAAATCAATGGGGTCAGGTAGGACGGTCTATGATCGGATGCAGGAATCAGCCAAGACAGGACCTGTTTCTCAGGTCAAGGGGGTCAAAAAGGTTGGCCGCAACGATCCTTGTCCATGCGGTAGCGGCAAGAAATATAAGAAATGTCATGGAAAATAAATATTGAACTCTAGTTTCTTTCTCTCCGACGGCGTCTAGGACGCCGTCGGAGGGGCATGGGGCGACTCGCTAGCGAGCTCGTCGTATCTTGCGGTGACCATTACAGCCATTGCGAAGACGACGAGTAATCCTAGACATGCGGTGAGCGCGATGATCAGCGCGACGGACTTGATTATCGCGCTAATGATCTCGATTGGGTGGTCTCGAGTCATGTTCTCGTGCATCAGACTGTCTTGTTGCGGGGTCGGATGATTGGGATGCCGAACAGGCGAAGTCCATCGTGCCGTCGCCAGTAGCTGACGTAGTACGAGACGGTGTATCCACCGATTGCGTACGTTGCCAGGAAGAAGGCTCCGGTGACGATCACCCAGGCCAGGGTCAGGGGACTGCGGTGAGCTTTCAGCACCGGTAGTCCCGCTGCTACGAAGAGCAGCGTGATCGCTAGCAGGATCACCGAGAGAGACACCATGTCACTCAGGACTTTGCGCAGGAGGCGCTTCATGTCGAATCTCCCTTGGCGTTGTCATTTCACCTTGGCGATGAGCGACGCCACGGTGGCGAGGACAAGGCCAAACAGCCAGCCGATGCTGGCGTTCTTGGTGGCAAAGCCGAAGGCAACACCTCCAAGTGCTCCGATGCCGATTGACGCTACGGCGAGGATGGTTCGGTCAACTGCTTTGTTGACCTGATCCCTCGGGATGGCCATGCGAGTTCTCCTCGGTCGAGATTGACCGACGCCAATAGTATGCCATATTTTGTGTTTTTTTGCAAGAAAATTTGGCGGGAATTGTGAATAATTTTTGCTCTCGAAACCTTCTGGTGATATAATTAACGATGCTAGTAAACAGGAGAAAAAGTGGCCAATAAAGTAATGCTTATCATCATGGACGGTTGGGGACTCTCAGGTACAGAGGAGGGTAATTCTCCATTTCTAGCCAAGACGCCGACGGTTGATTACCTCTACGCCAACTATCCCAAAACTTCGATTACAGCTGCCGGTCTCGAGGTCGGTTTGTCACCGGGTGAGCCTGGCAACTCTGAAGTTGGCCACATGAATCTTGGTTCTGGTCGGGTCGCTTGGGAAAATTTGCCACGTATCGATTTGGCGATCGAGTCCGGTGATTTTGCCAAAAACACAGTAATGCTCGGTGCGATCGAAAATGCCAAGAAAAATAATTCAATATTGCATCTAGTCGGTTTAGTTTCAGATGGTGGGGTTCACTCTCACATTCGTCATGTTTTTGCTATTTTGGAGGCCGCTAAGAACGATGGACTTTCAAAGGTTTTGGTTCATTTTATTTCTGACGGACGTGATACAGCACCGCAGGCAGCCAAAGGTTTTGCTGAGCAACTAGATAAGGCATTTAAACAATATGGTTGCGGCCGCGTTGCTACACTAATCGGGCGGTACTATGCCATGGATCGCGACAAAAACTGGGATCGGCAAAAACGTTCGCTCGATCTGATGCTTCAAAACACGGGCGAAAAATATGACACGGTCGAGGCAGCACTTGATGCCAATTACGCCAAGAATGTTAATGATGAGTTCATCGAGCCGTCGGTTATCGGCGAGGGCGGGGTGATCGGAGAGAACGACTCAGTTATTCTATTTAACCATCGTAGCGATCGTACTAGGCAAACACTGGATTTGTTGACTGGCGGTCAGGATACAAAAGTCCCAAATGGTCTCCAGATTGTGACGATGACACAATATCAAAAAGATCAGAAGGCTCAGCCAGTTTTTGCACCAGAAAACCTTGAAAACACTTTGGCTGAGATAATAGCAAATCATGGTTTGAGACAATTTCATACTGCTGAAACAGAGAAATATGCTCATGTGACCTATTTTTTCAAGTGTGGTATCGAAGCAGCGCTGCAAAACGAAACTGATGAGGTTGTTCCGTCAAAAAAATCACCAACCTATGACAAGATCCCAGAGATGTCGGCATCAGAGGTGACGGAAAAATTGCTTACTGCAATCACCAAAGATTATGATTTCATCGTTGTTAATTATGCTAATGGTGACATGGTCGGCCACACTGGTGTTGCCGAATCAGCAATCAAGGCGTGTGAAGCGGTGGATAGTTGTCTGGCTAAGGTCTTGCCAGCAGCTTCGGAGCATGGCTACAAGGTGATGATTACTGCTGATCATGGTAACTGTGAGACGATGATCGATCCGGAGACCAAGCAGCCTCACAAGGAGCACACCACCAATCCTGTGCCGCTTATTTATCTTGATTTCATTCAGAAACCATACAGTTTTGTGCAGACAGAATTCCCGAAAGAAGCTTATTTCCAATATGTTTCGACGCCCCCGATCGGAGTTTTGGCTGACATTGCCCCATCAATCCTGGCGAATTTCGGTCTGGAGAAAAGCGCTGAGATGGATGGGATGGATTTAACAAATTCGATGGTGTGATATAATAATCTTTCAGACATTTATACTAAGTTAGTAGGGTCAATATGACAGGGGATATCGACTTAAAAGAAAAACCAAAAGACGAGAAAAAATCCGCAAAGACAGAGACGAAGACAGGGACTGAAGATACTGTAATAGAATTTCAAAACGTAACCAAGCAATACTCGGCCAATATTGAGGCAGTACACGATGTCTCTTTTTGCATTTCGGCTGGCGAATTTATATCACTTGTTGGTCCGTCTGGAGCTGGCAAATCAACCTTGATTAAGTTACTGACCTGTGAAGAGAAGCCGACGTCAGGCAAGATCGTCGTGGCTGGCCGAGACATTACCGAGCTGAAGAAGAAGGAGCTGCCATATTTCCGTCGCAAGGTTGGTGTAATCTTCCAGGATTTTAAACTACTGCCCAAAAAAACTGTTTATGAGAACGTTGCCTTTGCCCTCGAGGTATGTGATGCTCCTGATGATGAGGTCAAGGATAAGGTGCCCAAAATCATCGATTTAGTCGGGCTGACGCGACGAGCTTTTTCCTTTACCGAAGAGTTATCCGGTGGAGAGAAGCAGCGTGTCTCCATCGCCCGTGCTCTTGTTCATAATCCAAAACTTCTAATTGCTGACGAGCCGACTGGAAACCTCGATCCAGTGTCGACCTGGGAGATCGTCGAACTACTATTTAAAATCAACAAGCAGGGCACAATAGTAATGTTGGCGACTCATGATCGCGAGGTTGTCGATTCATTACAGAAGAGAGTAATCACAATGAAAGAGGGCAAGTTGGTTTCTGACCAGCAGAAGGGCAAGTATAACCTTTAATCGTTCAATCTAATTTTTGATCTTTGTCATGAAGCAATTCTTTACAACAATTAAACGTATTACCAAGACGGCCTCAATTTCTTTGTGGCGCAATCGTTGGTTATCACTGGCAGCGACGTTAATCATGGTGTTGACTCTTTTCACGGTCTCATTTTTTGTTTGTTTGCTAATTATGGTTAATTCGACAACAACGATGCTCCGAAGCAAGGTCGATATCTCGGTATATTTTAATGATTCGGTTTCAAACGATCAGATATTTAAAATTGAGAACACTTTGCTGGCGCGTTCTGATGTTAAGTCTGTCGATTACATCTCCAAGGAAAAGGCTCTTGAGGTCTGGAAAAAGCAAAACTCCGATAACACTCAATTGCGTGATATTATCAGCTCTGATTACAATCCGTTGCCGCGAAGCCTGGATATTAAGACGGAGCAGCCAGAGGATCTCGATGCTGTCAACGATTTCTTAAGTGACAAAGATTACAAGCCATTGATCAAAGAAATTAGTTATCGCAAAAACAAAGACCTGGTCGATCGCTTGATCAAGATCACCAACTTTATCAAGTATGTTGGCTGGACTCTATCTATTTTATTTGTGGCCATTTCTGTCCTGATCATTTATAATACTATTCGCCTGACCATCTATGCGCGAAGTGATGAAATCGATATCATGAAGTTGGTCGGGGCGGGCGACTGGTATGTGCAGGGACCATTTATTGTTGAGGGTATTGGTTATGGTGTTGTTGCGGCAATAATTTCATCTTTGATCCTGTATTTAACCGCAAAGTTTTCTCTGCCTGCAGCCGGTAATTATCTCGGTGTAGCGAATGTCAGTGCCGTCGTTGCCAACATAAGCTACTGGGCAATCATCCTTTCTCAGCTTGTGGTAGGCATCGCACTTGGTACTGGCTGTTCAGTCTGGGCGGTCAGGAAACATTTAAAATAGTTTTAAACTTGTTATTCCCTGCGGTCTTGCCGCAGGATAATTCATTGTTAGAAAGTTCATAAAGTGAAAAGTTTTAAAATAAAACTTATTGCAAGTATAATTACTCTGGCTGTTTTTGTTATGCCTGTTTCAACAGGTGCGGCGACAGAGTCTCAGTTAAAAGCACAGCAGGAATATTATAAGCAGCAAGCAGCGGCGGCTAAGGCGGCAGCAGCTGCTAAGGCGGCTCAGGCTCAGCAGATATCAGCGGATATCAACTTACTCGATTCGCAAATTGACGATACCCAAAGCGCGATTATCTCGACAGAGGGGCAAATATCTAGCACACAAAGCAAAATTGCTGAATTGGAAGCCAATATTAAGACTGAAGAGGAAAAACTTATGGCGGAACAAGAAGTGATGTCCAACGTGATTGCATCGTGGTATATGGAGGGGCAATCAGCATTTCTTGATTCAGTTTTAAGCTCAGACAACTTATCTGAGGTTGTAGACAAGCAGCAGTATTATGATTCTGTCAGGTCTCAGATTCAAAACGAGATTGACAAGATAAATCAGATGAGAGCTGACCTGACAGCACAAAAAGATAGTCAAAGTACTCAGTTGGCCACTTTAAACCAGCTACAGACATCGCAAGAAAATCAGAAAAGTTATTTGGAACAGCGTCAGACATTGAAGAGTCAGATCTACTCTGATACGCAGAACACCATCAGTAGTCTAAACGCTGAGCAGGAAGAGGCCAATAAAATGGTGGCTACTCTTCAGGCGAAGATAGATGCGATTCGGGCTGCTTCTGTCGGTGCTGGGGGTGATGTTGTCTCGAGCAGTCCAGAGAGCTGGTACTATCAGCAAACTGATTCGAGATGGGCAAGTTACAAGATGGGATATTATGCGACGATTGGCGCATATGGTTGTCTACTGACATCGCTGACGATGGTTGCTAATTTTTATGGCCGAAGCTATACTCCCATTACTGCGGCAGAGAATTCCAGCTTCGTCCATACCTGGGGTGGTAGTGATGGCGCCCTGATTAGCACTTCGATCGTCAGTGATGGCAAATCGCAGTCGATAAATTGGAGCACAGTAGATGACGAGCTGGCAAATAATCACCCAGTCATTGTCGGTGTGGCTCTCGGAGTTGATATGGGCAACTCCTATGGTGTTTCCCACTTTGTTGTCCTAACCTCCAAAATGAGTGATGGCAAATATGCGATGCAGGATCCTCTGGGCCAAGGTCGTGGTTACAAAAAGAGTCAGGTCAAGGCGATGAGGATTATCCGACCGTAGCGGAAAAATTGCGTAGTGTATAATGATTCTATCTCAAACAGAATATTAACGAGGGAGACTTGTGGTTGCTTCGAGATTTAAGTTTGGTAAAAATAACTGGAAAAAATTTATTTCGTTTCTAGTATTTTTAATTGTCCTCTGTGGAACTTTTTATTGGGGTTACAATTATGGCCAAAAGGGAAGGACAATCTTTGGTCTTACTCCGGCAGTGACAAACACAGAGGTTGGCAAGCCAGCAAATGTTGATTTTTCGCTGTACTGGCAAGCATGGAATAAACTGAAGACCGACTCTGTCTTCGATACCTATTCACAGACAATGGTTTATAATTCAATCTCTGGTCTTCTCTCGTCGGTAAATGATCCGTACACCGTCTTTTTCACACCATCTGATAATAAGTTATTTCAGACTGACATCCAGGGACAATTTGAGGGGATCGGTGTTGAGTTGATTATGAAGAATGGTGTCCCAACTATTGTCGCACCGCTATCTGATTCGCCAGCAGCAAAAGCTGGGCTCAAAGCCGGAGATATCATCATGAAGGTTGATGGCACTAAAAGTTCCGACATCGGTTTTAACGAGCTGGTGAACAAAATACGAGGCAAGAAAGGAACGACAGTCGAGCTAGAGATTATCCGAGCAAGTATCGATAAACCACTGACTTTTTCTATCACTCGTGACACTATTTCAGTGAAAAGTGTGACTTGGGAGGAGAAAAACCAGGATGGCAAAAAGATAATGTATGTACGAGTGCGACAGTTTGGTGAAGATACTAATTCTCTCTTTGCTGATTTTGCCGCAGCAACTAGAAAGGCGAAACCTGATGGAATAGTTGTTGATTTGCGAGACAATCCAGGCGGGTATTTCGAGTCTGCCGTCGACCTGGTCAGTTATTTTATTGATGGAGGAACGGTCGTTGAGCAGGAGAACAAGGCGGGCAAGAAGCAGGATTTCTCGACCACCCATTCTGCTACGCTAAAAAACTACAAGACAGCAGTCCTTGTCAACGGTGGCTCAGCCTCAGCATCAGAGATCTTCGCTGGTGCTTTGCAGGATCGCAAGGCTGGCACATTGATTGGCGAGAAAACTTTCGGTAAAGGTAGCGTCCAAGAGCTCGTTGAGCTCAAGGATGGTTCGGCGCTCAAAATTACCATCGCCAGATGGTTGACGCCGAATGGCAGGACTATTAATGGTCAGGGAATTTCTCCAGATATTGAGATTAAGTCTAGCGATACAAATGACACTGATCCACAACTGGATCGTGCTCTAAGTTTCATTGCTACTGGCCAATAATTCTTGATTGCAAAAAAATGGTCAATGAACTAAAATAGAGACTGATAGGAGGGGTATGCCAGACAATAATACGAACCAAAATTATACGCCTATAGCGCAGCCGGCGAATGCTGCGCCAATTCAGCCAACTGGCCAGCAGGCTGTTCAACCAACTAATACAACAATGCCGTCTCGGGCGGCTATCGATAGTCCATGGAATGAACCTTTACCACAGGAGGCACCTAAGCCGCAGGTTACCGGTACATTGACCGAGTCTCAGGCGAAGCCACAGCCTTTTAGTGTCCCAGAAAATGTGGAAAAAACGATGCCGCCAGTAATTAAAGCGGCTGATATCGTCAAGCCGGCAGCACCAACCACTCCGACACCACAAACTGTACCGGAAGCTTCGGCGCAATCAACGGTTGCTGTACCTTCTAGTACTCCAGCAACATCTGCTGTGTCGACAAGCCAGGACCCCAAAACTAATGCCGCTTTTGATTATGGTTTCCAACAGCCGGCAGCTAAGCAGCCTGCTTCGTCTGTGCCGCAGCCAATTAATGCAGATATTACACCGCCAGCAGCAAAAACTGTTTCACCTATTCCTGCTGTCCAACAGAGCCCCGCGGTTGTCAACGGGATATCTTCACTTGTAAAACCAATCAACCCAGCAGCAATGTCGCCACAAACACCAGTTCCAGCTGCGGTGCCGATGCAGCCAGCTCAGCCAGCTCCTATAGCACCAATAGTTTCTCCGGTTATATCAAATCAAGCTACGCCAGCTATTCCTTTAACTGATCAGACACTGGCCGAGCGTAATAAACTAGAATCTTTTGTTGTGCCAGGTAATGCGGACAAAATTCCATCAGTAACTCCACCACCGGCCCAAACTTCGACACAAGTTCCGACCCAAGTTCCGACCCAACAACAGCAGCCAAAAAAAATTGGCTTATCACGTTTGTTCGCTGGTATCAAGAAAAAACAACCGAAAGAGAACGATACTACAGCCATTCCGGCAGCTGGTGATGTTTCGCAAATAAAAGAGAAAATTAGTGTCTGGGTCTATATTGCTGTTGGGATATTGACTATTTTAATCGGCCTAGTACTTCTGACTGAGTATGGTATTTTATCGATTGGTTTAGAAAAAGTTTATGGTGCGGTCGGGATAGAAAAGCTCTGGGGTGGATTGCCGCCAGATTCAGAAACAGCCCTTTTGGAATCATTTGCGGTGATGCAGGATCATCAACAATTTAAAGTCGATGGCACCATCGATATGAGTATCGACAAGACTATGAAAAACGCTGTGACGACTCCACTAGTAAGTGAGGGTGCAAATACAACATTAAATAAAATTGCGATTTTACCGATAAAGGCGATATTGGCCGCGACGAGTGACCTCCCGGCGGCAGATGATCCAAGTGTGATTTGGGTAGATGATACTACTGGTGATACTGTGACCACTGACGAGACTACTACTGCAAGTACCGATTCTAGCTATACTGACACAAGTTCTTCTGCGACGACAAGCAGCTTAGATTCGAGTACCAAAGATGCGACAATATCATCTGACACTGCTTCTACACAAGACGCTAGCTTGGAATCATCGGTGTCTGATAGTCAGGTTGCTGGATCAGTTTACTCTGATACTTCAATCTCAAAATCAATCAATGCGACGGTGAATGGTGATTTTGGCACTTCCGGTAATAATATAACAATAAAAATAATTAAGCCGATCGGTTCCCAAACGATAGAACTCAAAAATCAAGGTAGTAATCTATGGGTAAAAAGTGACAAGGTTAAGTTTAATGACAAGGCCGAATCAGGTAAATGGTTGCTTTATAATCTGGCCTCACTCGATTCTTCGGGGGTAGTATCTCAGGTTGCGTCTATTGATACGGTGAAAGGGTTCTCGACTGGTGGTAGCCGTCTTGTAAATGAAAAAGTTGGTGCAGTGAGGTGCTATAAATATTCACTTGAGGATCTTGAGTTTGGAGATTCTCTGTCTGGTCTTGGTATCGCATCTGACAGTATTCAGAATATTACCGGTAACATCTGGATCGGTGTTCGGGACAAGCTGGTTCGTCGTTTGGATCTAAAAATTACGCCATCTCCATCGTCACCGTTTCTCCAAATTACTGTTTCATTAAAATTATCAGGATATGATTCCAGCAATAATTTCACCGAGCCTTCATCGACTGATGTTGTCAATGCTGCTACTTAGCCAGGTGATCGAAACAGTGTGCGGGTAAAATAGTATTTTGCGTGTTGCATAATTTTTGTTAGGGTTGACAGACAAAAAACTCACTCGTATACTAATATTGCAGTCTTTGTATTGGTTTAAAGTACTAACATAATTTGGAGGAGGTTTAGAAATGAAGGGAAAGAAAATCGCGATCTGGTCTCTGATTGTTGTGATATTAATTGCTATTGGTGTTTACATCTATCGACAGCAAGTTGGTGCTGATTCCAATAATTCAGTAGAGACAAAATTGACAGTGGTTGACGAACAAAGCCAAGCCGTCAAGAGAGACGTGCCGCTTTTGCTTAATTTTAAAACAAAAGTCAAGGTGTGTTACAAGAGAGCTGGCGTAGTAATAAACTGCAAATGGGAGGATAAAACTTTTTCTAGGTTAGCTTTGACTAGTAGCGCTGGCAAGCTGCCTGTAAAAGCTAATACTTATCGTGATTTGACTATGTCGGAAGCAAAAACTATTGTACAAAATTTCGTATCCGCCAAAATAGGTCGAACGCTAACACTTGATGAGCAAAAGAGACTCGATAAAGCAACAATATCAGCAAAATCCATCAATGACCCAAAGACCGCTGATACTCAAATTCAAAAAATTGTCGCAGAATCATTTAAGGGATACACCTTCTTTTCAACAAATGAGGATAAGATTCAGCAAATAATTGCAAACAGACATGCTGTAAACCAGATTTTTACTCTCGGAACAGCTAAAAATATTCCAATTGCTGCCGGGGATGCTATGGGCTCGGATATTGCCTTGTCCTCTGACCCAGTATTGCTGGCCCTTGGCGGAATAACCAATATTGCTCCTGAAAATTTAGCCAAAATCAATGCCATCAATGAGAAAACGGCTATTCCATTCTTCACAAAAACTTTAGGACAAAGAGATATCGCCGCTGCAATAAAGCTTGCCGTCGACTCTACAAAAACTAAAGAAAAATGGTATACCATACTCTCGGCAGAGGTCAGAAGTGTGGACACTGTTTTGCAAGGTGGACCGCTGGTTCTTGATTTTGCGAGTAACTATTCCAAGGATGCAAGTTTTGAAGTTACTTCTAGTGATGTCTGTTTGACTTCGTATGACGAAGCCAAAGACAAATTTTATGATGTTTTGTTGGCACTGGATAAAAATATGCTCATCAAAAAATCTGCAGCCGATGATGCAAATTTCAGAAATATAATTGATTCACTTACCAAATATCTGGAGTCAGCACGTCTTTATGGCTATGACAATGCTGAGATAGATAAGGACGTCGTAAGCGGCTTAAATAAAGTTATCGATGCGATGAAAGAAAAAGCATCCGTTTCTGCAAATTGATCTTTGCATAAATACAGTGCAGCATTAAAAATGACCTCTGAAAAGAGGTCATTTTTAATGCTGCAAAAACTTTACTTTTCTGCTTATGAATAGTATTATTGTGGTAGTGAATTTTATCCAAAGGGGTTAATTATCTTTAAACTTAACACAGAAGGAGAATTATGGGCTGGCTTTTGGGAGTTTTAGTTGTCGCAGTTATATGGATCATTGCAATTTACAATCGTTTGGTTACTCTGAATGTTCGCACTGATGAAGCTTGGAGTGATATCTCTGTTCAGCTTAAACGCCGATATGATTTGATTCCAAATCTGGTCGAGACGGTCAAAGGATATGCAAAGCATGAAAAGGGTGTTTTCGAAAATGTGACTAAAGCTCGTGCAGAGGCCCTGGGCGCCAAGGGTGTTGAGGATAAGGCCAAAGCCGAAGCCGGTTTGGCACAGGCGCTAAAATCAGTCTTTGCTGTAGCTGAAGCCTATCCTGAATTAAAAGCCAATGAAAACTTTGGTAAATTGCAGGATGAGCTAACTGACACTGAGGATAAGATTCAAGCATCGAGACGTTTTTACAACAGCAATGTCCGTGATCTAAATATTGCAATTCGCGTTTTCCCGACAAACATTTTTGCTAACATGCTAGGATTTAAGAAGCGCGACCTGTTCGAGCTAGATGAAGAAGCGGCTAAAGAACCGGTCAAAGTAAATTTTTCAGAGTAAAATTTATTGAACCTCGAATGCTGAATCGCGAATTATGTATAGAGCAAATTCAGTATTTATCCATGATTCGTAATTCTTAACTCATAATTCAAGAAAGTTGATGATGACAGACACAAAGGGAAAAAAGAAAAGCAATATAAAATTACCAAAGCTCAAGGTGCCAAAAATAAACCTTAAGAAGGTTAAGGCGCCGAAAATGTCGAAGATCAATCTGCGCAAGGTTAATTGGATTACTATTTCAGGCATCTTGTGCTACCTTCACGCGCTGGTAATAATTCCACTTATCTTTAATCGCAAAAGCTCATTTGTCCAATATCATGCGAGACAGGGTGTCGCCCTTCTCTTCGTCTGGATCATCCTTGCAGAATTTTTTCATGCACCGCTTTTCCCGTGGTTTTTCATCATCTATCTAGTCGATGCAATCGTTCTCGGAATCATCAATGTCGTTCGCGGACGAGAGCGTCCGGTGCCACTGATCGGTAAGTGGGCATTGGCCAAGTAGAAGGTCGATAGAAGCGGATTGTTCTAACGCGGATTCCTTTACACGGATCAACTTGGATGACTTATGCCTAAGTATAAAGACAATAGTATGGAAGTATTTAGTTATAAAGTATATTTTATTTATTAAATACTTATAACTCTATACTCTATACTTGTGGTCTGTATACTGTAGTAACCAATCTGTGAATATCCGTGTGACAGGATCCGTGATCAAATAAACTTTATTTTAAACTATATGAATCTTTGGACCCAAGCAGATAGTAATAAACAGAGGAGTCTTTTTCTAATTTTTGGCTTCGTCGTTTTTGTTTTGGCGATTGGCTGGTTTATCGCTTATTATTATAATTCTCCCGGTATTTTCATAATCGCGGCTGTCATTGCCATCGTCCAATCACTTGTTGGCTATTATTCCGGCGACAAAATAGTTCTCTTGACCTCAGGAGCGCAGGAGATCAAGAAAAGTGACAATCCGATGCTGTGGAATGTCGTCGAGAATTTAGCGATTACTGCTGGCTTGCCGATGCCGAAGGTCTATATCATCCCCGATAACGCGCCAAATGCTTTTGCGACCGGTCGTGATCCCAAACATGCCTCGGTGGCGGTGACGACAGGACTACTTGAACGACTGAACAAAAGCGAACTGCAGGGGGTGATTGCTCACGAAATGTCCCATGTCGGCAACCGTGACATCCTAGTGATGACAGTTGTTGCGGTATTGGTCAGTGTGATTGCTCTTGTTTCTGATATTTTTATTCGAGCGCAATGGTTTGGTTTTGGTCGCAATCGAGATGAAAACAATGGTGGCGGAGGACTGATGGCAATTTTTGGTTTAATTGCGATTATTTTAGCGCCATTTGTCGGAATGTTGGTACAGTTAGCTATTTCACGCAAACGAGAATTCTTAGCTGATGCTGATGGAGCATTGCTGACTCGCTACCCTGACGGCCTAGCTGATGCGCTGGAAAAGATTTCGAGCTACAAGGCGCCGATGCGTCGAGTCAGTAGCGCGACTTCTCATTTGTTTATCTCCAGTCCGATGGGTGCCGCCGATAAGGATTCAACCGAGTCATCCGGCTTAGCCAAACTTTTCTCAACTCATCCACCGATCAAGGAGCGGATCAATATCTTGCGAGGGATGAAAGTATAATCTTTGTGTTTTTTGTCCAACTTTAGCGAAATTGCATCAATTCTGTAAGCCTGCAAAATTCTACAATATTGGACGATCGTCCAATATTGTAGAATAAAACACATAAAACGCAATGAAAAAAGATTCAAAGAAGAAATTAAAAAATTTTACTGTTGAAGTACTTGATTTTCTTTTGAATATCCCCGATGCTTTGGCGTATGGTTTTAATCGCGGCGGCTTATATCGTTTAATGAGAGATTTTCCATATGAACAGACTCTAACATGTAGTAAAATATCCCGTATATTTTCGAACTTGAAAAATCGGGGCTATATTGAGGTCAAAAAACATAATAATCAAGAATCTGTTATTTTTACCAATAAAGCAAAATTGGCAATTGTTGACAAAATCGCGAAGAGAAGTGATATAGACGGCAAATATTATATTGTTTCGTTCGATATTCCTGAGAAAAAGAGAATTGATCGTAATAAATTCCGTCGTACAATTAAACGACTTGGTTTCAGGCAAATTCAAAAAAGTTTGTGGGTGGCAAACAGAGATTTTGGTGAATATGTGGAACTTGCCGCTTATGAGTATAAGGTTGAAAAATATGTTGTCTATTTTGTCACTGAAAACACCAATATCAGCGGTATTATTGATAAGATGCTCGAAAAGATTAGTTTATAATTTTTGAAATTATACAAAATGAGCTGTTCGTAAAAAACTGTAAGTGAATATGCTAATTCTACAATATTGGACGATCGTCCAATATTGTAGAATTAG
>Ga0172375_10007537_pt1 | contig 14886 bp, 17 predicted proteins | sample LakKiv1m_FD_114537 | JGI IMG/M metagenome (GOLD analysis project Ga0172375, IMG submission 114537) | Freshwater microbial communities from Kabuno Bay, South-Kivu, Congo - kab_092012_11.1m | ecosystem: Environmental > Aquatic > Freshwater > Lake | place: Democratic Republic of the Congo... | reverse complement strand
TCGAGTTTGTCGACGATCCGCAAAATGGCCACGGATTTGCCGGAGCAGCCAGCGGCGGCCAAAAAGCGGTTGAAAAGGCCGCGATGATTGATCCTTATGCGTATGGAGCCTACGTCGAGGGCTTTCATGGCATTGGCGATGACCAGGACGATGTCTGCGTCAGCCGAAGCGCTGTCAGTTCCCACAATGTCGAAGTCACATTGCATGAATTCTCGATAGCGGCCCCGCTGAGTATTCTCGCCCCTCCACACCTTGGCGATATGGAAGCGCCGGAAGGGGAGGTAGAGCTCCTCGACATGTTCGGCCATGAATCGGGCAAAGGGCACGGTGAGATCGAAACGCAGTGCCACATCGCGATCGCCATGATCCTTGAAGCGATAAACCTGCTTATCGGTTTCGCCCCCTCCCTTGCCAAGCAGGATTTCGGCGTATTCGAGGGAAGGGGTGTCGATCGGCACGAAGCCGAAGGATTGGAAGGTCTTTTCGAGTTTCTTCACGAGGGAAGAACGGGCGCGCTCCGCGTCCGGAAGATAGTCGCGGAATCCTTTCAGGACTCGCGGTTCGATGATGTCGGGCATTTTTCCTCCGTTGAAATTTAGGTATGATTATGTGAAATTATGCAAGCAATTGCAAGTATTGCATAAGAATGGCCAAGCGTGGTATAAGAATTCTCCCTCTTTATCCAATCCGGCCTGTACGGGCCGCGATTGAATCAGATGCCCTCCGTATGGGGGGCCAGGTCCACAAGGAGGAAAGAATGAGACAATATGAGCTTGTCGTAGTCCTACCTTCGGAAGAAGACGCTTTCCGCAAGGGCAAGGAAGCCGTAATGGCGGATCTCACCCAGTTCAACGCCGCCGATGTCAAGGAAGAAGATATGGGAGATCGCCTCCTTGCGTATTCCATCAAGAAAAAGGATCGCGGGCATTATATCCTCTACCGTGCAAACCTCGGCCCGCAGAGCGTCATTCCCCTGGAAAGAGCGTTCAAGTTGAATACCAGCGTCCTCAAATATCTTCTGGTTAAAGTCGAAGCGTAAATCGGGGAGGCCCTAAATGCGCGACATTAACGTCGTGGTTCTGGTAGGAAGACTTACGAGGGATTCGGAACTCAAATACACGAAATCGGGAATGCCGATCGCGCGTTTTTCGATAGCGGTCAACCGCTCGAGAAAGCAAGACGATCAGTGGGTCGATGAGACTAGCTTCTTCGAGATCGATTTTTGGGGGAAGGGTGCCGAGGCGGTGAATCGCTACCTGACGAAAGGCCAGCAAGTCGGCGTCGAAGGGGAACTCAGACAGGATCGCTGGGAACAGGACGGACAACCTCGAAATAAGGTTGTCGTCAACGCCAGCAACGTCCGCCTCCTGGGGAACGCTCCGGCGGGGCAGGGCGGCGGCAGCTACCAGAAACCGCAGCAATCGGCGCCCTACGAGGGCGGATCCGAGCAGCGCGGCGGCCCCGGCGCTAGTCAGCCAGCCCCCGCAGCCGATACCTTCGACGATGATATTCCTTTTTGATACAAAGCTATAATAGGAGAAAAGCTATGTCCGAGATGAAAGATAACAACGATTCAAGAGGCGGCCGCTCCGATATGGACCAGGGCGACAGCCGCAGGGATGACGACCGCTCGAGCGGCCCGCGCAAAGGCAAGGGGTTCTTCAAGAAGAAGGTCTGCAAGTTCTGCACCCAGAAGGCCCGCATCGATTATAAAGATTCAGATACCCTGAGGCGCTACACAACGGAACGGGGAAAGATTCTTCCCCGCCGCATAACCGGCACCTGCTCGAAGCACCAAAGGGAACTGGCCGTCAACATCAAGCGCGCCAGAGCCTTGGCTTTGCTGCCCTACGTCGTAAAATAAGCGCGGATAAACGAAATGAACGGACGCGCGCAGCTCGCGAAGAACAGGGAGCTTTTGCTCACCGCCTCGACAGGTCTCTTGTCGGGGCTTCTTTACCTCTCCTATGTTCTGTCATTCGCTTTCCTCGTTCCGGTGCAGCACGCGTTCGCCGGCCGCGGGAAGAAATCCGGCCTCATAGCCGCTGGTATCGCGATGTTCGTGATCGCGGCGGGGCAGGTCGGCAGAATGAGCGAGATGCGAGTCCTCGATCCCGTCGTACTTGTGGCGGGTATCCTGCCTCCTCTACTCTTCTTGGCCGCGATCGCCTTCATCAATACGAAGATCGGCACGCTTCCCATTGGTGGCAAGATTCTCATTGCTTCCATGGCGCTAGCGGCCATAGCCGCTCCCTTCGTGATGAAAGCCACATCCGACAAGAATTTTTCCTCGTGGCTTGTTGAATACATCGGTTCCGCGATGAGTTCATCGGGAATTGGAGCTGATGGACCGACCTATGCGAGAGCCGCCGTCGACAGCGCGATCAGCGTGATCCGGTCGGCTTTTGCTGCGTTCATACTGTGGATCGTTGCGGCGAGTTGGTGGATCGGGTCGTTCTTCGCGGCAAGAAAAGCCTTGCGAGAAACGCAGGCGGGCGAGGGCCTCCTGACATCCATCCGCCTTGCCACAATGCACGTTCCGTCCTTTGCGCTATGGCCCACGCTGCTGTCTTGGGCGCTGCTTTTTGTCGCGCTTCTGACAAAGCGGACGGGATTCGTGGCCGCCGCAGCGTGGAACATCGCGCTCTGCTTCGCTTCCCTCTATGCCGTGCAGGGAATAGGTATCGTTTCCCATCTGTTCAAACAGTTCAACGCGAACCGCCTGTTGCGGATACTCGTGCCCCTCGCCATCGCGGCGGTGGTGCTCAGTTCCACGGCCGGCGCGCTTATACTGATTGCACTGCCCCTATTGGGCATTACCGAGGTATGGCTTCCATACCGCAACTTAAAAGGAGCCTTGAAATGAAAATCATCCTGAACCAAGACGTTCCGAACCTTGGTGAGATAGGCGATGTCAAGGAAGTCGCTCCCGGCTACGCGAGAAACTTCCTCCTTCCGCGCGACCTGGCTGTCGTATACAACACCAAGACCGTCCTTCTCTTCGAGAAGAAAAAGACGGAAATAGACAGCATCAAGGAAGCCAAGAGAAAATCTTCGGCTTCCCTCAAGGAAAAAATCGAAGCCGAAGATATCGTCGTCGGCATGCCCGCGGGCGCGAACGGAAAGCTCTACGGCGCCGTCACTAACGCCACGGTTGCCGACGAGCTTCTCAAGAAGGGGATCGAAGTCGATCGCAAGAAGATCGAAGTTCCTGGAAGGTCGATCAAGAGCGTCGGCCATTACAAAGTGATCATAAGGCTCTACGACAAGGAAGAGGCCATTCTCAAGCTCGCGATCGAAGGGCAGGAAGTGAAGGTCGAGAAAGCCGAAGAAGGTGGCGATCAGCCGAGAAAACAGCGGGTGAGGAAGGCGAGAGCCGAAGCCGCCGAACCGCAGACCGACGAGGAGCAAGCCGCGGCTTTCGAGGCGGCCATCAACGCCGGACACATGAACTGATACTGATCGAATACGGCCTCGTTGTTCGCTGATCCTGCGCCAAAGCCTGAAAGCCAGGCGCTTGAAGATGCATCAAGATTCCAGGAATTTCTTTGAGGGATTCCAGGATCTTGATGCCTTTTTTTTGATTTTCATCGTATAATTCCCCATCAAAAGGGGTGGCTGATGACGCCAGAACTACTGAAAGACAAGATCCCTCCCAACAACCCGGAAGCCGAACAGGCGTGCATCGGCGCGCTTCTCCTCGACCCCGATGCCCTGAGCGTCGTCTTGCGCTATATAAGGCCCGACGATTTCTATATCAACGCGCATGCGGAAATCTATTCGGCGATCATCGCCCTCCACGAAAAAGGGCAGAAAGCCGACCTTATCACCCTCACCGACGAAATGAAGCTCGCGGGAAGCTTGGAAAAGGCGGGCGGGCCAGGATACATCGCCAACCTCACGTCGATGACACCCTCCGCTGCCAACGTCGAGTACTACGCGCGCATCATCCAGGAGATGTCGACGAGGCGGAATCTCATAAGGCTGGCCGCCCTCGTTACATCGCTCGCGTATGATGACACGCAGGAGACCGGGCCGATTTTGGACCAGATTCAATCCAAAATTTTCGAAATTACTCAAAACAGAAAGACAGCATCCTATCACTCGATAAAAGATCTGATCCCGGAAGTCATCACCGTCATCGAGCAGCTGAGCAACAACCCCAACGCTTTCACGGGGATTCCCTCAGGGCTCACGGATTTGGATGCCATGACATCAGGCTTCCAGAACTCCGAGTTTATCGTCATCGGCGCTCGTCCTTCGGTGGGGAAAACCGCCCTGGCCCTCACCATCGCCAGCCACATCGCCATCAACATGAAGATACCGGCGGCCTTCTTCTCGCTGGAGATGTCCGAGCACGCCCTGATGAACAGGATCATTTCCTCGGAAGCCCAGGTTCCGGGCGAGCGCATCCGTACGGGAAGACTGAGGAGCTCGGACCTCAACGACCTGATGGACGCCGCCGGAAGGATCTACGAGGCGCCACTCTACATCGTCGACATGCCAAATATGAAGCTGCTGGAACTCCGCACTATGGCCAGGCGCCTGGTACTGGAGCGATCGGTGAAGATCATCTTCGTGGACTACATCACGCTCATCACGCACGAAAACGCTGATCTCCCACGCTGGGAGCAGATTTCGGCGATATCGAGATCGCTCAAATCCCTCGCCCGCGAGCTCGAAATCCCCATCGTCGCCCTGTCCCAGCTCAAGCGAGAGGCTGAAGGCAAGCAGCCCAACCTCGCCGATGTGCGCGAGTCGGGCTCGATCGAACAGGACGCCGATCTCATCCTGTTCCTTCACCGGGATCGCGAGATCAACAAAACGGCGGACCAGCGCTCGGAGCAAATAGAGACGGAATTGATCGTCGCGAAACAGCGCAACGGCCCGATCGGCAAGGCTAATGTCTGGTTCAAGCCATCGTTTGCCAAGTTCGTGAACATGGATCGCCACGCGCGCTGATAATCACTACTTTCCCGCAAAGAAAAGCACGTCGCTGAACGTAGCCAGAAAAAAAAGCGCGATAATCATGGCCGCCCCCACAAACTGAAAGCGGTAGATCGTCTTGGTGAGGAGAGGCTTTCGCTTGATGATTTCCACGAGCGAAAGAGCGATCTGCCCTCCATCGAGAGCTGGAATTGGGAGAAGGTTCATTAAAAAGAGGCTGATGGAAAGGAAGGCGAGGAAGCTCATGATCGTCGGGATACCTGAGACGCCCGAGGCATGAATGCTTTCCTGGGCCGTGCTGCCGATGAGATAGGTGATGCGCGCGGGTCCGGATACCGCTTTCAGAACATTGACGCCGCTGAATAGAAGGCCAATGCCTTTGGCGGTCATCACAAAGGTGCTGTAGGTTTCCTTCCCACCCCTCGCAATGGCATCGAAGAGGGAAGAGGCCTTGTCGGTCCTTGAAATGCCCTCGAACGAAATGCCCAAGTTGGATTGATTGTTTCCCGCAAAGGACAGGACGAGCCTGAACGTCAGTGCTTGGCCATTTCTGAGTACGGTCAACGCGACGTTCTCGGGTTTGGACTCAAGCGCCGCGAGAAGCGCTATTGTGTTCGCGATGGGTTTGCCATTGACCGCCGATAGTATATCGCCCTGCCTTATGCCCGCGATGGCGGCGGGTCCCCGCGGGTCCACGGAAGAAACCACGGGATTCACCCACGCGTAGATGCCTATGAGGCCTTGACCCGAATTCTTGTCGAGCCGAGGGGTTATTGGAATTTGTAAAGCCGATCCGTTCCTCTCTACTTTCAAGGTGAGCATTTTTCCTGGATTGAGGCCTATCATCTCCTGCAGATCGGAATAATCCCTGACCTTTTTGCCATCGATCGCGGTTATAACATCGCCGGACAAGAGGCCAGCGCTGTCAGCGGGGGCTTTTTTCACTGCGCCAGAAGCGGAAGACAAATCGCTCGCGAGTACTATCTTGTTGGGCGCAGTCTGTATGGTCATGCCGACAAAAGAGACGATGGAAAACATGACGATCGCGAAGAGAACGTTGGAAATCGGGCCGGACGCAAGTATGAGTATCCGTCTCCAGGGCGTGGCTCCGTAAAAGGAGCCTTTTTCCGCTGGGATATGAGGCAGTTTTTTCTCGAGCGCCGTCTTGAAATCCTCTTCGCCTTTCATCCGGCAGAACCCGCCTATCGGGAGCGCGGAAATCCGCCATTCCGTTCCATTTTTCCTGAAGCCGAAAAGGCGAGGGCCCCAGCCGATCGAGAAAGTCTCCACTTCGACACCCAAGGCGCGAGCGGCGAGGAAATGACCGAATTCGTGGATTATGACGACGATCGACAAGCCTATGAGGCCTAAAAGAACAGTCAGCATTGGATCTCCGTAACGGCGAGATGCGCCAGGGATCGAGCCTTGGCGTCGAGGTCAAAGATACTGCCTATGGAGGGCACAGGGAAAGCCCAATCCTTCGACAGAACCGCGGCCACGACGTCGGCGACCTGCGTGAATCGTATCGCGCCGCTTTCGAAGGCTTCGACGGCGACTTCATTCGCGGCGTTGTAGGCGATGGTCGCGGCTTCGCCGACACGTACCGCCTCCCTCGCCAAAGCGAGCATGGGGAACCGTTCGCAATCCGGTGAATCGAAGTGAAGCATCTTGCCAGCGAGATTTAGGAAGCCATAGCTAGCTTCCACTTCCTCGGGCCAATGAAGAGCGATATTGATGGGCAGGCGCATGTCGGGAGCTGACATATGGGCGTAGAGCGCTCCGTCTATCGTGCGAACGAGGGCATGAACGAGGCTTTCAGGGTGTATGAGTACCTTCACGGCACTTTCCTCGAAGCCGAAAAGGCGAACAGCCTCTATCAGCTCGAGACCCTTATTGGCAAGCGTGGCCGAGTCGATGCTTATTTTTCTGCCCATTGCCCAGACGGGATGATGAGCCGCCTCGTCGGGGCGCATGCTCTCCAATTCCTCCCTGGTCTTGTTCCGGAAGGGTCCGCCCGATGCCGTGATGGTCAGCTCTTTCACCGAAGCCGATCCAATTCGCGAGGTCAGCTGAAAAAGCGCCGCATGTTCCGAATCGACGGGAACGATGAAGCAACCATTCCTTTTCGCCAGGGATTTCAAATGGCTGTACCCCATCACCACCGATTCCTTGTTGGCGAGAGCGAGGTTCTTGCCGGAAGAGAGGACGTCTACGGAAGCCATGAGGCCTGCGGCGCCCGATATGCCATTCACGACCAGGTCGGCGTCGGTCTCCTTGATGAGAGCGGAATATGAGCGAGCGCCTCGATATGGGATGTCATCGACCACATAATCGGCGCTCAGCGCCAACTTCGAGTCAGGGAATTTCTTTCCGGCGGCGAGGAGGGCTTCGACATTGCGGTTTGCGCCGAGGCCGGTCACGATGAAGCTTCCCGGAGCTTTCGCGTTTGCCGCCTCGATGCAATCGATGGTCTGTCGCCCGATCGAGCCAGTGGCTCCGAGTATGATCACCTTTTTGGGATTCACGGAAATACTCCTATGCCAGCGGGGGGAAAAAACCGAGGAACGCGGAAATCAGGACGAAGACAGGCGCCGAGAAGAGCAGGCTATCGAAGGAATCGAGGACGCCCCCTCTGCCTGGAACGAGAGAGCTGGAATCCTTGACGCCCGCAGAGCGCTTGAGGGCGCTTTCGACCAAATCCCCTAAGATAACGGAAAATCCGAGGGCAACGCCAAGGAGAATTGGGGGCAGGGGCGATCTGAAATTGCTGCCGGGGAAAAGGAAAAAGGCAAGCGCTCCCGCGATCATGGATCCCAAAAGACCGCCGATGAATCCCGCGAGGCTCTTGTTAGGGGAAACGGCGACGATTCCGCGTTTCTTGCCGAGCGTAATGCCAACCAACCAGGCAAGGCTGTCGTTTCCGAACGTCATGAGCGTGAACGTGAGGACGGGGGCGGTTCCCTGGCCAAAGCTTGAAGTGATGTAAACTAAGTACGAGCCCAGAACGCCGCAATAAAAAAACACAAAAAGCGAGGCGGCAATTTTGGGAAGAATGTCGGCGAAAGAATCGGCTCTGGCGAAGGCGAAAGGCGCCAAGACAGCCAGACTGCCAAGGATGGTGGAGGCGAGCAGAATCTCGAGCGAGGAGGGCGCGCTTGGTAGCCATTGGGCGAAAAGCGGGGAAAGATAGACAAGGATGGCGGAGGCTGCCGAAAGGAAGGAAAGATAAGGAAGGTTCAGTCGCCATTTTTTCGCCGCGAACAGGCCGGCGGATTCTCTTACGCCCAGCAACTGTACCACCACGACGAGAAAGGCCAGAAGGATATTCCTCCCAAATGAAGCGTATACGGCAACAGCGATAAAAAGAGGAACAGCGATGAAGAAAACGAGAAGTCGCTGTATTGTGTTCCTCGTCATTTTGTTCCCCCGTAGCGCCTGTCACGCGACGCATAATTTTCAAGAGCGAGCGTCAAGTCGCTTTCGCCGTAATCGGGCCAAAGACAATCGGAAAAGAAGAGCTCTGAGTAAGCGGATTGCCAGAGCAGGAAATTCGACAGCCGGAACTCGCCACCCGTGCGTATGATAAGGTCAGGGTCAGGAATCTCGGGATGATCCAAATTCATGCTGAGACTTTGGATGCTGAGGGGCGAGACCGCACGCCCGGAATTTTCGGAAGTTGTGGCTGCCCGCTCAATTGCCCTGAGGATTTCGTCTCTGCCGCCATAGTTGATCGCCAGGTTCACCACCATGCCCGGGAGATCGCGGGTATCGCGAATGACTGAATCGATCTCGGCGAGAACGTCGGGCGACAAGCCGTCTCTACTGCCGGAATGTACAACCTTTATTTTGTTCTGTCGATAGAAATCCAATTCAGCGGAAAGATGGTTTTTGACAAGCATCATCAGGAATCCAACCTCATCCCGCGCGCGCTTCCAGTTTTCTGTTGAAAATGTGTAGAGGGAGAGGTAGCGGATGCCAAGACGGGAGGCCGCGCTGACGATCCTCTTAGCCGCCTCGAGCCCCTGGCGATGTCCTTCGGTCCTGGGCAGTCCGCGCGCCGTGGCCCAGCGACCATTCCCATCCATGATAATGGCGACGTGCGCGGGCAGAGTTGCATTGTTCATACCGCTTCCATCGACCTGTCGTCAGTTGGGGATGGAGTCATTCAGACTTCCATGATTTCTTTTTCTTTTTCCTCAAGAACTTTCGCGATTTGGCCAATAAAGGAATCGGTGAGCTTCTGGAGTTCTTCTTCTTCCTTTTTGGTAAGATCTTCGGGAACGCCGCCGGCCGCCTGCTGCTTTTTCAGGTCTTCCAAGCCATCGCGGCGGATATTCCTGATAGCGATTCTCGATTGCTCAGCCATTGCCTTGGCCGCCTTCACAAGTTCCTTGCGGCGCTGTTCGGTGAGAGGGGGGATCGCGATGCGTATCACTTTGCCATCATTGGAGGGATTGAGCCCGAGCTCCGATTTCATGATCGCTTTCTCTATTTCACTGAAGAGCGATCGATCCCAAGGCTGGACGACGATAAGTCTCGCTTCGGGCACTGAGACGGTCGCGACCTGGGATAGGGGACTTTTTTGTCCGTAGTAATCTACCCTGATCTTGTCGAGAAGAGTGGGGGAGGCGCGACCGGTTCTGATGCCATTGAATTCGTCCCGCAAGGACGATATCGTCTTTTTCATGCGTTCATCGCACGTGGCTTTCACCGAATCCATAGTTCCTCCCTTTTTTCGTAAAGATATACCGGGCGGAAGAGTTCCCCCGCCCGGCTTTGCTGCCTGAGCTGGACGGCTACCTTTTCAGGCTGCGTCCCCCACCTTGATGTAATCGTAACTTACGATGGAGAAATCCATGCCTGTCTCTTTCTTGACCGCGGCCATCGCGGCAGAGACAGTCATCTTCTCGTCTTTCACGAAACCCTGGTCCATGAGGCAGACTTCAGCCATGAGCTTCTTGAGCTTGCCGATTAGGATGCCTTCGACGACTTTCGCGGGCTTGGATTTGAGCTTTTCATCCAACTCCACTTGCTTTTCGAAGATTTCCTGCTGTTCCTTTACCCAGTTCGCGTCGGGTTTGGTCTGATCGAGGAACATGGGACTGAAGGCCGCGATATGGAGAGCGACATCGTGGATGAAGGCCCTCACTTTTTCGTCGGCAAAAACCGAAGCCGAGGCCGCCTTCGCCTTTACAACGACGACGAGTTTGCCTTCGCCGTGGGTGTAGCTGTGAAGATATTCATTGGCCGCCGCCTCGAAATAGCGCACACGCTTCAGAGCGATGTTTTCCTTGATGACGATGGCGATATCCTTCACCATGGTGTCGAGTTCCGCGTTGGGCTCGTTGGCTTTGGAAGCGAATGCCTTTTCCGCTATCTTGGTGCCGGCAGCGATGAAATCGGCGTTTTTGGCGACGAAGTCCGTCTCGCAAGCAATCTCGACGAGTCCCATGGCGGAAGGTTTCTCCACGAGAAAAATCCGGCCTTCGTTCGTGGCGCGACCGGATCTCTTCTCGACGCCCGCCATGCCCCACTCGCGGAGCAGTTTTTCTGCGGCGGCAAAATCGCCATTCGCCTCGGAAAGCGCCTTCTTGCAGTCCATCATGCCGGCGCCGGTTTTCTCGCGGAGATTCTTTATATCAGAAGCTTTGATTTCCACGGTCTGGCTCCTTATTTTTTCTCGTAAAGCTTGTCTTCATCGATGATAGGCAGAGCGGCTTCGGGCTCGGCTTCCTGCGCCGCGGGGGCGACTGCCTCGGGCGTCGCGACAGCCGCGGCGTACGTATCGATATCGACCTCGACCTCATCCTCTTCCTTGCGCACGGCGTCGGTGTGGACTTCCTCGACCTCCTCGACGGGCAGGCTCTCGATGATCTTGAGGCCTTCGGAGGCTCCGGCTTCCACGACAGCGTTCGCGATGATCTGGGTAAAGAGGCTTATGGAGCGGATGGCGTCATCGTTGCCGGGGATGGGGTAGGTGATGCCTTCGGGATTGCAGTTGGTGTCCACGACAGCGACGATGGGGATGCCGAGTCGCTGCGCCTCGGCGACGGCGATGGCTTCCTTGCGCGTATCGACGACGAAAAGGATGCCGGGCAGATCCTTCATTTCCTTGATGCCGCCCAGGTTCTTCTCGAGCTTGATCTTCTCTTTCTGAAGGCTGGCGACCTCTTTTTTGGTGAGGCTTTCGAAGGTGCCATCCACTTCCATGCGCTCGATCTTCTTGAGGCGCTGGATGGACTTCTTGATGGTGGAAAAGTTGGTGAGCATGCCGCCGAGCCAGCGGTTGTTCACATAGAATTGCTCGCAGCGCTCAGCTTCCTTCTGGATCGCGGTCTGCGCCTGCTTTTTCGTACCGACGAAAAGCACGGTCTTGCCGGAGCTGACGACCTTCTGGACGGCGTCATACGCGTCCTTGATCGCCTGGATGGTCTTCTGGAGATCGATGATGTGAATCCCGTTGCGTTCGGCAAAGATGAATTTTTTCATCCTGGGATCCCAGCGCTTGACCTGGTGACCGAAATGCACACCGGATTCAAGCAGGTTCTTCATGGTAACGACTGCCAAGTGTTCCTCCCGTGATCAGGCTAACCTGATCCCCTTCTCTAATTCTCGTCCCGGGGCCTTGCGGCGACCGGGCGGAAGATATGGGCGCTTACGCGCCTTTTGCCGGCTTTTTTTGGGGCCTTCGCGATCAAGCGCGCTTAGGCGTATCTTGGAGCCCCGAAATCATATCCGGCGTTGTTGAGCATGCCATAAAGCTCGCGGATTGGCAAGCCCATCACGCATGACCATGAGCCTTTGAGCGCTTCTATGAAGCATGAGCCGCGTCCTTGGACACGGTATGCCCCTGCGGCCCCGCGCCATTCCTCGGTGTCCAGGTACGCTTCGATTTCCGCTTCGCTCATCCTGGCGAAGCGGACGGCTGTCGAAGAACAACTGGTCAACCGCTTGCCCCCTTTTACCTCGAGGAGGCAGAGGCCGGAAAACACCGTATGGGTTTTCCCCGCCATATAGGAAAGCATGGATTTCGCCTCTTCCCGGTCTATCGGCTTGCCGATAGTCTTCCACATTTTCGGCAAATGGAAGGCAACAAGCGTATCGGCGGCGAGGAGGAGTCGGGGATGATCCTCGACCGCATGATGCAGCCTGAGCAACGCTTCGCCCGCAAGGGCTTTTTCCTCGGCGAGGGCAACAACGCGGAGATCGGGATCCAAGGTGTCGCAGACGCTTTCATCGATATCGGGATGGATTGGCATGAAGGGTATCGAAAGGCTGCGAAGGATTTCCTTCCTCCTTGGCGAGGAAGAAGCCAAAAGTAATGTTTCCATGGCGCTGATATTGAATGATGAACGGCCCGCGGTCTAGTGGTCAAGCCAGTCACTTGGCAGTTATTGACTTTACCCAAACACGCGTACTACTATGCAGTGCGTTTCGGGGGGTCCCCAAAAAGATCCCCGTGCATCATAAGGGCGATTAGCTCAGCTGGATAGAGCGTCGGCCTCCGGAGCCGAAGGTCGCGCGTTCGAATCGCGCATCGCTCAAACAACCGGACCCATGATTTTATCTCAAGCATTTGCATAGCGTAAAAAGAAAAACGAAAGAACTCCTTCCTCATCGCGCCTCCTTATGGTATATATCAGCGGAGGCTAATGCATGAGCACAATCGAAACGATGCTGCAGAGTGAATATCTCCGTTTGAGTCGATCGATCGCGCGTTTTCGTGAAGAATGCCTTCAACGACCTAAGGGATCGCTCGTCGCGAAAAAAAGGGGAAATGGTGCCTATATCTATCTCATCAAGCGCGTTGACGGCAAGGTCGTCACCGAATACGTGGGGAAGGAAGGATGTTGGAAGGCCAAAGGCATGGAAGCCAAAATCCTTGAGCGCAAACGCTACGAGGCGGAACTCGCCGATGCCGAGACCCAGATCGCCAAGCTATTGAAAATGATGAAAGCCAGTGGTGTTTTTTTTGTTGAACCAACGCGATAAGTATTGTAAAATGATTTTATTATAGGGTTTGACCGCATACCGCGGATACGCCGCCAAGAAGAAGGATTGATGAAAGACATCTTCGCTGTCCACCTGGCCGAATATGAATCACCTCCTGCCTGCGTGGCATCCGCGCCAGCGACGGTCAAGCTTTTAGGTGAACACACAGGCAGCAACGACGGCATCGTCCTGGCTGCGGCAATTTCCTCAGAGATGAAGGTTGCCATTTCACAGAGAAAAGACTCGTCGATGCGATTTTTCGCGTCGGATCTGGGCGAGCGCAAGAGGGCGTCGACCGGAACGCTGAAATACAAACGAGAAGACCGGTGGGCCAATCACGTAAAATCTGTCTATGATTACTTTTCCAAACTCTACGATTTTCAAGGTAAAGGAATCAATGTAACGATAAGTGGCAATGTTCCCCAAGGCCTCGGACTGGGCATCTCCGCCGCTATCAACATGGCCACCGCCCTTGCGCTAAAAACGGTATTCGGCTTTTCGGTTCGGAATGAGGAGTTGGCGGAGCTAACCTGCAAAGCGCAGTCTGTTTTCATGGAAAAGCAGGTGCCGATCTATGATTACCTCGCGGGTATCGCTCCTGGAATCCGGTCTTTGTCCATAATCGATATGCGGATTCCTCGAAGGCGCGCGGTTCAGTTCCTGGACGAGACATGGAACCTCGTCCTCACCGATTCCCGGGTGCCGCGTACTTCAGCGGAATCCGAATTAAAGCAGCGAATCGATGATTGCAAGAAATGCCTTCAGTACGTCTCGCCGAGGGGCGGGAAGACACTCCGCGATCTTCGCATGGCCGATCTGGATGACCTGATGGGCATCCTGCCCGAGAGCGTAAGAAGACGCTGCATCCATATCGTCGAGGAGACAGCGAGGGTGCTCGAGGCGGAAGAGGCGCTTGCCAAACAGGACGCGGCCGCTTTCGGCAGAATCATGAACAAATCCCATGCATCTTTGCGGAATCACTACGAGATTTCGTGCCCGGAAGTGGATTGGCTCGTGAAACGCTCCCTCGAAATAGAGGGGATCCTCTGTTCAAGGATGACGGGTCCAGGCTTCGGAGGTTGTATCTTCTCGGTAATGAAGGCCGACGCCCTCGAAGAATATAAAAAACGACTTGAAGAGTATGAACGCATTTTTGGCTTCAGGGCCCAAATCTACGAGACCTCGATCAATGGCGGCATGAGGGTCGTTTCCTACTGATATTTCCCCTGATTTGCCTTCGTCGCGAACATCCTGAATATTGCCATTCCCTTCGCGATCTTATACAGTCTTCAGAGATTAAATTCGGAGTTGTCTATGCGGATTCTTGTGACCAATGACGACGGCATCGACGCGGAAGGCCTGGAGGTTCTCGTCAGTTGCTTAAAAAAAGCTTCGGACAAAAGCGGCGCGAACCACGAAATCACCGTCATCGCCCCGGAAGGCGAACGTTCGGGGGTTTCGCATGCCATGACCTTGCGACGCCCCACAAAGGTAAGAAAACTGTCGGAAGGCACCTATACCTGCTCGGGGACGCCGGCAGATTGCATCATCGTAGCGGGATTGGGCGTGCTGAAGAGTATGCCAGACCTCGTGATTTCCGGAATCAACAGAGGGCCGAACCTGGGAACGGACATCATCTATTCAGGAACCTGCGGCGCGGCGCGGCAAGCCGCTCTCGTCGGCGTTCCCGCTATCGCCGTCTCCTGTGCGCAATATCATCCCCCTATGGAATATGGGGCATGCGCCGCTTTCGTCGCGAACAACCTGGACCTGCTTGTTTCGACATGGAAACAGGATTCCTTCATAAACATCAACGGCCCTTCATCGACCGATGAACAGCTTCCCGCTCGCTGGGCGATCCCGGGACGAAACAAATATTATGACAATCTCAAGTGCTTCGATGGCGCCGATGGATATACCTATTGTTTCCTGGCCGAAGGGCGCAAT
>Ga0172375_10007536_pt1 | contig 14886 bp, 9 predicted proteins | sample LakKiv1m_FD_114537 | JGI IMG/M metagenome (GOLD analysis project Ga0172375, IMG submission 114537) | Freshwater microbial communities from Kabuno Bay, South-Kivu, Congo - kab_092012_11.1m | ecosystem: Environmental > Aquatic > Freshwater > Lake | place: Democratic Republic of the Congo... | reverse complement strand
GACAAAAGTTATTTCCGTATTTTTGCTCATGTTGTTGTTTATTTCGCAAAAACAAACTTACAACATGGGGTGAAACTTTCGGGGAGTAACCCCTTATTTTATTTTAGTCGTTCAGTAGTGATTAAAAATTATTTATTAGATTTGCACTAAGAGAGAACCAATGTTTCACCAAAACCCAAAATCCATGAAAAAATCGTTACTCCTTTCTTTTGCCTTAGCATTAAGTTTAGGTGTTTTTGCTCAGCTGGCCAGAGTTAAAGCTCCGGTTGCTGTTCAACACCAGGCGGTATCCAGTGCTGTTGCAATTGACGAAACCTACAACCTGCAAACAACAGTTAATCCGTATGTTTCGTCACGCGTGATCCCCAATGAATCCGAAATTGGTGGAACTATATATGACCTGCAGTCAAATGGTAGCAGCCCTTCAAACCGTCTTCATTTGTTTAGCGATGGTACCATAGGAGCTACCTGGACCCGTGGTACAGGACCTACAGCTTATGCTGACCGTGGTACCGGTTACAACTACTTTAATGGTGCCGACTGGGGACCATCTCCTACCAATAGGGTTGAAACCAACCGCTCAGGCTGGCCTTCATATACCAACTGCGGACCCACCGGTGAAGCTTTTGTTTCGCACGTTTCCGGTACAGCTGGTTTAAATTTTTTAAAACGTGATGTTAAAGGTACAGGCGCATGGACAGAATCGGTGATTCCTGCACCGGCTGGTGCCTCAGGATTGCTTTGGCCCCGTATGGTTGCCAGTGGCCCCGATAATATGTATCTTCATATTTTTGCACTTACTGCTCCTACCGCTAATGGCGGAACAGTATATAACAACCAGGATGGTGCCCTTGTATATACCCGTTCAACGGACGCCGGTGCTACCTGGTCGACCCCTGTAGTACTTGAAGGCATGGGCTCCGATTATTATGTTGCTTTTGGTGGTGATTCTTATTCACTCAGTGCCAAAGGCGATAATGTTGCCATGTTGCTTACCGACAATTGGACTGACCTTTTTGCCATGAAATCAAATGATAATGGCGAAACCTGGGAGAAAGTGCTGATTTGGGAACATCCTATTCCACTTTGGAACGGCGAACCTACAACCGATACCATTTATTGTCCCGACGGCGCTGGCCATGCTACTTTCGATACCGATGGAATGATGCATGTAGTTTTTGGTGTTAACCGCGCCAATGCTGATGCTGCTGGTTCCTACTGGTTCCCGTTTGTTGACGGTTTAGCTTACTGGAACGAAAGCATGGATGCATTTGTAGGCGGAGATCAGGTTAATGTTCTTAATCCTGATAACCTTTACGAAATGGGTAACCTTATTGGATACATGATTGATATTAACGGTAATGGTCAACTTGATTTTATCGGGTTCCAGACAGCAAATATCGGATTGTATTACGTGAGTCCGTCGAGTATGCCGCAAATTGTAATTGATGAAAACAATAGGGTATTTGTAGTGTACTCCTCACTTACCGAAGGCTATGATAATGGTTCACAGCAATACAGGCACTTATGGGCACGTGTTTCTCCGGATAATGGCCATACATGGGGCGATTTTATCCACCTTTCTGAAGATATAATCCACATCCTTGATGAGTGTGTATTCCCCACAGCCTCAAGTACTTCAAATGACTACTTTCATGTGATTTATCAGGCTGACGCTGAACCCGGACTTGCTGTTCGTGGTGATGAAGATGCTCCCGGTGAAAATATTATTTACTACATGCAGATCGAGAAGAGCACTGTAATTGGCGTTAACGATCATGGTGCAAAAATCAACGAAATGCAGGTTTCGCAGAATTATCCCAATCCTTTCAACGGAGCAACTTCATTGGATATCACCGTGCCATCGGCATCAGGTGTAAGCATCGAAGTTTATAATATTGCTGGTCAGAAAGTTATGCTGAAAGACCTTGGTACACTTACAGCCGGTACTCACAGAATTAATATCAATGGCAGTTCACTGCAATCAGGAGTCTATTTCTATTCTGTAATTTCAGGCAACAGTGTTAAGACCGGTAAAATGACTGTGTTATAATTCGTTTACATGTACATAAAAAAGGCAACAGATTTTCTGTTGCCTTTTTTATTCTCGCAATTGTTTAAATGCGCGTAATACTTTGTTATATTTGTAGAAATCAATGATGTTCAACAAATTCTGGAAAAATGAAAAAGCTTTTACTCTTATCTATTTTAGTTACCGTGGCTTTCGCAATTTCAGCGCAGCAGATGGTACATTTGCCTGCTAATGCTTGTAAAATTTCAGCACCCTGCAAAAAAGCTGTCAAGGAAACTGAGAATATTCTGAATCTTCCGGTGAATCCTTATGTTAGCAATGGCAGAGTAATTAACGAGATTGAGATTGGTAACACGTTTTATGATCTTCAATCGAATACATCTGCTCCTTCTAACAGGTTTTACCGATATGAAGACGGTACCATGGCTGCTGTTTGGACCCGCGGTATAAATACGGCCGGCTATGCTGATCGCGGAACAGGTTATAATTTCTATAACGGAGCCGATTGGGGTCCAATGCCAACGGCACGTATCGAAACCCAACGAACCGGGTGGCCCACCTATGCTCCTCAGGGAACCGGCGAACTTGTGGTTGCGCATCACAACACAGCCGGATTGGTAGTTAGCCGCCGTAATACCCGATTCTCAGGTGTCTGGAGTGAATCGATACTCGCCGGACCCACGGGTGCGGTTGATATTTCGTGGCCCCGCATGGTAAGCAGTGGTGCCGATCATATGAATATTCACCTACTGGCAATGACATATGTAGCTTATCAGAACCTGGATCTCGCAATGTTGTATTACCGTTCGACCGACGGTGGGCAAACCTGGGATAAGCAGCATGAGATACTTCCTGGTATGTCGTCTGATGATTTCGTTGGCTTTAGTGGAGATACCTATTCATGGGCTGAGCCAAAAGGCGATACAATTGCCTTTGTAGTGTGTGATAACTGGACAGATATGTTTATCATGAAATCGCCTGATAATGGGGATACCTGGGAGAAAATAACGGTGTGGGAGCATCCTTACCCTAAATGGGCTGGCGAACCTACTGATACATTCTATTGTCCGGATGGTGCTGCCGATATTGCCTTTGACCGCGATGGTAAACTTCATCTGGTATTTGGTGTAAACCGTGCCAACGCTGATGCTGCAGGATCATACTGGTTCCCATTTGTTGATGGGCTTGGTTACTGGAACGAAAATATGCCAACCTGGACGGGTGGTGACCTCGATGCATTAAATCCGGATGTGCTTTTTGAAAATGGAAATTTGATTGGCTGGATGCAGGATTTGAATAACAACGGCCAGATTGATCTCATCGGGTATAATACGGCCAACATCGGCCTTTATTATGTTAACCCCTCAAGCATGCCTCAAATTACTATTGATGCTGATAATAAAATTTATGTTGTTTACTCCGGCCTTACCGAAGGGTATGACAACGGCTCGCAACAATACAGGCATTTATGGGCGCGTACATCGCCTGATGCAGGTGTAACATGGGGCGACTTTACAGATCTGGATGGAGATATTATTCATTTGCTTGATGAGTGTGTATTCCCAACCATTGCAAACCGAACCGATGATCAGGTTCATCTTATATATCAGGCCGATAACGAACCCGGACTTTCAGTACGCGGCGACAGCGATGCACCAACCGATAATTTATTTTATCATTTGGCTGTAGATAAGAGTGATATTGTTAAAACCATTACTAATCAGGCAGTTTCTTTCGAATTGTCGCAGAACTTTCCTAATCCGTTTACAGGGACTACCGGGGTAAAATTAACGCTTACAACAAGCAGCAATGTTAGCCTGCAGGTGAACGATTTACTTGGACGTGTGGTTTACTCCACGGGAGTAAAGCATTTGCCGGCCGGTCAGCATTTATTCCATATACAGTCGGCTGGACTTAACAGCGGTATATATACCTACTCTGCGATTGTGAATGGAGAGCGTATCACGCGTAAGATGGTAATTGAATAATTATCGTTGAATTATAAAAAAAAGGAAGGGTTGACCCTTCCTTTTTTTTATAATGGTTTTACAAGTTTTTTAACCGGCATATTCAGCGAATCAAGTTGCCTCAGCTGAAATGATTTTACCAGGTTAAATGAATCTAAGAGTTCATTCTTAACCGGTAAGGCAGGTGGAGATTCAACCTTCAGGGGATCAACGGGAGCGCCGTTTTTGTAAAATCTGAAATCGAGGTGAGGCCCGGTTGATAAACCCGAACTGCCAACATACCCAATTACCTGCCCCTGCTGAACCCTTGCGCCACTTTTAATGCCCGGTGCATAACCGCTCAAATGCAGGTAAGCGGTTGTATACATCGTATTGTGCCTTATTTTAATCATGCGCCCTGCTCCGCCGGCATAACGGGCTTCAATTATAGTTCCTGCACCAATACTATGCACAGGAGTACCTTTAGGCGCTGCATAATCAACACCATAATGCGGTCTGCGTATACGTAACACCGGATGCATCCTGCTGCCTGAGAACCTCGAACTTATTCTTGAAAATTTGAGTGGTGCTTTTAAAAATGCCCTTCTCAGGCTTTGTCCATTGCCATCGAAGTAGTCAGGTTTTTCATCCTGAACAAACCTGAAAGCAAACAAATCCTTACCGCCATGGTTAAACCTTGCTGATAATATGTTACCCAGGCCGATAGGCTCACCATCTACATACAATTCTTCATATAAAGCTGTAAAATTGTCACCTTCCTGAATGGCATAAAAATCAATGGTCCAGGCATATATCTCTGAAAGTGCGATAGAAAGGTTGGGACTGGCATTGGCATCGGCCAATGTATTCCACAACGAAGTGCTTATGGCTCCTGATACTGCTTTAAGCCTCACTTCAATTTCCTTTTCGCCGGTATGTATGTTTAGTGAATCGCCGGTTTCGAAAACCACATACTTAGTGGGGCTGTGCTCATAAATCAGGTACTCTGCCCTATGGGCTGTATCGTTGGAGCATAAAACCGTGTAACTATTGCCTGAACGAATACTGCGTACATCAAAAATACCCGTGCTCATAGCCACTAGTCTGTCGACTTTCGAAGGACTGATAGCATATTTTTGAAGTATGGTTGATAAACTCTCGCCAGGCTTCAGGATATCTTTTACAACAAAAAATGAATCGATTACAATTCCATATTCAATGCGCGGTTCAGGAATATAATTATTTTCGGACAGCGGTTCTTTATGCAGACCCGAAAAGTAATAATCAATGCCTGTGAGCAATGCAATTGCCGCGACCAGAAGCAGCAAGATTTCAATTATTCTTCTTTTTGTAAAGAACTTCATATTGATTTTTTTGAATTTAACGGATACAGGGCAAAAGTATTGCCCTGTATCTGCAAAGGGTGCGCCAACAAGTGCGTGTTTATCTTGTAGTAACCTGAAATATTATCTAATTCAGGTGGCTAAGCGCAAAGTCGCGGCCGGCTTGTAAAGCACTCAGGTTTAACTGAACTATTTCGTCGCCTTTTCTTGTAAAAATTGAACGGATTGCTTGCTGTATATCCTCATAAGGAATATCCAGGAAGGGTGATGCTGCACCCAAAATTACCATGTTGGCCGATTTTGGAGAGCCCATATCACGTGCGATGATATCTGCATCCAAGGCAATATGCCTTGGTTGCTGCTCAATTTCAGCCATGAGTTTGTCCATTTCAGGGTAGTTTGGGATATTAATATAGGGTTTGGTGTTGGTAATAAGCCAGCCCTGATCCGAAAGCATAGGCAAATATCGCAACGATTCCATGGGTTCAACCGAAATAATCATATCGGCTTTGCCCATCGGAATTAGGTCTGATGCAATGGGTTTATCAGATATTCTCAGGTTTGATTGTACATCGCCACCCCGCTGACTCATGCCATGCACTTCGGCTTGCTTGAGGTTCAACCCAGCTTTTAAAGCTGCAGTACCAATGGTAGCAGCGATTGATAAGATGCCTTGTCCGCCTACACCGGCGAGAATAATGTCTTTTTTCATGCTACACTGTTGCTTTTTCGGTTGACTGACTTTTTTTGGCTTCACGCATCCGCCGTGTGAGGGTTTGAATGCATTCGCGCCTGGGGATAATCACTGAAACACCTTGATATTCTATCTCTTGTTTCATTATAGCAAGGTTTTCATCGTGATGCTTCTGCAGAGGGTTTATCACCCTGATGTGATCTTTATCCACTCCCAGGGCAAGGCAGATATCTTCTATTTTTCCGACAGCAGCAGAATCCTGACCTCCGGTCATACCGGTAGTGCCATTGTCGAGTATCATCACCGTAATGGACGAGTTGCCATTCACTGCATCAAGCAGTCCGGTCATACCTGAATGGGTGAAGGTGGAATCGCCGATAACAGCCACTGCGGGCACCAGTCCTGCATCAGCAGCACCCTTGGCCATAGTAATGGAGGCCCCCATATCAACGCACGAATTGATGGCATCAAAAGGTTCGAGGGCTCCGAGTGTATAGCAGCCGATATCAGAAAAAACGCGGCCCTTAAAGTAGGGCAGGAGTGCTTCGTTGAGGGCGTTATAGCTGTATATATGCGGACACCCCTTGCACAATGAAGGCGGACGACTGCTTACCAGAGCCGGAATGTCGCGGCCGCGGGTATCTTCCATTCCCAGCGCAACAGCCACAATGTTGGGATTTAATTCACCGTCGCGGGGAACAGTGCCATCGAGCCTGCCCCTGATGGTTTTACCTTTATTGAGTAAACCGCGCAACAACTCTTCTACCATCGGATATCCATCTTCCAGAATGAGTAATTCGTCGCAGGAATCATAAAATGCCGTAACCATCTTGCGTGGCAAAGGATATTGCCCAATACGAAGAACCGGATGCGGAACCTGTTGATCTTCGAAGTTTTCAATAAGATAGTTAAAGGCAAGTCCGCAGGCGATAATGCCCAGTTTTTTGTCGGGGTGATCGATCAGACTGTTGAAACCTGAGGTTTCAGATTCGGAAATAAATGCAGCCTGATTCCCGAGTAGGTGTTTATATTGCCTGCGGGCATTGGCTGGCAATAGAATAAACTGTTTAAGATTTTTGGGCAGGTGAAGTTCGTTTTGCGGTCTCATCGTGCGCCGCACAATGCCCGAGCGAGAGTGTGCCAGACGCGTGGTAATTCGCATTAGTACCGGAATTTGGTATTTTTCACTCAATTCAAACCCAAAATGAACCATATCATAGGCTTCCTGCTGGTTTCCGGGTTCGAGTATGGGTATTAAAGCGAATTTGCCAAAGAACCGTGAATCCTGCTCATTTTGTGATGAGTGCATTGATGGATCGTCGGCTGCAACTACAATCAAGCCCCCGTTGGCACCGGTGATGGCTGAGTTGACAAAGGCGTCGGCAGCTACATTCAAACCAACATGTTTCATGCAAACCATGGCTCGTTTGCCGGCATACGACATTCCAAGTCCGGCCTCCATGGCCGTTTTTTCGTTGGCACCCCATGAGGCAACTATACCAAGCGATTTGGCTTCTCTAGAGTGCATTACGTACTCGGTGATTTCAGTCGACGGAGTTCCCGGATAGGCGTAAATGCCTGATAACCCTGCATCAATTGCACCTTGCGCAATAGCCTCGGCGCCCAGTAATAATAACTTTTGCATATATTAAGTGTTTAATTTACAGCAATCTGAACTACTTTATAACAATAAAGTATACCGGACAAAACTATGAAAATTTAATCACATGCCGGGGGGTGGTGTTATTCATAATTGTTCTAAATTATTTTTCAACTAACAACTAACAGCTAACTGATAAAAGTAAAAAGTAAAAAGTAAAAAGGATATCTGGATAAACCGGCTATCAAACGCGAAATCATTCTTTTCTGACTTGTATCTGGGAGCTTAGGTGCAATAAACTGAGTGCTTCATGCGTCAAACTTTCGCGGGTTTGAACTGTTGAATTAAATTGTAGGCGAAAATCCGGTACTATTGAATTATGAATTTTCTGGCGCATTTGTATTTATCGGGTGATGATAGCGAGATTATCATTGGCAATTTTATTGCCGATCATGTAAAAGGCAATGCATCGGCTTTGTTTACTCCCGGAATTCGCAGGGGAATTCAGCTGCACCGGGCCATTGATACCTACACCGATACGCATCCTGAGGTTTTAAAGCAGATTCTGTTGCTCAGGCATCCTTTTCGCAAATATGCCGGAGTGGTGTTGGATATGTATTACGATCATTTTCTGGCCAAAGAATGGTCAGATTGGTGCAACGAACCTTTGTCTGATTTTTCATCGAGGATGTATCGTATTGTTAAAAGTTCAGGGGTGAGCCTACCGGCAAAAACACAGCGCATACTCCCATTTATGGAACAGCAGGACTGGCTTTCTAATTACGGAAATTTTGAAGGATTGCACCGTGCTTTTGCCGGTTTGGCCAGGCGCACGCCCTTTGTTTCGAATATGGAGCAGGCAACCTCGTTTTTACAGCAGCATTACGAAATATTTGCTGCCGGATTTGAAGTTTTTTTTCCTCAGCTTGATTCCTTTACCAGGCAAAAACTTTGGCAGATACAAACTGCCTGAAATAAGTTAATTGATATTTTTGAATTCTTCTACACGCGCAATGCCTAACGGTTTAAAGGTACATGCAATAAATAAAAAAGTCCTGCCACAACGCAGGACTTTTTTGCTACAAAATTTTTGATGAATTACACGAGACCCTGAGCAATCATGGCATCTGCTACTTTTACAAAACCACCTATATTGGCACCATTAATGTAGTTAATATATCCATCAGGTTCTTTACCGTATTTTACGCAAATTTCGTGAATGTCGCGCATAATCTGATGCAGTTTAGCATCTACTTCTTCGCGGGTCCATGAAAGGCGCATTGAGTTTTGAGTCATTTCGAGACCTGATACAGCAACCCCTCCAGCATTTGAAGCTTTTCCCGGGCAAAATAGTATTCTCTCTTTCAGGAATACTGCCACTGCTTCTGGTGTTGACGGCATATTGGCTCCTTCAGCTACAGCAAAACAGCCATTAGATACTAACATTTTGGCCTCATCTTCCGATATCTCATTTTGAGTTGCGCAGGGCAATGCTACATCGCATTTAACACTCCATGGACGTTTGCCTTCGTGAAATTCGCAGCCGTATTTATCGGCATATTCTTTTATCCTGCCGCGTTTTACATTTTTCAGATTCATTATATAGGCCAGTTTTTCGCTGTCGATTCCCTTTGGATCATAAATAAATCCGCTGGAATCCGAAAGTGTTACAACCTTACCACCAAGCTGGGTTACTTTTTCTACGGCATATTGAGCTACGTTACCACTTCCTGAAACGGTAACAATTTTGCCTTTAAGGCTTTCGTTGCGGGTTTTCAGCATTTCTTCGGCAAAATAGGTACAACCATAACCGGTTGCTTCTGGACGAATAAGCGAACCGCCCCACTCGCGGCCTTTTCCGGTGAGTACACCAGTAAACTCGTTGCGTAGTCTTTTGTATTGTCCAAACAGAAAGCCGATTTCACGTCCACCAACACCAATATCGCCAGCCGGCACATCGGTGTCAGGGCCAATATGACGGAATAATTCCGTCATAAAGCTCTGGGTAAATTTCATCACTTCATTGTCTGATTTGCCTTTAGGGTCGAAATCGCTACCACCTTTACCACCGCCCATAGGAAGTGTGGTCAGACTATTTTTGAGTACCTGCTCAAATGCAAGGAATTTAAGGATGCCAAGATTTACAGTAGGATGGAAACGCAATCCACCTTTGTAAGGTCCAATAGCACTGTTCATTCCAATGCGGAAACCGCGGTTAATCTGCACTTCACCTTTATCATCAAGCCAGGGAACGCGGAATATAATAACGCGTTCAGGTTCGGCCATGCGTTCGAGAATTTTTGCATCCTTGTACTTTGGATTTTCTTCGATAAATGGAATCAGCGATTCTGCAACTTCATGAACAGCCTGGTGAAATTCAACTTCACTCGGGTTCTTGGCAATAATTTTTGCCATGAAATCATTCAGTTTCTGATCAAATACGTTTGCCATAAAAATTTTGTTTTAAGATTTTTAGTTAAGTTGAAAACATGAGTCAATATTAGAGAATCTAAATCGAAGCAATGCAATTAATGTTGCTTATTTCTGCCTGTTTAGGGCCAAATTCAGTAATTTACGCATAAAACGTGGGTAAAACTCTTAAAATATGCTAAAAGGTAATTAACTATGCAGAAAGGTGTATCTGATTGATAACTATTGTTTTAATAATTTACTTGCTTGTGTATGCGATTTCATAGGCTAACAAGGAACCCTTCGTTAAACTTCTATTAAATTGTTACGAATGGCAAATTTAACCATATCTACCGTGGTTTTGAGATTGATTTTACGCATGATATTGTTTTTGTGCGATTCCACCGTCCGGATACTAACAAAAAGTTTATCAGCTATTTCTTTATTGGTATAACTTTCAGCAAACAAACGCAATACTTCGAGCTCCCGCTCGCTCAGGCTGCCTGTATGAGTATTTCTGATAGCCTGCTGTGCACCAGGCTGATTTAAATAACGCTTGAGAATGATATTGGATATTGACTTACTATAGTAGTCATAGCCACTACGCAATGTCATGATGGCTTCTATCATCTCGGCGCGATCGGTATCCTTGCTTAAAAAACCTTTTGCACCGGCTTTTAATGTTCGAAGGATGAAGCTTTCCTGAATGTTCATCGCCATAATCAGGATTTTTATTTGTGGATGTTCACGCAGAATTACACGTATCATATCAATATCATGGTCGCCTGGTTCATAGGCATTGATAAGAATAACATGAATGGGTAAAATGCGCAGTTTAATGAGTAATTCAGGGAGGTTGCGTACACATCCCATTATAGTAATATGCTGGTTATCAGATAGTAGAGCCTTTATCCCTTCACACACAATGTGATGATCGTCGACCAGAATTACTTCAATTTTACCCATGGGCGATGTTGAAATTTCTTCCGACGAAATTAGTACAAATACGCATAATATCAAACTACAAATACTCAACGATGCTTAAATAGGCCGTGTTTGCATACTTATCTTTTAGTAATTTAGACGGCTTAAAGCATTGTAGTATGATTGAAGGTTCAGGAACAGGTCCGGATATAAAAAAACTGATACACGAAAGGGGCGAGCGGCTTAAGGAGCTGGCGGCTATCAATCAAACCACTCAGATATTGCGAGAAGGCAAATCTGTTGATGAAACACTGCAGCAGCTTGTAATGATTTTTCCTGCCGCCTGGCAATATCCTGATTACACCAATGCCCGCATCCGTTTTAACGGTAAAGAATTCAGGTCGCCCGGGTTTAAAGAAGGTAAATGGATTCAGCGTCAGCATTTTGAGACCATCAGTGGCAAAACCGGAGCCATAGAAATATTTTATACCAGCGAGTTTGTTACCGCCGACGAGGGGCCTTTTTTGCTCGAAGAGCGGCATTTGATTAACAATCTTGCCAATATGGTTACCGGTTTCCTCAATAGTCAGGAAGCACGCACACTGCTGCGAAAGGCCCAGCACCAATGGTTGCCCGAAGATAAGCCTGCCGAAGGCGATGCCGCGCTACCCTCATCCCGGCAGCTACTCCAGAAATTTCTGAATAAAAACAACTACGACCGCGATATTTACCACGATCTTATGCCCTTTAAGGTTAAGGAGATTTTGCTGGTAGCCAATTTATATGATGCTTTCAGTATTGAGAAAGAGGGCCGGTTTTCAGAACATGTTTTGGGCGAATACCATCAGCTGAGCCTCACTTCAATGCCCCGGATTACCGGTGTTTCATCGGAAGAGGAGGTGTTTATGCAGCTTCAGTCAAAGCATTTCGATCTGATTATTTTTATGGTCGGTGCCGAAAAGAACCAGCCTTTGCTGCTCAGCGCTAAAATTAAGGATGAGTTTCCTTATATCCCGATATTTCTGCTGCTTAACAACAACAAAGACATTGCTTATTTCCAGGAAAAGCCGATGACACAGATAATTGACCGTATTTTTATCTGGAACGGCGAATCAAAGGTGTTTTTTGCAATGATCAAGCATATTGAGGATAAGATAAATGTTGAAAACGATACACAGGTTGGACTGGTAAGGGTAATTCTGCTGGTTGAAGATTCGCCGCAGTATTATTCCCGTTATCTGCCATTGTTGTATAGCATTGTGCTTGAACAAACCAAACGAATTATTGAGGATGTAAGTACCGATGAATTGTATAAAGTGCTCAGGATGCGTGCACGGCCTAAAATATTGCTGGCATCAAACTTCGAAGAGGCGCAGGAAATTCTTAACAAGTTTCGCGATTATATGCTTTGTCTGATATCAGATGTGAAATTTGATAAAAATGGCAAATCATTTAATCAGGCGGGATTTGAGTTGGTAAAATACGCCAGGGGGCTTAATGGTGATCTCCCTACTATAATTCAGTCGTATAATCCTGAAAACGCGCGGATGGCTTATCAGCTTAAAACCACCTTTATTGATAAAAATTCCGAAACCCTCGTTCAGGATTTCAAGAGTTTTATTACCCATTATCTGGGATTCGGAAATTTTATATATCGCGACAAGGAAGGAAGCCAGATAGCAGTTGCGCGCTCGCTCAAGGAGTTTGAGTCGCTACTGCGCACCATTCCCGATGAATCGCTTATTTACCATGCGCGAAAGGATCATTTCTCATTGTGGCTGATGGCCAGAGGAGAGATACAGGTTGCCAAAATAATTAATCCTGCCAAAGTCACTGATTTTGAAAGCCCTTCAAAACTCAGAGCCTACCTGATTGAAGTGATTCAGCAATTCCGCAACGAGCAGAATAAGGGTAAGGTTATTCCGTTTGAAGAATCGGCTATTTTGGACGAAACCAACGTAGTAAGCCTGAGCTCGGGTTCGCTTGGCGGAAAGGGACGGGGTCTTTCATTCATCAATACGCTGATTAACAACTATGATTTTGATCTGCTTTTGCCGAATATCAGAATCAGAACGCCCAAAACCTCGATAATCGGAACCGATGAGTTTGAAACATTTATCGAACGCAATAAATTGCACGATAAGGCCATGAATTCAGCTGATTATGAAGCAATACAGAAAATTTTTATCCAGGCTTCGCTATCCGAATCGCTGGTTAAAAAGCTGCGTATCCTCCTGCGTCATATTACCAATCCGATTGCCATACGTTCATCGGGGCTTTTTGAGGATTCGCTGATGCAGCCCTTTGCCGGTATATTTGAAACCTATCTGCTCCCCAATAACCACCCTGTTTTTTCGATTCGCCTTAAGCAGGCTATGGATGCTATTAAACTTGTTTATGCCTCGGTTTATTCAAAGGTCGCCCGGGGGTATATTGAGGCTATTCATTACAAAATTGAAGAAGAAAAGATGGCAGTCATTATTCAGGAAGTTGTGGGTAATCGGTTTGGCGACACCTATTATCCGCATATCAGCGGGGTAGCACAATCGTATAATTATTATCCCTTTGCCCATATGAAGCCCGAGGAGGGTTTTGCCGTTGCTGCCTTAGGATTAGGTAAGCAGGTGGTTGAAGGTGAGAAAGCCTATCGGTTTTCGCCACGTTATCCAACCACTGAAATCAATTCGGCGCAGGATCAGTTCAAAAACTCACAGGTTGATTTTTATGCGGTTAATCTCAAAAAGAAAGACCTTAACCTGCTCGCTGGTGATACTGTTGGGTTGATAAAGCTCGATCTGGATGAAGCGGAATGTCATGGTACTTTACGTCATCTGGCATCGGTTTACGATTTTGACAATAACCGCATTGTTCCCGGATTAACGCAGGCTGGCCCACGTATCATTAACTTTTCTAATATTCTAAAATACAATTATATCCCACTGGCAAAAACCATCGATACAGTTCTTGATGTTGTGAAAGAAGCCATGGGCTCACCTGTTGAAATAGAATTTGCCGTTGACCTTACGCGCGACGAGCAGCTAAGGGCTTCTTTTTACCTTCTTCAGATAAAGCCATTGATTGGAAGCATGCAGGACTTTAGCTTTGATCCGGAATCAATCAACAAAGATCAGATGCTGTTACTTTCTGAAAAGGGTATGGGAAATGGATTAATTGATGATTTAACAGATGTTATTTATGTAGACCCAAAAACCTTTGATAAGCGCAATACGCTTGAGATGGTAAAGGAAATAGAAATTCTCAACACTAAGATGGCTAAAGCCGGACAGCGGTATTTGCTGATAGGGCCCGGTAGGTGGGGAACACGCGACCGATGGATAGGAATTCCGGTTAACTGGCCGCAGATTTCGGCCGCGAAAGTTATCGTTGAAACCAGCCTCGAAGGTTATCCGCTTGATGCTTCATCAGGGTCGCATTTTTTTCATAATGTCACCTCGATGAATGTGGGATACTTCTCGGTGCAACAGGAATTAACGGGCAGTTTTATCCGCTGGGATCTTCTGGCTCAACAGCAATTAGTTGATCAAACCACATTTTTCAGACATGTGCGGTTTAAAACACCCCTCTGCATCAGAATGGATGGCAAAAAACGCATGGCTGCTGTAACGGTTTGCGAGGAACAATCTACAATAAACAAAGATCAGATCACAACCAACAGTTGAGAGTTGAAGGAAGGGAGGATGGAATATTGGCAGGATGGAATGATGGAAACGTTTTCTATAAAGCTTTTAACTTTTTACTTATAAAGCAGGAATTATCAAATGTCTCATTTTTTCATTGAGAACGCCTGAAAGCAGTCGTGCAGGTGCAAAGACCCGGCATCCTAAGGACTGGCTCAAGATTATTTAAATTTCCAATTTCAAATCACAATATCTATCGGGACTAATTTTCAAAACATTGTAATACAAACTATTATCTCT
>Ga0172375_10007534_pt1 | contig 14886 bp, 11 predicted proteins | sample LakKiv1m_FD_114537 | JGI IMG/M metagenome (GOLD analysis project Ga0172375, IMG submission 114537) | Freshwater microbial communities from Kabuno Bay, South-Kivu, Congo - kab_092012_11.1m | ecosystem: Environmental > Aquatic > Freshwater > Lake | place: Democratic Republic of the Congo... | reverse complement strand
CTCTCGGGATTCCTTAAGGATAACTTTGACTTCTCTCATGGCAAGACGGCCGTTTCAGGAAACAAAAACTGTTTCCGCTCAGAGAAAATGGATCAGTTTACGGCGATGAAGTTCCTCGACGACTTTTTTGACTTCCTGCGCTTTGTCTTTGGAAGCCACCAGAAGCGCATCCGGACTTTCAACGATCAGAAGATTCTTGACGCCTAAAAGAGCGACCAATTTGGATTCGGCTCGGACGATATTCCCGAAACTGTCCAAAGCAATGGTCTTCCCGATCAGCGCGTTTCCCGAAGCGTCCTTGGGATGCCACTGCTCCAGCTCACGCCAGCTTCCGACATCGCTCCAGTCAAAACGGGCTTTAATCACGCAAAGATCCTTGACCCGCTCCATCAAACCGTAATCAATCGAAACGCTCGGAAAGCGCGGAAAAACCTCACCCAATGTTTTCCGCTCGCTCCGGGTTCCCAAAACGGAACGGATCCTGCGGAAAGTTCCCGCCGATGCCGGCATCGATTTCTCAAGAGACGTCAGAAAAAAGGAAAGTTTCCACGCAAACATTCCGCTATTCCAAAAATATTTTCCGGAACGAAGAAAAGCCTTTGCCTTGCTCAAAGACGGCTTCTCGACAAATTTCAAGCCCCGGTAAATCTCAATATGATCTTCGGTACCGACTTTCTCCGCGCAGGCAATGTATCCAAACCCGGTGTGCGGAATCGCCGGAGGGATCCCAAAAACCACATGCCGGTTTTTCGAAGCCAGCCGGAAAGCCAGACGGAGATGCTTCTGGAAAGATTTCTGATCGCCGATCGCGTGATCCGCCGGAAGCGCGGCAAAAACCGCGTCCGGATCCCTGCGTTCGATGTGAAGCGCGGCAAGGGCAAGACAGGGGGCTGTATTGCGGGCGCAGGGCTCGGCAATAATATTTTGACGCGGAATGCCGCGAAGAAGCTTTTCGATTCTGGGTTTAAGCGCGTGGTTGGTAACGACAAGAATTCTTTCCTTCGAAACAACCGGAATCAACCGGCCGACCGTTTCTTCGATCATCGTCCGCCGGGAGACAATCGGGAGGAGCTGTTTGGGTTGATGCCGCCGGCTCAGAGGCCAGAATCTTGTCCCGGCCCCTCCGGCCATAATAACCGCCCAGTTCACGAGGAAAATTCCCGGATTTTGCTTTCCACCAGAGACTGAATCTCCTGAAGTTTTTCTTTTGAATGCGCCTCAAAACGCATCACCAGCACCGGTTGCGTGTTGGATGCCCGGATGAGCCCCCATCCGTCAGGGAAATTGATACGAGCTCCGTCGATATCGATCACATCGTATTTTCCCTTGAAATACTCAACGGCCTTTTTTACGATCTCAAATTTTTTTTCATCCGGACATTCGACTCTCATCTCCGGAGTGGAAAAATACTCGGGAACCCCGTCCAGCAGGGCCGAAAAAGATTTCCCGCTTTTCGCGAGAATATTCACCGCAAGGCAGGCCGCAAAAATACCGTCGTCAAATCCAAAATAATTTTCACCAAAGAAGAAATGCCCGCTCATCTCCCCCGCCAAAGGAGCCTTAGTTTCCCGCATCTTCGCTTTGATCAGCGAGTGCCCCGTCTTCCACATGATTCCTTTGCCGCCATGTTTCCCGATCTCGTCGTAGAGAACGGTCGAGCATTTGACATCCGCGATAATCTGAGCACCCTTCTGGCGGGTCAAAAGATCCAGTGCCATAATTAAAAGCAGCCGGTCCCCGTAAAGCAATTTCCCCGTCTCATCCACCACTCCGAGCCGGTCCGCGTCTCCGTCAAAAGCAAGGCCGATGTCCGCCTTGATCTCCTTCACCTTTCGGATCAAATCCTGAACGTTTTTCTCTTCGCTCGGGTCGGGAAAATGGTTCGGAAATTTTCCGTCCAGAGTGCAGAAAAGCTCCGTCACCTCACAGCCCAATTCCCGGAAAAGCCGGGGAGCAACCACGCTGGCGGCTCCGTTCCCCGCATCGACCACCACTTTCAAGGGTCTCGCGAACTTAAAAGTTTTCTTCAGAAAATTCTGATAAACGGAAATAATCTCAACCGAATCCTGTTTCCCGGCCCCCGAGACAAAATCTCCTTTTTCCGCCATGCGTCCCAATTGCCGGATCTGGTCGCCGAAAAGAGTATCTTTCCCCAGGCAAATTTTCAGCCCGTTCTGATCCGGAGGGTTGTGAGAACCAGTCACCATCACGCCCCCGTCATTCTGAAGCTGTACGATGGAAAAATACAAAATCGGCGTGGTAATAATCCCAAGATCGGTCACATCAATCCCCGCGGACAAAATCCCGCGGACCAGCGCGGCATGAATGCGGGGAGAGCTGACCCGCCCGTCCCTGCCCACAGCAATCTTCTTCTTTCCATGCTGATGGAGAAAAGTCCCGTACGCCTTCCCGACGCTCTCAACGGTCGTGTCGATAAGATCCCTGTCCGCCACTCCGCGGATATCATATTCCCGAAAAATATTCTGATTAATCATTCCCATGTCTCCGAATTTTTAAAATCGTTTATTAGACTTCGAAAATTTTCCCAATACTTTCTTTTCTCAATCCCAAGACCTGTTCCCAGTTTAAGTTCTGCAAATTCTTGCTTTTTATTGTCATTTTGAGCACGAAGTGCGAAAAATCTTGTTTTAAGATCCTTCGGCGCACTTCGTGCGGCCCCAGGATGACAACTTGTTGAGCTACAATAGATCGTATGCAAAAAACGAGGGACTCGGATTCCTGAGTCAGAATATAAAGACAAACGTGCGCGGGACAGGACTTGAACCTGCACACCTTGCGGCATTAGCCCCTCAAGCTAACGTGTCTGCCAATTTCACCACCCGCGCAAAAATCGGTTTAGAATTTCGGAAATTATAGAAATGTTGCAATCAAAAGTAAAGGTCAATCCCCCATCCCAACAAGGTCTTTCACAAAATGGCTCCCAAGTTCACCGGTTGTATAGGTTTTCTTGTATTGCCCTGTTTTAGGATTGTATTGGGGAGGAGTATCTTGAGTTGCGCAACCGGCAAAAAATGCCATAAATACAATTAAGGCAAAGATCTTCTTCATTAAAGTCTCCTGTTGAAGCACTCGGAAAATTCCGAATTTCTCTATAGCCCGCTGATTGAATACGGCTTACGAATCAGCGGTCATTATAGATATTCTTACCGCTCCTGACTACCAGAAATTAGGCGCCACCCCCAAAAGCCAACCGCTCCGATCCTGATCCCTTCAGCACAAGCGTTGTCATAAGATAACGGCGATCACGGGTAATGTAATTAAATTCTCGGATTTTTAAAAAATCCCCTAAAAGATATTCCAATTTTTCCCGATTATACCAATCGGCATATTCGCCGTAGGAATCAAGATAACGAACATATCTGAAAAAATCCGGGCACTGTGTTATATCTTTGTCAATCGGAGGCAGCGGTGCGTGCGTCGCAATCCTCCAGGCAACATCCGAATAAAGCATAAGCCGGATCTCACCTTCTTTCGCCAGCAACTCTGCCGCCCGCCTTAAGATTTCTCTCATCCTAGGGGTATGATGCAGCACTCCGTTAGAATAAAAAAGATCAATCGGAGATTGCGTATCAAAAAAAGGGGTATCCTGAAAAACTAAAATCGTTTCTGCTGGTGAAAGCCCAAAGCTTCGTAAAACTTTCTCCGCTAATCCTAAATTGTGCGGCGAAATATCCGCAAGAGACACCCGGTTTCCATTTTTTGAAAATTGCAGCGCTTCGATACCAAAACCGCATCCGAAATCCAAAACCCTTTTTCCGGAAACGGAATCCACTCCGGAATATTTCCGCCAAAGCCCGTCCCAATTCCTCCAACCTTTGGGGTTATAGCGAATTTTTTCAAACTTTTGGGCCAAGGTCTTTAGCTCGCTCTCGGATCTTAAGACAAGCTCAGCGCTATTCAGATAGCCGATTTCATCGACCGGGACATGGCTCCATTCAGACTTCGCTTCTTCGAATCGGTAAACAGACTTCCGTCGGAGAAGGCCCTGCTGCACAAACTTCGTAAAATAAATTTCCCGCGAAAGTTTCCGGAGGATTCTTTTGAGAAGTGTCAGCATGGATTGGTTTCCTCAAACCAGCAAATAGGATTCAATGCAGCCCATTTTACACTCGGGAACGGCTAAAATATTTTCGTCAAAATCCCCTGTATGTCTCACCCCTTTGAGCTTACCTTTCGGAACAAACGAAAAAAATCGATATCCGGACCTCTTCAAGCGTTTCAAAATATCCTGCCCCGAATAGCCCCATTTCCAGGTCCGGCGATCCACGAGCTCACACATAATCACCGGAGAGAATCGGTTCAGAACTTGCGCAGCGTGGGCCAAGACAGACAGCTCCGCTCCTTCCACATCGAGTTTCAAAAAATCGATTTTGAAAATATTTTCCCGCCCCACATATTCATCCAAGGTCATCACAGAAACTTCCTCAGTTTTGACTTTACCAAAAGTCAAAGGAGCTCTTAAACTATTGCATCCCGTATCAATCCCCTGACAAACAAAGAGCTGTTGCGTCCCGGAAGCTTCTCCCAATGCCAAATGTTCCGCCTTCACATTACTTCGACGGTTAAGCGTAAGATGTTCCTGCAATCTTGTAAATTCCCGAAGCGAGGGTTCGAACGAATAGACCGTTCCTTCCGGGCCGACCTGCCGGGATGCCAGCAGCGTATACAAGCCGTGATGGGCACCAATGTCAAAAACAATCCAGCCCCTCCGAAAGAAAGAGGATAAAAAGGTTTGTTCATTCTTTTCAGAACGCAACCCGCAACGCAAGCGGAGACTCATATAATCATCCCCTGCCAGCCATTGATCCCCCCATGGAAGAATAATCAATTTAGGCAGCGAGGGAAAAAATTTGAGCTTAACGGAAAAGAGACGGTCAATCAAACCCGCAAGGATCGATTTTAGGATTCCGACGGCATTATTGAGCATCATCATTGATTCGGGACTTTCCGATCGGTGAAAAGCAACCGCAAATCACTTCTGGGATTTTTCAATCTTTTCCCAAGTATCCCGAAGCGTCGCGATTCGGTTAAAAACGGTTTTCCCGGGGGCGAAATCCTTGGGGTCGACAAAAAAGTAGCCCGTCCGCTCAAACTGGAAATGTTCTCCCGGTTTCGCATGCTGAAGGCTGGCTTCCAAATAGGCGGGCGAAACCGTTTTAAGAGATTCAAAATTCAGATTCGAAAGGTAATCCTTCCCCTCGCCCGCATCATCAGGATCTTTCTTCGTAAAAAGCGAATCATAAAGCCTGACTTCGGCATTAAACGAATGCTTTCCGGAAACCCAGTGAATCGTGCTCTTAACTTTCCTCCCGTCGGGAGGCGCATTGCCACCGCGCGTTTCGGGATCGTAGGTGCAATGGACTTCAAGAATTTCACCGGTTTCGGGATGTTTAATAATTTTTTCGCATTTCACAAAATACGCGTACCGAAGACGAACTTCCCTGCCCGGAGCCAGACGGAAAAACTTTGGCGGCGGAGTTTCACGGAAATCTTCGCGCTCAATATAAATCTCCCGCGAAAAAGAAACTTTCCGCGTCCCTTGTAAAGGATCTTCGGGATTATTCACCGCATCCATTTCCTCAATCTTTCCTTCCGGATAATTGACAATGATCAATTTGAGAGGATTCAGGACAGCCATCACTCTCGGCGCAGTTTTGTTTAATTCCTCGCGAATACAATTTTCAAGAACCACCAAATCGATCGTGCTGTTGAATTTCGCGACTCCAATCCGGTCGCAGAAAGAGCGAATCGCGGACGGCGTATAGCCGCGCCTGCGAAACCCCGAAATCGTAGGCATTCGGGGGTCATCCCATCCGGAGACGACTTTCTTCTGTACCAGCTCAAGCAAACGTCTCTTGCTCAACACGGTGTTCGTAAGGTTCAGTCTCGCAAACTCGATTTGCTGAGGGTGATGAATACCAAGCGCGTCCAGCACCCAATCGTACAGAGGCCGGTTATTTTCAAATTCAAGCGTGCAAATGGAATGCGTAATTCCTTCGATAGAATCCGAAATGCAATGCGTAAAATCGTACATGGGGTAAATACACCATTTATTTCCCGTACGGTGATGCTCGGCCTTTTTGATCCGATAGATCACCGGATCGCGCATCGTTATATTCGAAGAAGCCATGTCGATTCTCGCGCGTAAGACCTTCGCCCCCTCCTCAAACTCCCCCTTCCGCATCCTTTCGAAGAGATCCAGATTCTCCTCCGCAGACCGGTTGCGATAAGGGCTTTCCCGGCCGGCCTCGGTCAAAGTCCCCCGGTATTTCCGCATTTCGTCCGCGTTCAGGTCGCACACATAGGCTTTCCCTTTCCGAATCAGTTCAACCGCATATTCAAAAAGCTTGTCAAAATAATCTGAGGCATAAAATTCCCGCTCGCCCCAATCGAATCCGAGCCAGCGCACATCTTCACGGATGGAATCCACATATTCCACATCTTCCTTTTCAGGATTGGTGTCATCATAACGAAGGTTACAAAGGCCATGATAGTCGCGTGCAATTCCAAAATTCAGACAAATGGATTTTGCGTGCCCGATATGAAGATAACCGTTCGGTTCGGGGGGGAAACGGGTGTGAACGCGCCCCGCGTTCTTCCCGTTCGCAAGATCCTGATCGACCTTGTCCCGGATAAAATTAGACGGCATTTGAGGTGTTTCCATAGGGCAGGAATTATATCAAAATTTCAGCGCTTCCACATCTAAAGACTTTGAATTAGAATAGAAAGTGTTCGGCTGTTTATTTTTTAGGCAAAACATTTTTAAAACCGGCGCTAAAAAAACGTGAATCCTCCATCTCAGACAGATTTGAATACCGGCTCCAGGGACCTTCCCCTGATTTCCGCCGTCATCCCCTCATTCAATCAAAGTGATTTCATCGCCAAGTCCATTGATTCCATTCTCGGGCAGCAGTATCCCCATCTGGAAGTCATTGTGGTGGACGGAGGCAGTTCCGACCGGACCCTGGAAATTCTGAAAAGTTACGGCAGCCTAATCCGCTGGATATCCGAGAAAGATCGGGGGCAGACCGACGCGCTGAACAAAGGCTTCCGCATGGCGACAGGGGAAATTATTGCCTGGCTGAATACGGATGATCTTTACGAGAAGGGAAATCTCTTAACGGTTGGGAATTATTTCCGGGACCATCCGGACTGCATGTGGCTTTACGGACGCTGCATCATTATCAATGGCGAAGGGCGAGAGATCAGGAAATGGGTCACCGCGTACAAAAACTTTTTTTGCCGCCGTTACAGCTACAACAGTTTTTTGATTCAGAATTTCATCTCTCAAATGGGCGTCTTTTTCAGACGGCAGGTCTTTGTCGAAATCGGCGAATTGGATACAAACCTCAGAAACGGCATGGACTACGAATATTGGCTTCGGATCGGTCAGCGCTATCGCCCGCACTTCATCGATCAAAACCTGGGTAAATTCCGCCTGCATCCTGCCAGCAAAACGCTTAACGAAACCTCAAATCTTTTCCAAAATGATTTCTTGTGCGCGAAAAAATACGCCAAAAACAAGTGGTGGATTGTTTTCCTGCACAAAATCTTCCACATTTCGGTTCTGTTCTATTATTCTTTTTTTGGAATATTGTCCCGCTTGACCGGGAAATAACAAGAACTCATTTCCTGGAATACGGATTCATTCGAAAGGAGGATTCTGTTTCGATTTATTTCTTTGTGCTGCGAACGCCGGGAAGGACAGCTTGGGTAATTTCCGGAAGGGTTCCGTGGATTTTTTTGTAGAGATCGCTGTAGCGGTCTTTCCCTCCGATCATCGAGAACGTCAATGGCGCGATTTTCTTCGCTTCTTCGCTCATGGCTCGGCCGACATTCTGAATATCCCATTGAGCATGCCGGTCTTCCCGAAGCCTTGAGATGTGATAAAGCTCCCGGGCATTGACCCGCATCAATACGCGCTTCCTGTGCGCATTGGTCAAAAGGTAGGATGCGGCAAGAGGGATTTCCTTATTTATCGCATGATAAACTTCATTTGTCCGGTCAACAATCCCCCGGAAACGAGCTTCTTCCCCGATTTCCCGGAGAGATTCGGGAATGGTCACGCCCAGATTGGGATCATACGGCTGCGAAGTGATCGTCGACATCCGATGCCGCTTGAGTTGCCCAAAACAGGCTGCTGACAAAACAATATTAAATGTAAAATTCACATATTCAAATTCTCGAAGCATAGAATCGTAAAACTGCATTTGACGCGTCGCGGTCCGGAATAGTTCCGCTTTCCGGGCAGGCGCCATTTCCCCGACCATCTTCCGGCAAGTCTCATACGGAAGGCCTGAGGAAGAATGGATGAGCGAAGCGGCAATCACATCATCGCTGTCCTTCGAAAATTCTACGACCCGGACTTCCTCCTTCGAATCAACCGCGGCCATTTTACCGAAATCCGCGATTTCTTTATCGGCAAGCGCTTTCAACTCCGGATAGGTTTTAACGTCGCGATTATTCGCTTCGTGAAAGATGATAATGGACGGAGCGACTTCAGACACCTCATTGTAAATAGCACGCCCCAGCTCTTGAATTTCCGACAAAGGATTGGAGGCAAACCGTCTAAGCATCAGTTCCAGATTGCGGGCGTTCACCGTCAATCCCGCCTGCGCTTCCGTTGCCAGGGCCGTGACATAACGGGCGTCCTCTTTGGCCCAGCCCTCTAAGAGACGGTGATTTTTCGGATCCTGAGCCAGATCGGAAAATTTCTTAAAAACATGTTCTCTGAGTTTCCCGAAAAATTCATGATACGCCCGGTTTTGATCCTGAATCATCTCCACAAACATTTTTTCAAATCGGGTTCCCCTGATTTCCGCCGGAATCACAAAATCCTTGTCCAGCGTGATGTAACGCTGTGATTTCTCGGTGTAAGCACAAAGCCGGAATTTCTCCACTTCTTCCATCGCCAAACGGGAGACTTCCAGAAGATCCAAGTTGAACACGGCATGTTCCGCGACGGAATGATGTCCCATCTGAAAAATAATGGTTTGATTCGACTTGCGGGCGCGTTCCAGCTCGTTACGGGAGTCTTCCCTGAGCTCCTGGATCGGTCTGGGGTCACGGCTGATGCGGGCATATGCCGCCGAAAGAACTTCCGGCGTTACATCCATTCGTTTACCGCCGCGTTCTTGCAATTCGCGAAGGACCGTGGTATCCACGTTGTATCCTGCCAAAATAATTTTACTCATAAGAACAAAATGCTCCGTCTTTTTCCAAAACACATGACTGTGATTCTGCAAATTTGAAGTGCTATTATATTGGCTCAGCCAAATCATTACCAATATAATTTAATCTTGCCACCCTGTTCGTCCGAAGCTCCTTTTCTTTATTCCATCAAGAAATCCTGCCCGGTACCGATAAGCATCACGACCGGTTAAAAACCGTTTCCGGAGAAAAATCTCATGCAAAAAAGCAAAAGAAGAAGACCGTTTCGGCTCACCCGAAAAGATATCTCTCGATTCCTTTACTTGAGATCCGACGTCATACTCTTTCTGCTTGGGGGCTATTTAAAGATCATCGTTTTCTCAATGCTGGTCCATATTCCGGTATCCCCCTTGGCAGCAATTCTCTCACTGGCCGGCCTGTGTCTCCTTGCATTTTTCTTTTCGCTGACCGCAGACACTCTTTTCCGGACTGTCCGCGTCATTTTCTGGGACTCTCTGCTGTCTCTTTTGATCGTTTCGGATCTCGTCTATTCCCGTTATTTCTCCGACGTCATCTCATGGCCGGCGCTCTATGCGGCGACGCAGTTGACCGCCGTAAGCTCCAGCGTCAAAGCCCTTTTCGAACCTTGGGATTTCCTGTTCTTCGCGGATCTTATCCCGATTTTTTTCCTACTCTATTTCCGCATCCGCCAATCGCGGGAAAGAAAACGAATCCTGAAACTTTCCTCTTACAAATACCTCCGCCGGAACCTGCTCCGGGCAACCTCCATCGCCGTCTTCGCGGCAATGATTACTTCCGGCTGGGCCATTTACATTCAAAGCCCGAAACTCTTCACCGCTTTTACCGAAAACCGGCAGGCGGAGTTTCCCACCAATTATAATTATGTCGCCAACATGGGAATCCTCAATTTCCATGTTTTTGACACAGGGCTTTTTCTGAAGAGGCTCCTCTTCAAACCCAAAGTCTCGGCAGAGCAAATGAAAGAAGTCGAAACATGGTTTTCTCGGAGGAAAAATATTCAAAAGAATGAGTTTTGGGGAATCGCTCAGGGAAATAACGTCATCATCCTTCTTGTGGAATCCCTGCAGGAATTTGTCATCGGACTCGAAATCAATGGCCAACCGGTCACCCCGAATTTGAACACTCTCACTCGCGAGAGCTGTTATTTTAAAAACTTTTTCCACCAAACCGCCCAAGGAAGAACCATCGACGCGGAATTCGTTTCATTGACCTCCCTCAACCCTCTTCGCGCAGGTTCCGTCAGCCTCCTCTATCCCCTGCACGAATATGATTCCATCTCAAAAGTCCTCAAACAAACCAGCTATTTCACCGTTTTGGCCCAGGCATTCAAAAGCAACTTCTGGAATGAAGATAAAATGAGCAAAACGCTGGGATTCGACCTGCATCTGACCGAAGAAAGTTTTGAAATCAAAGAAGTGATTGCCCTGGGACTTTCAGACGTCCATTTTCTAAACCAAATGGCGGCAAAGATTGCAAAAATGCCCGAGCCCTTTTTCGCGGTCGTCGTCACGTTGTCCTCCCATCACCCCTACGATGAGCTTCCTGAAAAATACAGAACGCTGAATGTGGGGAAATGGCGGGGAACCATGATGGGAGATTACTTACAGTCGGCAAACTATACCGACAAAGCGCTCGGGGAATTCCTGGAATCACTGAAACAGTCCGGCCTCTATGCGAAAACGGTTTTGGCCGTTCTGGGAGACCATGATGCCGGATTAACCAGGAATGAACTGGCGGAAATTAAAAATGTTGCGACAACGGATTTTAATGTGAAATTACTCGATAAAGTTCCGTTGATCATTCACTTGCCCCAAATAGACACAGGGTTCATTTCCGAAAAATACGGCGGGACTCTGGACATGACACCGACTCTGCTCTATCTCCTCGGCATCGATTATGATGAAAACTATTTCATGGGCAGGAGCCTTTTCGGAGAAGAGTTTCCTGAACCGGTCGTCTTCCGAAATGGCTCCGCTCTGACCAGCTCACTCCTTTATCTTCAATCCCGAAGCTCACGCGCGGATGGCCCCTGCTACAAACAGCCTTCCGGTCAGCTGGTTGCGGCGGAAAATTGCAGCACAATCCGCGAAGAAGCCCGGCAACGACTGGACATTTCCGATCTTATTATCCAGACCAATCTTCTTTCGGAATTGAAAAAACGGAAACGCATGGAATAGAGACGAGGTCTAGGTTATTTCCCTTTTGCCGCCGATTTTCTTTTTTGTAAGGCGCAAAGTAAAACAGCCAATAATGTCGGAACCGGCAAAATGAAAGCCAAGTTAAACTCGCCCGTGGTTTTCAGCACATAGCTGCTGATTCCCGCGAATACGGAAAACCAGACCAGCTTTCTAAAAAGCGGAAGCCCAAATCCATCGCAAAAACAAAATCCCACAAACAGAGCGTAAAAGCTGAGCGCGATAAATTGGGTCAAAAGCGCGGAAACTGTCATAAAGCTTCTCCTTTCAAACCGCAATCGAGACCGCGGCGAACCCGCGTTTCAATTTAAGAACAAATCAAAACACAACGGCAAGTCGGCCGAAAGTTTGATCGGTTTGCCGGATGCCGGATGACGGAATTCCAATTTTGAAGCATGAAGCAAAAGCCTTTCGGATTTTACGACAAGAAGCATCTCTTCCTGCCAGCCTTCATGAATATAGCGCTCAAAAATTCCCGGATCGATGTAAATTTTGTCTCCCGCAATCGGATATCCTAAAAAGGCAAGATGCGCGCGGATCTGATGCGTCCGTCCCGTCTGCGGAACCACTTTGAGAAGCGCATTTCCGCCGGAGCATCTCATAACCTGATAATCGGTCCTCGCCGTTTGCCCCTGAAGATCAGGAACTCGTATATTATGACCGCGCTCACTTTGGACTCCCAGAGGAATGGAAATCGTTCCCTGCGTCTCCTGGGGAATCCCCAAAACAATCGCCCGGTACTCTTTATATATTTTGCGCTTCTCCAAAAGGAGTCCCAATTGTCCGGCCGCCGCGCTCGATTTCGAAACAAGCACAATCCCGCTAGTTTCGGAATCCAGCCTGTTGACAATCCCGAAATCCCCGGAGTCCGGAGACCGCTCCTCTTTCAAAAGACTGAGCAAATTCTTTTTTTTAAAACGTCCGACAGGATGCACCGGCAACGGCGCAGATTTATCCACGGCAAGGAAAAATTCGTCCTCGTAAAGAATTTTGTATTTTGCATCAACGAAAAGATCTTCTTCCGTTCTCATTTCACCCCGCATCCTCGTGCTGAAATCTCTTTTCATTACCGGGAAATCGTTCCCAAAACTTCTTTTAAAGACTTCAAACCTGCGGTGAAGCACTCGGCTTCAAGTGCACTTCTCTCTGCGGAAAAGGAATCGTAATCCCGTTCGCATCCAAAGCTTCTTTGATTTTTTCCGTCAGGCGAAACCGTACGTCCCAATATTCGCCGGTTTTCACCCATGGACGCACGAAAAAATTCACACTGCTTTCGGCAAGCTCTCCCACGGCCACCACCGGTGCCGGATCCTTGAGCACTCCGGCGTCCGATTCCAGCACAGCGCATAAAACCTTCTTGGCCTTTTTAAGATCATCGGAATAGGAAATCCCGACGACCAGATCCAGGCGGCGCTTATCATGAGCAGTGATGTTTGTAATGCAACCGCTTGTTCCCTGGCTGTTGGGAATCACATAGCGAATATTATCGCCGGAGCAGAGAATGGTATTAAAAATCTGGATTTCCTGAACCGTGCCGGTCACTCCCGCGAGTGTCACCACATCCCCCACCTTAAACGGCCGAAAAATTAAAATCAAAATCCCGGCCGCGAAATTGGAAAGCGATCCCTGAAGGGCCATGCCAATCGCAAAAGTCGCGGCACCGAGAACCGCAACAAACGAAGCCGTCTGAATCCCGAGTTTGGCCAACGCCGTGATTCCGACAAAAGCCAGCAAAGTCACGTAAATGAAGTGACGGGTGAATTTCGCAAGAGTCTCGTCTGTTTTTGCGCGTAGCAGTATTTTTTCAAGCACGGTCGAAATTCTCACCGCAAGCCATCTTCCGACGATCAGGATCGCCGCCGCCGCCAAAATATCCAGGCCGTAGTTAGTAATACCCCTCTGAATTTCAGCCATTATTTTCTCGACATCCATCATCGCGCCCTCCTTTGCTTACCTATTGAATTCAACAAGAGAGTATTTTACTGATTTACCGCGCATTTAAAATAAAGGGGGTTCTTGGACAAAAAGAAAATTTTCGTTTCAAATCAGTACCCCCATACCGCAATCCCAAGCGAAACGCATGGGCCTGATTACAATCAAGCCTAATCGCCATAAACCGGCTCATACATTTGGCTCTCAAGATAGCGCCGCAAATTTTCAGGCTTGGGTTTCTCCGCAAGTTTCTGCCGATAGGCCATCGAGACCACTGCTTCGGCGATGGCCAAAGAAACCTTTCGGATCTGGTTCAACGGCGGATAAAGACTGCCACATTCCAAATCTTTTTCGGTCACCAGCTCCGCCAGTGTTTTTGCGGCCGTAAAAAACATTTCATCGGTCACACGTTTAATACGGCAGGCCGTGATCCCCAATCCCATTCCCGGGAAAATATAGGCATTATTACTCTGCCCGGGTTTAAACAGCTTTTCATTGTAATACGCCGGAGCAAACGGGCTGCCGCTCGCAAAGATAGCGCGGCCCTGCGTAAAATTATAAGCCTGCTGCGCCGTGCATTCGGAATGACTTGTAGGATTGGACATCGCAAAAATAATCGGCCGCGAATTCACCCGGGCCATGGCTTCCAAAACTTCCTTCGTAAAAATCCCCTGCCGCCCGCTGACGCCAAGAAGCGCCGTGGGCTTGACAATCTCTACCGCACCAAGACAGTCCACGGCCCCGGGACCGTCAAAAGCAAATGGACGTTTCCGCTCATCCAAATCTCCGCGGCTTGAAACCACGAGTCCTTTGGAATCCACGAACAGGCAACGGCGCCGCGCCTCCGCTTCGCTAAGCCCCTCGTGCATCATCGCCGCCACGATTAAATTCCCGGTTCCCAACCCCGCCTCGCCCGCCCCCACAAAAAGAATTCTCTGATCCCTGAGGCGCCTCCCTTGAATTCTCGCCGCAGAATAGAGCCCCGCCAACCCCACGCCTGCGGTTCCCTGGATGTCATCGTTAAACACACACGCACAGTCCCGGTATTTTTGCAAAAGGCGGAAGGCATTCTCATTCGCGAAGTCCTCAAACTGAATCAGCACATGCGGAAAAATTTCACGGGCCGCAGTCACAAACTCCTCAACCAACGCATCGTATTCCTTCCCGCGCAAACGCCGCTGCTGCATTCCGATGTACAACGGATCTTTTAGCAGCGACTCATTATTCGTTCCAACGTCCAATATCACCGGAAGGCAATGCTGCGGATGAATCCCGGCGCACGCGGTGTAAAGCATCAATTTCCCGACGGGAATCCCCATGCCATCCACTCCGAGATCGCCAAGCCCGAGAATTCTTTCCCCGTCCGTCACCACGATCACGCGCACATCTTTATAGGGCCACTGCTTTAAAATCTTTCGCATCTGCCCCTTGTATCCCGCGGCAAGAAAAAGCCCCTGGACACTGCTTCTGAAAATGTGCCCGTACTCCAGACAGGCCTGCCCCACGGTGGGGGTATAGACAATCGGCATCACTTCTTCCAGGTAAT
>Ga0172375_10007532_pt1 | contig 14887 bp, 17 predicted proteins | sample LakKiv1m_FD_114537 | JGI IMG/M metagenome (GOLD analysis project Ga0172375, IMG submission 114537) | Freshwater microbial communities from Kabuno Bay, South-Kivu, Congo - kab_092012_11.1m | ecosystem: Environmental > Aquatic > Freshwater > Lake | place: Democratic Republic of the Congo... | reverse complement strand
GACAAAACGGAATCATAGGAATAACATTCGCAAGGCCCATCTCGTCACGGACTTTTTTGATTGCCCGAACCTCAAGCGCAAATGCGGCTTTGAATTTGTCGTCGTAATATCGCGATGCTCCTCGCCACCCGAGCATGGGGTTTTCTTCTGAGGGTTCGTACGCTTCTCCCCCAATAAGCGTGCGGTATTCGTTAGTTTTGAAGTCTGAAAAGCGCACAATCACCGGTCGTGGATGAAACGCCGCCGCAATTTTTGCAATACCGTATGCAAGATTGTCGACATAAAAGTCGGTTTTGCTTGTCCATCCTCGTGTGCGCTCGGCAATCTTCTTTTTTGTTGCCGCATCGCATTTGTTGAAGTTGATAAGCGCATTCGGATGGATACCAATACGCGACGCAATAATAAATTCTTCACGCGCGAGCCCCACACCTGTTGCCGGCAAAAATGACTTTTCGAATGCAATGTCGGGGGTCGCGATGTTTACCATCACTTTTGTTTTTGGCGCGGGGATTTCTTTGGTGTCGTGGGTAACTGTCTCAAAAGGAATCACGCCTTCAAAAATAACACCTTCGCTTCCGGTGGTGTCGGCGGTGATGGTTTGTCCTGTTTTGAGTTTTCGCGTTGCGCTTCCTGTGCCCACGATTGCGGGAATGCCCAACTCACGACTGACGATTGCAGCGTGAGACGTGCGCCCTCCTTTGTCGGTAATAATAGCCGAGGCAATCTTCATGATGGGCTCCCAGTCCGGATCGGTCATGTCGGTCACGAGCACTTCTCCTGCTTTAAATGTGCTGATGTGTTTTGCGTCCAAAATAACGCGCACCTTTCCGCTCGCAATTTTACTCCCGACACTAATTCCCTTGAGGAGTGTTTTGCCCTCTCCTTTACGCACGTACTCAATGAGTTTTGTGTAGTCGCGTTCTGCTTGTACGGTTTCGGGTCGCGCCTGCACAATAAAAAGTTGTCCTGTTTTGCCATCTTTTGCCCACTCCATATCCATCGGAGTCCACTTTCCGCGCACCTTTGTGTAGTGCTCCTCAATCATGAGGCCCCATTCTGCAAGCGTGCGGATTTCTTCTTCGGTCAAAACAAAATTGTCGCGTTCTTTTGGAGTGGTGGGAATAGTTTTTATTTTTATGACTCCGAGACCACGGCCGGTGCTGTACACCATTTTCATCTTTTTGTCTCCCATGCGGCGATCCATGATGGGATTTTTTGACTTCTCGATGCCCCCTTTGTACACCAAATATTCGTCGGGTGTGACGTGCCCTTGCACAATGAGCTCTCCAAGACCGTGTGTTGCATTAATCACGACCACATTTTTAAATCCTGTTTCGGTATCGATACTAAACATAACACCCGAGCCCGCCATGTCAGACCTCACCATGCGCTGTACCCCAACCGACAGTGCAATTTGGTCGACCGCAAAACCTTTGTCGACGCGATACGAAATTGCGCGATCAGTAAAAAGAGACGCCATCGCACTTTGCACCGCAAGTGTGACGTCTTTTACCCCGCGAATACCTAAATATGTTTCGTGCTCTCCGGCAAAACTCGCTCCGGGCAAATCTTCTGCCGTTGCGCTCGATCGCACTGCCACGTCAATGTTTTTGCCGTATTCTTTTTCCATGCGCGTGTACGCCTCGGCAATATCTTTTGCTAAATCTTTTGGCATGCGCGCTTTAATCATTGCATGACGAACAATTGCGCCGCGCTTTGCGAGATCTTTTAAATTATGTGTGTCGAGTCCTTTGAGTTTTTTTTCGATAAACTCTTTCATTCCTGTTTCTGCCAAAAAATAGCGGTAGGCCTCGACGGTCACCACAAAACCGCTCGGCACACGAATGCCTTTTGGCGTTAAGTGTTGAATCATTTCTCCAAGCGATGCGTTTTTTCCTCCGACGCGAGCAACATCTTTTATTCCGACTTCGTCCATTCGGACTATGTGTTCAGTATTCATAAAGCTATTGTACGCCACAAAAACCATTGCGAGAATGGGCTTTTATACACATCTGTCGTCCCACAGATGGTGAGTCACATCGAATTCGCGCAAGAAAAAGAGGCGCATTTATGCGCCTCGTGATTCGTCTGGGGTGGCTGCGGGCTCTGCCTGCCTGAACTTCACAAACGGATACTGTTTACCATCTGCTCCCTGCCCCCGCTCAATACGCGCCTCCATAACCGTGGGTGAATTACATCCCTCGGTTATTTCCACCCGAGCAGGTTCCTCAGAAAGCGGTGAACCGTCACAAAAAACAGCACTCAGTCCGTCTTCAAACAAAACCGTCGTCCTCATGAACATATCCTCCGAGCGCATCTTACCACCAATATGCATGGGCGCAACCCCAGCACTTATTCCGTTGTCTTCCCGTCAAAATGTTCTTCGGACGCTTCTGCTTCGGCTTTAGTGTGTCGCACAACACCATCTTCGTGCTCAGGCGGAGTATAGATGGTATACAACTTTAACTTTCCTTCGCCGATATTAATGACGTTATGTCGCGTGCCCTCGGGAATGACTACCGCGTCATTGCTTACGAGATCGTGCGATTCACCATCAAGCACGACACGGGCGCTCCCCTCTTCGATGCGAATAAACTGATCGAGCTCATGCACTTCTTCGCCAATCTCCTCACCCTTCTCGAGCGACATCAGCACAAGCTGTGAGTGTTTTGCAGTGTAGAGCACGCGTCGATAATCTTCGTTTTCGAGCGTCTCGCGTTCAATGTGTAAAATAAATCCTTTCATGGTTTATATTAGATACTCATTAATATTGCTCCGAGCGTAACGAGCGCAGAACCGACAACTGTTTTCCATGTGAGTTTTTCTGCCAAAAACAGCGCCGCAAGAATGACAACAAACACGACTGATAATCGGTCCAGCGCTGCGACCCCAGCCGCCGGTCCATTCTTGAGCGCAAAAAAATAGAAAAGCCACGACAACGCTCCCGCAACTCCTGAGAGCGCAATAAACGAAAATGTGCGACTTTCGAGTGCGGCAAGCCCACTCCACTTGCCAAGCGACGCCGACACACATACCAAAAAAGTCGCCATCACGAGAGAACGTATGGTTGTTGCGAGCGTTGTGTCTATTCCGCTAATGCCGAGCTTTCCAAATATCGCAACACCCGCGGCAAAAACCGCTGAGAGTAACGCGTAAAAAATCCATGCGGGCATAAAGATAGTATATAGAATACGGAGCGTGGAGTGTAGGGTGTGGGATGTGGAGTGTGGGATGTGGGATGTGGGATGTGGGACCGCTTGCCGTCAAAACAAAAACATGCTATATCTTGGGCAAACACACGCGCCGAAAGCGCAAGGAGAAAACACATGGGATTCGAAATCGGAACGACAGCAGTCTCAGGAGAATCAGAAAAAAAGTCCCCCGAAAAATCGCCAACGTTTTACGGTGTACTTCAGTCGCTCTCACCCTTCTTTGCCATCGTGCTCTTATTCAACACATGGCAAGACAATCCATCGCTCATCACTGCAGCACTCGACTTCAACCTACGCATGATTGCGCATATCTGCGAATCCACCCCATCACTCGGGGGGCAAGCAACGGTAACCGCACTGCAAGGCATTGGATTTCATTACTGGATGCTCTATTTCGAAGGTGGTATCTTGTGTCACGCCATCCTTTCGATCACCAAAACGTTTTTCGTTGGCGTATCCACACGACTCAAAAGTTAGCATAATCCCCCGTCTATGACGGGGGATTTTTCAACGTGTTTATGATCAATGTTTCAGTGCTATGTCACACATTACCCCATCGCCTGCCAACGACCGGCGACATGTGATTTGTCGGGGTGTTCGTGTGGCATGTGGTTTCGTTCACTTGTTTCGGCATCTGCATCGTCAGAAATAATTTGCAAGTGACGATCCCAATAACGCAGTGTATCGTTTTCAATTTCTTTTTCTTCTTCTTCTGTGTGGTGTGATTTTACCCACACCCACTTGTTTCCATCGGCATCAACACGAACTTCTCCGAGCGTCGGCGTCGTGGGGTCGTCTATTTTTTATAGAGTATTTGGTCTGGTGATTCGTTCATACGGAGAGTATAGCAAAATACATACACAACATGCACGGGAAAACCCGTGCATGACGACACCCCCCTCGTTCATTCTACAGTTACCGATTTTGCGAGGTTTCGGGGGCGATCAACATTGCACCCTCGGAGCACTGCAATATCGTAGGCGAGGAGTTGAAGTGGAATTGCCGCAAGTACTGGCGAGATGGCCTCATGAACTTTGGGGATTTCGATAATGTCGTCGGCAAGACTCGCAAGCTCTTTCTCGCCCTCGGTCACAATGGCAAGCACCGGCCCTTTGCGCGCTTTGATTTCTTGAATGTTCGATCGCATTTTTTCGTATACCGAATCTTTGAGCGCAATAGCCACCGTAGGAAAACGTTCATCAACCATTGCGATGGGCCCGTGCTTCATTTCACCCGCTCCACAACCTTCGGCGTGAACGTATGAGACTTCTTTTAATTTGAGCGCCCCCTCAAACGCAATAGGATAGTTGTATTTTCTTCCGATGTATAAAAAGTTTTCGAAGGCAGTATATTTTTTTGCCACCTCATGCACACGATCGCGAACACGAAGCGTGCGCTCGATGTGGTTGGGGAGCTCAATAAGCGCACGCGCAAAGTCATCTCCACTTTTTTCTGTCACGCCACGAAGCTGGCGCACATACAGCGCAAAAAGTGCCAACACAGTAATTTGCGACATAAACGCTTTTGTGGATGCAACACCAATTTCGGGACCTGCGTGATTATAAATACCGGCATCAGTCTCGCGCGCAATAGTTGATCCGACAGTGTTCACAATGCCCAACGTGAGCGCGCCCTTCTTTTTTCCTTCGCGAATTGCGGCAAGTGTGTCGATGGTCTCACCTGATTGCGACATCGCAAGCACAACGGTATCGGGTCGTATAACCGCCGAGCGATACCGAAACTCCGACGCAATATCTACCTCAACGGGAATTTCGGCAAGTTCTTCGAGCAAATATTCTCCCACGAGGCCGGAGTAATACGCGGTTCCGCATCCTACAATAATAAGTCGCTTCATGGTGCGAAGTTGCTCGGCGACACTCGCGAGCCCCCCAAGTTTGACGCGTAGCGTATGTGGATCAATCCTCCCCCGCATTGCATTTGCAACAACCTCGGGCGCCTCGTATATTTCTTTGAGCATAAAGTGCTCGTATCCTCCGCGTTGAATGTGGTCGATGTTCCAATCAATATCGTGCGGTATCGCAGTAATAGGTCGCGCGTCGAGCGTCATCACGGTACATGTATCAGGCGTCACCATTGCCATTTCTCCATCGTTGAGATACACAATTTTCTTTGTGTGTGCGGCAATTGGCGAGGCATCCGACGCAATAAAATGTTCGCCCTCTCCTATACCAATCGCAATAGGACTTCCCATGCGTGCAACTATTATTTTTTCGGGGTTATGAGTATCAACCACCACCACGCCATACGTCCCGCGCACCATCGAAAGCGCCAAAGGAACTGCGCGCTCAAATGGCTCTGTGGCCAAATGCTCCTCAATAAGGTGTGCGATAACTTCGGAATCGGTGTCCGACGTAAACTGATGGGCATCACGCATGAGCTCTGCACGTAATTCATGGTGATTTTCAACAATACCGTTGTGCGCAAGCCAAATGCGCTTCGTGCAATCTCCGTGCGGATGCGCGTTGCGTTCTGTGGGTTCACCGTGCGTTGCCCATCGTGTGTGTGCAATCCCGCTTGTTCCTTTGTGTGGTGACTTGCCTATTCGTTCTCGTAATTGACCAACGTTTCCTACTGACTTTACTGCGTCTCCCCCTGCCACATAGAGACCCGCGGAGTCATATCCCCGATATTCGAGCGCGGTAAGTCCATCAAGTAAAATCGGCAGTGCTGACTTTTTTCCTGTGTATGCAAATATTCCGCACATACTCATACAACGTCGTGAGGGAAATAAAGTTTCTTTGAGTAAATGATTGCTATCTCAATCGCATTTCATCCCCTATGTCTGACTCTGCTCGCCTCCAGTTTTTCAGTTCGTAATATTGTTCGACTTCGCCCGCTTTGTGTATCGTCATATGTGATGGTGCAAGTTCGTCAACGCCAAGCACAACATATTGAAGATCATCCACGGTGACAAGATTTCCTTCACTGGGAATACGCTCGCTATCAACCTCGTATACATATACCTCTTTTTCGGGGTCAAATAATTCGGGTTTTTCATACTGAATTGACCGCGCTACTTCGTCCGTGTGCATTGCACCATTGGGCATTCCCGCAACCGCCAACGCAAATTCATATTTTGGCGTGAGATATATCCCATTCTGCAACTCACTAGCAGGCACATCCAAACCCCCGCCAGCCTGCGCCTGACTTTTGGGTATCTTATTAAATTTGTGCGATGAACCGTGGTAGAGCTTCATGCCTAGATATTATCACACTTTGATAACACACCAATAAGCATTGTCATATGGTGTGCCAAGCTGCCCATCGTTACTCATAATTCATGGCTATTCTGCTCTCTCGCCCTCGTGTGGTTTTTTCTTTTATGATTTTCTTTCTTTTTTAAGTTCCAGAGGAGCTCACCCCCACCCCCGATTTTACTATCACCAGTTATACAAATGCTCTATATCAGCAAACAAAAAAACAACGACTCGTTTATCGTTGTTTTGGAGAAGCAATTATTGCCGCTCCGTGCATCGAATGCATTGCGAAAATCATGTGTGATGTAGGATACGAACACCTTGCATCACCGTACGGATTAGGATCATTCACTTGCACCGCGCAATCGCTGATGTGACGCACAACAAGATAATGTTGGCGTTGTTTTGCTCTACAAAAATACAACGTCGAGACATTAACTTGAAGTATCGGCGGGCAGTTATTTCTAACGGCCGCCTTAAGTCGTGCGATTGAAATCGGACTTGGGATGAATATCCCACCGTGTTCGATAAAATTAGCGGTGGCTCTACGTCGTTCTTTATCCCATCCTGACACAACTTCACGCCTGCACCATGATAGCATCTCAGTGTTGATAACATGCTGTCGTCGCAATTCCGCAAATCGGTTAGGCAACCCGTGATGCCAGTTATAGATTTCGACATTGAGTCCATAGCTCAGCAAGACACTTCCAATTTCCTCAGACTCAATGGGTCGACCGTTAGAAAAACGAATGATTGATCGTGCTATGGAACGTGATGTTCCATATCCATGATGCGCCAATACCATACGCGCGCATGTGTGGCCACAATATGGTAGTGTTCTTGATTGACGAAGTACGGGGACGTTCAGTGGCTGCTGCCTCATGACACACTCCTTTGCTTTTATGTGCTATAGCAAATATTCCGCAAAAAGACAACTGTCCGCTATTTTGTCCGCTGCAGTAAAATATTACACTTTGCGCGAACCTTTTTCGAGCGAAATTCCTAGCACATTCTGTTGGGCAAAGCCCTCATGCGCTCCGCTACATATTTTCTGGGGATATGGAGGCAGAACGATAGGCTTCGGCTTTTTCTTTTGGCAAAATTTGGACGGGCTAATTATTTATTCTAATTAGTCGGTTGTTTTCCAATCTGAATTTAATAGTTGTTGGTACATTTGGACAACACATCCCTTTAAAATTCTCACCTTCACCTTGGGTGATCATATCAACCACAAATAAGTCGCGTTCATATTTTACGTTCTTAATAATCACTCCGTCTCCTAGTTCTCGTTGAGTCAAGTACTCTAATTTTCCTTGGTTGTTTATAAAGACGGTAAGATTGTAAAAATATCCACTACCTCCGCCTGTATATCCAATAATGTGCGCCACATCATCTAGTCCGTCTTTATTAAAATCACTAATAGCAAAAGAGTTTACGTTCTTTTCCAAGGAAGCAGACCATGAGAATAATCCGTCGGGAAAATCTTCACTTTTTGGTTCACGAACTTCTATCTCTCCCTGCTGTAATTGGGCTAACTGGTTCTCATCATTATATGACGGTATGCCTGTGTTTTGTGCTTGTTCAATAATAGTCCCTTTTATTACTTTATCGTATTCTTCAAGTTTTTTGTTTCTCTCCTTATCTAATTCTTGTTCCATTTCCCCATATGATTTGTATTCTTTAAGAAATGCAGCTTCTGCATCCCAAACAGAAACAGAATTATCATTTTTATCCCTCAAATAAAAAATGGCAATCCCAACAGTTACCACAAGAATCACAAGTTCTATTAATAAAGTTTTATTGATTTTGATTTCTTTAAATTTGTCCATAATTACTTTATAAAACTGAAATTAGCTGTAAAATAAACCCGCTTGCCAAGAATGTTAAACCCCACATATTTACCCGCCTTTCTTTTAGATGTTTTTTCTGTGTATATTTTCCATCTTTATCCATTGAAGTAATGTAATCATCATCAAGATTCTTTTTGATATTAAGATATGGAAAAATCAAAATAGCAGCAGCTAGCGCGTTAAATAACAGACCTAAAATTGTAAGTAATTTTGGGCAGTCCATAATTTTTCTACTCCGTTTTTTTAGACCCAAAAACTATAAAGAGAAATACTTTATAGTAAAGTACCAAGAGAATAATAAAACCGAGAACTACGAAAAATAAAGTTTGCGCAACTGCAAAAATAGATTTCACTAGCGACTCTTGCCATACTGCCATTCTGTCTGGCTCAAATCCCCAAGATAATGCTTTCTTTACACTTCCAAAGTGTTCAACAGAATCTAAATCAAGAACTTGTACGCACTCGGCTTTATTTTGTGCCAGATAATTTTTGAAGTCAGCTAGAGAAACAAGACTAGTATTACCTTTGTAATAATTTACTCCTGTTTTTGTGGCAATTTTTTCAACCTGCTCAGAAACATTTTTTGAACAATAATATTCTTGTTTTACTAACCAACCACCATTTCCATCATAAAACTTTTCTCCGTTATATTCTCCATAGAGATTGTGTTCATAAACAGCAATTTTTTCTTCGGGTTTTACTAAGCTACCAATCAAACGAATTTCTGAGTCCATTCGATCTGATAACATTCCGACATTTGTATATTTGGGAAGTTGGGCATCATCCAACATATTTGAAATAGTTGCCCAACTTATCCAAATAAAAGCAACAACAAACACAACGGAAAATAATCGGTGCCACCAACGACCTTTTAGGCTCAAATCTTTTCTGAAAAAATTGCTCCAAAAATTGTTTTCCATATTACTTAAGATGTTTAATTATAAAATCTACTATTTCATCAATCTTTTTAGTATCAAGTTCAGTACTACTTCTTAACACTTCTGCTATTCTGTTTTTCGTTTGTCTTCCAATTACAGGCACTTTCCCAAGTTTTTCTCTAATCTCTTCATATTTTAGGGAAACATCTTTCATTTGTTTTCTAATGCATTGTAAAATTTCTGGAGTAAAATTTTTCCCATCGTCTACCAATTCCTTTTTTGTCTTTTCTAAAATTTCCTCCTTTATATAAGAAAAATTTTCAGTTAAATTTAAAATTCTCGGATCTTGACCACCCTCTAAAATATTTTCAAAAAACTTCGCTTGCTGAATAATTTTTTCTTTATCATATCTCCAGCTAGTTTCTACCCTATCGTCATCTAATATTTCTAGCTGTTTTTTTGAAAGCAATATTTTAATCTTCTCTTTATCTTTAAGTTCTTCTCTTGCAAGTTTTTCTTCTTCCATTCTCTCTTTTCCTTCCCTCGCTAACTTAAAAGGGTATCCGATTATTTTAAATGGCAATAATAAAATATCTTCAAGAAGTTCTCTTCCACGGTCAGTTGAATACAATATCGCAATCAATATTAAAATTAAAATAAATATCAACATAAAGTCTATTTTATAAAGTAGTTAATGTCTTTATTATAAATCTTCGCAAAATCTGCTAACTCAATCGCTTCGACCCTTCGCTCGCCTCGTTCAACCTTTGAAAGATACGATTGCGGTTTCTTTAACTTTTTACCTGCTTGGATTTGTGTTAATCCTGCCCCTAGGCGAGCGTAACGAAGCTTTTCAAGCAGATTTTTATTTTTTTGCGAATAAAGTCTCGACATAAGTATATTACCATACTAAAACCCATTGTGGAATATACCATTTTGGTATATTATGTATTTATGGATTTTGTAGCCCGCCAAAATTTCGCCAAAAGAAAAAGCCGAAGCCCGCGCGGATTCCTCCCCAGACCCCTCCTGAAGACTGTAACACCTTAAACGCTTTCTACTGCAGAAATGCCCTGCGGAGAGAGGGGGATTCGAACCCCCGAGGGTTTTGACACCCTACTCGCTTTCCAAGCGAGCGCACTCGACCACTATGCGATCTCTCCGCACGACATTCCTCAGTACAACTCGTATTTTGAATATTACACTAATGTCGCAATCTCGCGCACTCAACTTTATCCGCCTTTGGCGGAACTATGCGACGCCTCCGCACAGCGTTGTTCGGACCAACTCGTACTTTGAAAACCACACTATCTATCCTCGAGAGAACTACTCGCCCCGAGCTTATCGAGGGGTGCGACCCCTCCATTCGAACAAGTATAGCGGTGGGAGCTCAAAAAATCCATTGCCATCATTCCACCCCACTATCCATTCCACCCGCTACTCCCCCCACCATCTTACTTATTCCGCCACATTCCGCCACATTCCGCCACATTCCGCCACCACTATTACCCTTTCGCACGAAAGGGTAATAGTGGAGTTTCTTTTTTCTCTTTCTCTTTCTCTTTTTTTATTTTTATTTTTATTTTTTTGGGGATGGTAGATAACAAATACTCATGGAGGCTGGGCAAGCTGGATAAGTTGAGAAATTGAGAAGTCGGCTAAAAATTAAAATTAAAATTAAAATTAAAATTAAAATTAAAAATACACTTGCCCAACGCCCAACGGAAGAGGCTCTATTTCTTTTTCAAGAGATTGACACATTGGTGTTGCGCGGATTCAAGATCCCTCCGCAAACTTACGATCATCAGACTTTCGGATCTCTCTTTTTCCAAAAATCCCTCGCGGTCAAGCATCGCAATATGTTTTGATGTAGACTTTACCGACAAATGGATCTTTTCGGCCATTTCGCTTACCGACATCGCCTCTCCCTTGGCAAGAAGCATAAGTATATCCACGCGCTTCATGTTCCCAAGCGTCTTGAATATGCGCACCATGTTTCGTGCTTCTGTTGATGTACTCATGCCCTCATTTTACACATTTACCCTTTCGCACGAAAGGGTAAATGTGTGCATTGGGTTGCACACGGCAGTTGGCCGAAGTTTTGGGAATTTTTGGGATTGGTTGACTAGCGCTCTATGACGCACTCTCCTTTCGAAAAAGTCTCGGGTACAGCAACAGCAAAAAGGCAATTGCAATGAGATTGATAAATCCCGCCAGAAGAAAGGTAGTATGAAAACCGTAGGCTTCCGTCAACATTCCTCCTATTGCTCCGCCGATTGCAGTTGATACCGTAAGCCCAAATACACTAAACATACTCCATTCGTATCCCGCGCAGTTTTTGTCGATATGGCGAGAAAATATTCCATAAAACGCCGCCATGAGTAACGCATCAGCAACGCCCGATACTATTTGGAGTGCGTACAACGACTTCGCCTGAGTAATATACGCAAGTGAAAATATAGACAAAGTCCCAAGCACTGCACCCGTCAGAAGCACAAGATAATCATCGTGCTCACCTTTTCGTTTGTCGATAAACTTTGCGCAAGGCACTTGTACGGTTGACTTTACAATCGAGTATATTGCAACCGCAAAACCCGCAACACGAAGCGAGCCATCTAGCAATTCGGACGCAAATACCGCAAGAAGCGGAGCAAATAAACCTGCGGCACTATTCACCGCAAATATATAAAGAAGTAGAGTTTTAACAATTTGGTTACGCTGAAGCGGTGAAGTCATGTATTTTTTAAAATCATTTACCTCCCCCTGGCAATGTTCCACGCAGTGCGGCAACGCGTTCTACTATAGGCGGGTGTGTCGCCCCCCTTCGCCTCATGGCTTCGGAGGGGCAAGGCTCATTGCAATCCATTTTTTGCTGATGCCCCACGCAGTGCGGCGACTCGTTCTACTATTGGTGGGTGGGTCATAAACAGTTTTGCGAACCAGTGAGCTTTGCCGATTTCACCTTCAACACGCGCAGGGTCATCAACCCATAAATGATTTGTTGCGTTGTTTGTTACTTTCATGACGCGGTCATTTGCAGAAATTTTTTCGAGCGCACGCGCGAGGCCCTCAGGATAGCGCGTCAGGAGCGCTCCCGACGCATCTGCCAAAAACTCACGCTTGCGACTGATTGCAAACTGCATGAGTTGCGCAATGAGCGGTGAGAGCAGTGCCAACACAATCCCTACCAGCACAAGCCCTCCTCCCCCCTCGCGGTCACGGTTTCCTCCGCGATGCCACAACGACCTCAAAAACATATCCGACACAAGCGCAATAACTCCAACAAGCACCACGGCGACGGTGCTCACGAGAATGTCTTTGTTGCCAATGTGCGACAATTCATGCGCGAGCACACCCTCAAGTTCGGTTTTGTCGAGCGCCTGCAAAAGTCCGGTGGTTACTGCAACGACCGCGTGCTTTTCGTCTCTTCCTGTTGCAAATGCGTTTGGCGCGAGGTCATCAACAACATACACGCGCGGCATAGGAAGTCCCGCGGTAATACTCAAGTTTTCAAGACTCGTGTAGAGGTCAAAAAACTCCTCACGAGTTGCGGGTCGTGCACGAACCGTCGCAAGCACAATCTTGTCGGAGTACCAATACGAGAGCACGCTCGAGATCGTACTGTACAGCACCGCGAAAACAAGAATGCCCGGAGCATTATACACATACGAAAACACCCACCCCACTCCAATAACCACCACAAAGAAGACCGTAAACATCATCCATGTACGGCGAACATTTGCATCGCGATGATCGTACAAATTCGCCATGTCTTTTTTACTTCTTAGAACGCAACATTCGGAACGGCCTTCTCGCTTTCTTCAACATCGAAGAACGCGGATGCCTTAAATCCGAAGAGTCCTGCGATAACGTTTCCGGGGAACATTTGAACTGCATCGTTCATTGCCTTTACCACGCCATTGTAGAATCGTCGTGACGCCTGTACTTTGTTTTCGGTATCGGACAATTCGCGCTGAAGTTCGAGAAAGTTCGTATTTGCCTTGAGGTCTGGATAGGCCTCTGCGAGCGCAAATATTTTTCCGAGTGATTGCGTGAGTGCGCCCTCAGCTGCAGAAAGTTTCTGCAAATCTGCGGGTGATGCGTTTGCGGTATCAAGATTGATTGCAGTTGCTTTACTGCGCGCCTCGATCACTGCGTCAAATGTTCCTTGTTCGTGTGCCGCGTATCCCTTTACGGTGTTCACGAGGTTAGGAACCAAATCATGACGACGCTTGAGTTGTACTTCGATATCTGACCATGCCTCTTGTACGCGGTTGCGTAGCGACACAAATTTGTTATAGCTCATCACGAGCCACACCACCACAAGCACCACAACAGCAACTAGGCTCAACATCCACGACAATATTTTGAGCGCACCCACCACAATAGCAAGCACAAGCAATACTCCAATTAATAGATTCATGCTTAACAATTACCAATAAATAGCAACCATGGACCTATGGTCACAACTAACCTCAGTATACCACCCACCCCATAAAACAGAAAAACGCCCAAAAGAACGCTTTTCTGCCACCACTGTTTAACCACCTGGTGTGGATAAGCAATAAACTATTGAGTTTTCGGTTGCGATAGAACCTGAAGAAACGTAGTCGAAGAAATGGTAATACGCTCCGAAAGCCCACTGCCTGCTTCAATGTTCGTAAATGAAATACCAGATCCATCATCTCCAGTCCATGTAAAATCAACTCCAAATGCGTTACGCGTCAGCATGCGTATCTCTCCTGTGGCAATGGTATACACTCCAATAAACGTAGGTTTTAAACCCGGAGTACATCCCGTTGAAAACACAATGCGCTCACCATCATTAGATAAGCTAGACGCTCCAAAACATGCTGCGGCTCCGTAATGAAGCTCGCCATCAGACACTGGCTCATTGTGGACTTTAAAACTTGGTGTTTCTGTAATCTTTCTGCCGAACGCATTCACTTGCGCAATATCTAGTATCCCCGCACCTGTTTCTGCGTTGATAATCTTCGTATTTTTCGGATCTTGAATAAGATTGATATTTCTCACATCACGATTTACTATGCTCCCGTCGGAATTCGCAAAGGCAATATTAATTAAAGAAAGCGATGGGGCGCCTCCACCCACGCCTCTTTCTGTATTGAAATAATATAATCCTCCACCAATAACAAGCAACAAAACGATACCCACGATAATCTTATTCATAATATACATATCTAGAACTAATACATTTAGTGTACCCCCCCCCCCGCATCAACACTACAAGAACTCAAAACCGGTAGTCTAGCCTTTGCGATGGATAACTCTTTCACTATCAATAGGTCCGGCCCTTATACAGAAATCGGACCTATAGGGTGGATACTTCTTCTACACAGGTCTGACCTGTGTGTTACAAAACCTTGGCACTTATCCACTCCAAAGGTTTCACTTATCCACTCCAAAGGTTTAACCTTGGGAGTGGATAAGTTCACTCACTCGCTAGGTAATAAGTTTAGTAGTCGCCCATTCCGCCCATGCCCGGCATTCCTCCTCCCATACTGGGTTCTTTCTTTTCGGGGAGATCGGCAACTGCGGCTTCGGTTGTGAGCAAAATTGCAGCAGCTGACGCGGCATTTTGAAGCGCTGAACGCGTCACTTTGGTTGGGTCAATAACTCCGGCCTTCATGAGGTCTTCGTATGAATCTGCTGCGGCGTTGTATCCTTCGTTACCTTCACGCTTTTTTACTTCGGACACCACAACCGAG
>Ga0172375_10007531_pt1 | contig 14888 bp, 8 predicted proteins | sample LakKiv1m_FD_114537 | JGI IMG/M metagenome (GOLD analysis project Ga0172375, IMG submission 114537) | Freshwater microbial communities from Kabuno Bay, South-Kivu, Congo - kab_092012_11.1m | ecosystem: Environmental > Aquatic > Freshwater > Lake | place: Democratic Republic of the Congo... | reverse complement strand
CTCGATCGTCGCCGGGTCGGTGCGGTAGTAGCCGTAGCCCCGTGAGCCGAGGGCCTCGCGGATCGCCTGCGCGGCACCGACGAGCAGGGGGACGCGCGCATGCTGGCCCGACGCCGCGGCGAGCACCGCCCCGGCGTCGAGGAGGTAGGCCAGGTTGGCCTGGTCGCCGGTCTCGAGCGACAGTCGCACGCCCTCCTCCAGGTGGCGGCGCGCGGCGTCGTGGTCGCCGCGGCCGAGCTCGACCTGGAACAGGTTGTAGAGCGCGATGTAGGACGTCAGCCGGTCGTCACGGCGTCGTGCCGAGGCGAGGCCCTCCTCCACCAGCCGGACGGCCTCGTCGGCGTCACCCTCCAGCAGGGCGACGGTGCCGAGCCAGATGTGGCCGAGGGCCCAGGTCCACTCGACCTCGGGGCCGCCTTCCCCGGCATGGTGCACGGCCTGGTGGAACCGGTCGCGGGCGAGGGCGAGGTCGCCCTCCACGAGCGCGACCAGTCCTTCTCCCGCGATGCTGTTGGAGAGGATCTCGGGGACCTCGCCGGCGTGCTCGTGCGAGAAGCGCCACCACGTCGCCGCGCCGGCGACGTCGTCCATCGCGAACGCCATGGTCGCGGCGCCGAGCGCAGCCCGCGCGTGCACGTCGTCCGCCAGGCCCTGGCCGCGCCGGAGCACGGTCTCGGCGAAGCGCCGACCGTGGTCGTGGCGGCCGCGCAGCCACCAGAACAGCCAGAGCTCCCACGCCATCCGGGCGGGCGTCTCGATGTCCCCGGCGGCCAGCGAGCGCTCGGCCGCGGCGTCGAGGTTGGCGCTCTCGAGGTCGATCCGGGTGAGGGCGGCGACCTGGCCCCCGTTGCGGTAGCTCGAGCTGTTCTCCTCCGCGACAGCGAGGAAGTGGGCGGCGTGGGCGCGGGTCGCGTGGTCCCACTCGCCGGCCTCCTGCAGCAGGTCACGGGCGTACTGCGCGACCGGTTCCAGCAGACGGAGGCGTCCCGTCGGCTCGGCGACGACGAGCGACTGCTCGACCAGCGACTCGAGCGCCGCGACCACGTCGTACGTCGCGCCCGCCCGCTCGGCCACGGCCTCGAGGTCGGGCAGCGTCGTGCCGCCGACGAAGACGCCGAGCAGGCGCAGCAGCGACTGGGCGTGGCCGTCGAGGAGCCCGTTGCTCCAGTCGAGGGTGGCCCGCATCGTCCGCTGCCGTGGAGGCAGGTCGCGCGGTCCGGACCGCAGCGCGCTGTCGAGCCGGTCCAGCAGCGCAGTGGGGTCGAGCAGCCGCGCGCGGGCAGCCGCGAGCTCGAGGGCCAGCGGCAGTCCGGCGAGCTGCTCGCAGGTGGCGGCGACGGCGGCCGCGTCCGCGGCGTCCGCGCCCCACCCGGGGCTCACCCGCTGCGCGCGGTCGAGCAGGAGGCGGGCGGCCGGCGAGGGGGAGCCGTCGGGCTGCTCCTCGACCTGGAGCGGCTCCACGCCGTACTCGGTCTCGCCGCGCACCCGCAGCGGGGCGCGGCTGGTGGTGAGAACGGTGAGGTCGGGGACCGACTCCACGAGGATCGCCACGTCCGGGGCCGCGTCGAGCAGGTGCTCGAAGTTGTCGAGGACGAGGAGCCGGTGCTGCCCGCGCAGCTGGTCGACGACGTCGTCGAGGACGGGCCGCGCCGGCTCCCGTGGGGCGTCGAGCGCCTCGGCGACGGCCGGGACCACCTGGCCGGCCTCGAGGAGCGGAGCGAGCTCGACGAGGGTCACCCCGTCGGCGAAGCGGTCGCGCACCCGGGTGGCCACCGCCAGGGCGAGGCGGGTCTTGCCCACGCCGCCGGGACCGCTGAGCGTGACGAGCCGACGGGTGCCGAGGAGGTCGGCGACCCGGGAGACGTCGTCGTCGCGACCCACCAGCGGCGTCGCCGGGACGGGGAGGCCGCGCGGACGTACGGCCGCCGTCGCGGCGGCCTGACGGGTCGACCGCGCCGGGACGGCGGCGACCAGGCCGGCGCGTTGGTCGTCCGTCAGGTCGAGTGCGGCCGCCAGGGACCGGAGGGTGTGGGGGTACGGACGGGTGCGGGTGCCCCGCTCGAGGGCGCTGATCGCGTGCGGGCTCAGGCCCGCGCGCTCGGCCAGCTCCTCCTGGGAGAGCCCGGCCTCCTCGCGCAGGGAGCGCAGCACCGTGCCCAGGCTGCTGTCCCCGTTCGTCCCCACGTCGCCTCCGTGACTGCCCGTCCGGCCTGCCCCGAGTGCTCGGGAGTGTAGTGACCGGCGCGGCGTCGGATGAAGCAGCGAGCCCCACCCAGGGGTGGAGGCCGGCCGGTGAAAGATGTTGCAGTCCTTGCAACTTTTCTCAGCGCGCCCCTAGTGTGACGGACGCCACCCCGACCACCGCGGACGGGGCCTCGCACCCTCTCGGGAGTCACCGTGCGTCGTTCGTCCCCTGTCCTGCTCGGCGTGGCCACCGCCGTCGCCGCCCTCGCCACCTCCCTGCTCGCCGCGGTGGGCCCCGCCGCGCCCGCCCGGGCCGAGCACCGCGCGACGCCGCCGTCGTCGGTGACGCTGGTGGGCGACCTCCAGGACGAGGTCGGGTGCGCGGAGGACTGGTCGCCGGCGTGCGAGGCGTCCGGCCTGACCCGCCTGCCCGACGGCTCGTGGGAGCTCGTCGCGGAGGTGCCCGCGGGGGCCTACGGGTACAAGGTCGTGGTCAACGGGTCCTGGGAGGAGAACTACGGAGCGGGCGGCACGGCCGACGGGCCGGACCTGCCCCTCGTGCTCGAGCACGCAGCACGCCTGCGGTTCACCTACGACGACGTCTCCCACCGCGTCGCCGTCGCGCCCGCCGAGCAGCCCGCAGCGACACCCACCGATGCGGACCGCGAGCTCGCGGGCACGTCGCTGCGGGAGCCGCTGACCCGCGAGAACTTCTACTTCGTGATGGCCGACCGGTTCGCCAACGGCGACCCGGACAACGACGCGGGCGGCCTCACCGGCGACCGCCTCGCGACCGGTCTCGACCCCACCGACAAGGGCTTCTTCCACGGTGGCGACGTCCAGGGCCTGTCCGACCGCCTCGACTACATCGACGGGCTGGGCACCACCGCGATCTGGCTGACCCCGAGCTTCGAGAACCGCCCCGTCCAGGGGGCGGGCGCCGACGCCAGCGCGGGCTACCACGGCTACTGGGTCACCGACTTCACCCGGATCGACCCTCACTTCGGCACCAACGCCGAGCTCGAGGCGTTCATCGACGAGGCACACGCCCGCGGCATCAAGGTGTTCTTCGACATCATCACCAACCACACCGCGGACGTCATCGACCACGAGGAGCAGCAGTACGGCTACGTCTCCAAGAGCGAGGAGCCCTACCGGGACGCCACCGGCGCGGAGTTCGACGACCGCGACGTCGTCGGCTCCGCGGACTTCCCCGAGCTCGACGCGGCCACGTCGTTCCCCTACACGCCCGTGTTCCGCACCGAGGCCGACCGCACCGTCAAGGTCCCGGCCTGGCTCAACGACCCGACCAACTACCACAACCGCGGCGACTCGACCTTCGCCGGCGAGTCGTCGACCTACGGCGACTTCGTCGGCCTCGACGACCTGTTCACCGAGAAGCCCGAGGTCGTCGAGGGGATGACCGAGATCTACGAGGCCTGGGTCGACCTCGGCATCGACGGCTTCCGCATCGACACCGCCAAGCACGTCAACATGGAGTTCTGGCAGGCGTTCGCCCCCGCGATCCGCGAGCACGCGGCCTCGATCGGCAACGACGACTTCTTCGCCTTCGGCGAGGTCTACGACGCGAACCCGGAGTACCTGTCCACCTTCAGCACCGAGGGCCGCCTCGACGCCACCCTCGACTTCGGGTTCCAGGACGTCGGGACCGGCTTCGCGAAGGGCGCCGCGACGACGCGGCTGCGCGACTTCTACGCCGCCGACGACTGGTACACCGACGCCGACTCCAACGCGTACGCGTCTCCGACCTTCCTCGGCAACCACGACATGGGCCGCATCGGCACCTTCCTGAAGGGCACCGACTCCGTGCTCGAGCGCGTCCGCCTCGCGCACACCCTGATGTACCTCACCCGCGGCCAGCCGGTCGTCTACTACGGCGACGAGCAGGGGTTCGTCGGCGACGGCGGTGACAAGGACGCCCGCGAGGACATGTTCCCCAGCCGGGTCGACTCCTACAACGACAACGACCTGATCGGCACCGACGCGACCACGGCCGATGCCAACTACGACACCGGCCACCCGCTCTACCGGACCATCCGAGACCTCGCGAAGCTGCGGAGGAGCCACCCCGCGCTGGCGGACGGCGCCCAGCTGCACCGCTACGCCTCCGGCACGGCAGGCATCTATGCGTTCAGCCGCATCGACGCCGCCGAGCGCCGCGAGCACCTCGTCGCGGTGAACAACGCCACCACCGAGAAGACCGTGACCGTCGCCACCGAGATGCGCCGCGGCACGTTCGCCCGGGTGTGGCCGGCGGGAAGGGAGTCGCTGCGCACCGACGCGGAGGGACGTACGACGATCACCGTCCCGCCGCTGTCGGCGGTGGTGTGGCGCGCTGCCGGCCGGCTCGCCGGACGCCGGGCGGCGCCGGCGATCCACCTCGAGAAGCCCTCGGCCGGAGGAACCGTGGGCGGCCGCGCGCCGATCACCGCCGCCGTCCCCGACGGCGGCTTCAACCAGGTCACCCTCGCCTGGCGCCGCGCCGGCTCCACGGAGTGGACGCCGCTGGGCACCGACGACAACGCGCCGTACCGGGTCTTCCACGACGTCCGGGACCTGCCGCACGGCACGCTCGTCGAGTACCGCGCGGTGCTGCGCGACAGCAGCGGCAACCTCTCGGTGGCCTCCTCCTGGGCGACCGTGGGCGACCCCGAGCCGGAGCCCACCCCCGGCGGTGGCGGCGACGGCGGTCCGGTCGCCCAGCCCGGAGCGGTGTCGGTCCCGGGGAGCCACAACTCCGAGATGGGGTGCGCCGGTGACTGGGACCCCGGCTGCCCGGAGGCGCAGATGTCGCTCGATGCCGCCGACCTGGTGTGGAGGAGGACCGTGACGCTCCCCGAGGGCGACTACGAGTACAAGGCGGCCATCGACGGCACGTGGGACGAGAACTACGGCGCCGGGGGCGCCCGCGGCGGCGCCAACCTCCCCCTCGACGTCCCCGCCGGCGGGAGCACCGTGACGTTCTACTACGAGCACGGCTCGCACTGGATCACCAGCGATGCCGACGGACCGATCATCACCCTGGCCGGCAGCATGCAGTCCGAGCTGGGCTGTCCGGGGGACTGGCAGCCCGACTGCATGCGGGGGTGGCTCAAGGATCCCGACGGCGACGGCACCTACACCTTCACGGGGACGCTGCCGGCCGGCAGCTACGAGACGAAGGTCGCCCACGGACTGTCGTGGGCGGAGAACTACGGCGCCGACGGCGTCAGCGACGGCGGCAACATCGGGTTCGACGTCCCCGCGGGAGGGGTCCGGGTGGTCTTCACTTATGACGTGGGCACCCACCGTCTCGAGATCTCCACGCGCAGCGCGGGCACCGCACCCGACCTCGGGAAGGCGCGCGCGCACTGGCTGCGCCGGGACCTCGTCGCCTGGGACGTCACCGACCCCGCGACGCGCCGCCACCGCCTGCACTGGTCGCAGGCCGGCGACCTCGGCGTCGACGCCGAGGCGGTCACCGGCGGCTCCAGCGCCGTGCTGACCCACGACCCCGACGGGCTGCCCGCCGACGTGCTCGCCGACTTCCCCCACCTCGCCGGCCACGAGGCCTTCCGCCTCGACCGCGCCACGGCCCGGCGCGTCCCGGAGATCCTCACCGGGCAGGTGGCTGTCGCGTCGTACGCCCCCGGCGGGGCGCTGGCCGACGCGACGGGCGTCCAGCTGCCGGGCGTGCTCGACGACGTGTACGCCCGCGCGGCCGATGCCGACCTCGGTGTCACCTGGCGCGGACGACGCGCGACCCTGACGCTGTGGGCGCCGACGGCGCAGGAGGTCTCCGCGACGGTCGCCGGCCGGACGGTCCGGATGACCCGCCGGGCCGACGGCACGTGGTCGGCGACGGGCCCGGCCTCGTGGCGCGACGCGGCGTACACCTACGACGTCACCGTCTTCTCGCCCGCGGCAGGGAAGGTCGTGACGAACCGGGTGACCGATCCCTACTCGGTCGCGCTCACCACCAACTCGCAGGCCTCGCTCGTGGTCGACCTCGCCGATCCGTCGCTCGCGCCCCCGGGCTGGGCGGACACACGTCCGCCGGCGATCGCGCAGCCCGTGGACCGCAATGTCTACGAGCTGCACGTGCGCGACTTCTCCATCGGCGACGAGACGGTGCCCGCCGGCGAGCGCGGCACCTACCTCGCCTTCACCCGCGACGACTCCGCCGGCATGCGCCACCTGCGCCGGCTCGCCGACGCCGGGCTCAACACCGTGCACCTGCTGCCGGCCTTCGACATCGCGACGATCGAGGAGCGGCGCTCGGCCCAGCAGGTCCCTGACTGCGACCTGGCCGGCCTCCCGCCCGACTCCGAGCGCCAGCAGGAGTGCGTCGACGCCGTGCGGGGTGCCGACGGGTTCAACTGGGGCTACGACCCGCTGCACTACACCGCTCCCGAGGGGTCGTACGCCACCGACCCCGAGGGCACCCGGCGCACCGTCGAGTTCCGCCGGATGGTGCAGGGCCTCAACGGCGTCGGGCTCCAGGTCGTGATGGACGTGGTCTACAACCACACCGCGGCCAGCGGGCAGGACCCGAGGTCCGTCCTCGACAAGATCGTCCCGGGCTACTACCACCGGCTCGACGCGTCGGGTGCCGTCGAGACCTCCACCTGCTGCTCCAACACCGCGACGGAGCACCGCATGATGGAGAAGCTGATGATCGACTCCGTGCTCACCTGGGCTCGCGACTACAAGGTCAACGGCTTCCGGTTCGACCTGATGGGCCACCACTCGCTCGACAACATGACCCGCCTGCGCGCCGCGCTCGACAAGCTCACCGTCGAGCGCGACGGTGTCGACGGCACGGCGGTCTACCTCTACGGCGAGGGTTGGAACTTCGGCGAGGTCGCCGACGACGCCCGCTTCGTGCAGGCCACCCAGCGCAACCTCGCCGGCACCGGCATCGGCTCCTTCAGCGACCGGCTGCGCGACGCCGTGCGCGGCGGCGGGCCCTTCGACGAGGACCCCCGGGTGCAGGGCTTCGGCTCCGGGCTGTTCACCGATCCCAACGGGGCCGACGTCAACGGCACCGCCGAGGAGCAGCGTGAGGAGCTGTTGCACCAGCAGGACCTGGTCAAGCTCGGGCTGGCCGGCAACCTCGCGGACTTCCGCTTCCGGTCCTCGACCGGCGAGGACGTGGTGGGCTCGGAGGTCGACTACGACGGCCAGCCGGCCGGCTACGCCGCCGACCCGGCCGAGACCGTCACCTACGTCGACGCGCACGACAACGAGACCCTCTTCGACTCCCTGGCCCTCAAGCTCCCGAGGGGTACGTCGATGGCGGACCGCGTGCGGATGAACACCGTCTCGTTGTCGACGGTCGCCTTCTCCCAGGGCGTGGTCTTCTGGCACGCCGGCACCGACCTGCTCCGCTCCAAGAGCCTGGACCGCAACTCGTACGACTCCGGCGACTGGTTCAACCGGGTCGACTGGCAGCGTCGCGACAACACGTTCGGCTCGGGGCTGCCGTTGCGGGCGGACAACGAGGACAAGTGGGACTTCATGCGCCCGTTGCTGGCCGACCCCGCGCTCGTCCCGGACGCCGACGCGATGGACGCCGCGCACGCCCGGGCGCAGGACCTGCTGCGGATCCGGACGTCGTCGCGGCTCTTCCGGCTCGGCAGCCTCGAGGCGGTCCAGGCCAAGGTGTCGTTCCTCGACGCGGAGCCGGGCGTGATCGCGATGCTCGTCGACGACACGGCCGGCTCCGACGTCGACCCCGGTCGCGACGGCGTGCTGGTCGTCTTCAACGCCACCCCGCAGCCGGCCACCGTCCCCGGCACGGGAGCGGGCTGGACGCTCCACCCCGTGCAGGCCGACGGCGGTGACGCCGTGGTGAAGGGCAGCGCGGTCGCCGCGGACGCGGTCACCGTGCCGCCGCGCACGACCGCGGTCTTCGAGCGCTGAGCGGGCGCGGGCCCCGCAGCCGGGGTGTAGGACGCCGCGGACGGGGGTAGTAACGTCCCGTCAGCTTCGACCGATGGGGGAGATCGATGGGCGAGACGCTGCAGATCCAGTGGGGGAGCCTCGACATGCTGCTCGAGGACATGGCGACGGTGAAGGCGCAGGTCGCCGCGATCGACTCCTACGTCGGCACCCACGTGTGCAGCACCGCGGGCTTCGACTTCACCCCGTTCGCCCTCAAGCCCCTCGCGGACGCGATGGGGGAGATGCGGGGGTTCTTCGGCTCGATGAGGACCACCTACGAGAACCGGTTCGACGGGCTCATGGAGGCCACCCGCAACACGGCGAGGGACGTCTACGCCACCGACGAGACGATCAAGTTCGACATCGACAAGCTCACCGGTGAGCCCGGCCAGGGCAACGGTGGCGGCCCCGGCATCGAGGTGCGCCTCAAGGGCGTCAACGACCCCGCCGACCACCTGACGCCACCACCCGAGGGCCGGCAGCAGTTCCCGAAGGACCACGACGAGCCGTTCCAGACGGTCGTCCAGGGCTGGGACGACGCGCGTGACAAGGTCAACGAGTGCATCGCGTGGTGTCGTGACAAGGGCATCGACATCTTCGACGAGCTGCCGGAGAAGAGCCTCGAGGACTTCATCGTCTTCCCGCTGTCCGGCGACTACTACGCCATCCAGCAGAACGCCTCGTCCTGCCGCAACCTGGCCAGGGCCTTCCGCGACTACGCCGAGAACTTCGGGCTGCTGGCCTTCAACGCGCAGCTGGCGATGAAGGGCCACGCCGGGCTGGCGCTCACGGCGCACATCGGTCTCTACAGCGTGGTGATGACCACCATCGCAGGCGTCGTCCGAGGCCTGGCGACCGTCTTCGACGAGCTGGCCGAGCTCAGCGAGAAGATCGCCATCAAGGTCGAGAGGATCATCCGGGTCCTGGCCCAGAAGCTCTTCAAGCTGATGAAGTTCCTCCTCAAGCGCATCAACGCCGCCGTGGGGATCTTCCTCACCCTGAAGGACCTCGCAGAGAAGGGCACGGCGTTCTTCTCCGACCTCGTCGACGACGTGAAGACGGTGAAGAACCTCATCGAGGTCGCCTTCGGCCTGGCCGAGGAGGTCGAGGACTGGGCCAGGGAGCAGGCCGACCGGATCACGACCGTCAAGCAGGTCGTGAGCATCGTCCAGAAGCTCCCGCACGCCCGCGGCAAGATGAACCTCGACGACCTGCCCACGAGCACGATGGAGGTCGAGAAGTCGCTGAAGGACCTCGAGACCGACTTCGGCGACCCCGAGGGCGAGGCCTGGGACAAGCTCGAGGAGAAGGTCGACGAAGGGGTCGAGGAGGCCGGCCAGGCCGACCCCAGCGTCCTCTACGACGACGACTGCATCCCCGACGAGCCCGCCCTCCCCCTCGACCCCATCACCGGCCAGCCGGTGGTGCCGCCCACGTGGCACGCGCCCATGGCGCCGCCGCCGACAGCGACTCCCAAGGACGACGTCAAGGTGCCCAGGGGAGCGCGGTGATGGAGTTCTACGACGCCTCGAGCGCCGAGCCGGTCAAGCCGCTGGACCGCGTGCTCGGCGAGCTCTCCGCCCAAGGGGCCACCGCGACGTTGCTGGCCCGGCTGGACGAGGTCGACGACCTCGTCGACCGCATCCTCGAGGAGGAGGCGGCGCAGCCCCTCGACCCGGAGATCGTGCAGTCGCTCGACGTCATCACCGGCGCGGACGACGCGCCGGAGCACTTCAGTCGGGTCCACGACCGCGTCCGGCGCGGCCTCACGACCTGGGAGGCGTTCTGGCAGCGTCCGCACGACGAATACCGTGGCTTCGAGATCATCCAGGCGGCCATCGAACGGACCACGTCCGAAGCCGCCGACACCATGGCCCGACTCGACACGAGGGAGCGACGTGACTGACGTGAGACGACTGGCGGTGGGCGTCGTGCTCGGCGCCACGCTGGCCCTGGCCGGGTGCGGGGGCGGTGACGAGCCGTCCACCACCGAGGGCACCGCCACCACCGAGCCGTCCGGCGAGGGGCCGTCCGAGACCGTGACCGACGACCCGTCCGGTGACCCGGCGACGGGTGGTGGTCCTGCCTGCGACGCCATCGACGTCGACGCCGTCACGGCCGAGACCGGCCTGGCCCTCCGGGCCCCCTCCAGCGAGGGCGAGGTCGGCGCCGACGAGGGGTGCTCGGTCTTCGTGCGCCAGTCCACGGTCGCGGTCAGCATCGAGCTGGCGGTCGAGCACGGCTCGCTCGAGGAGGACCTCGACCAGATCCGCATCCTCGGCACGGAGGAGCCCGAGGAGGTCAGCGTCGCCGGTTCTCCGGCCCTCGTCGTCACGGGCGAGGCCAGCCCGCTCTACGTCAACCTGGTGACGCACGTCGGCGAGCGGATGCTGACGGTGCGGCTGCTGGCTCCCGGGGAGGAACCGGCCCGGCTGCCGGAGCTGGAGGACCTGGTGCTGGTGCTCTCCGAGCAGGTGGCGACGGGCGCGGCCTGAGGCTCGCCACCCCGGACGCACGAACGCCCCCGGCCGTGGGCCGGGGGCGTTCGTGCGTCTGTCTGTCGGCGGTGGTCAGGCCCAGCGCTCGGAGGCAGCGGTGAAGGTGAGCTCGCGGTCGCCGGTGTAGATCTGCTTGGGGCGGGCGATCTTCTGGTCCTTGTCCTGCACCAGCTCGGCCCACTGCGCCAGCCAGCCCGGCGTACGGCCGATGGCGAAGAGCACGGTGAACATCTCCGGCGGGAACTGGAAGGCCTCGTAGATGAGGCCCGAGTAGAAGTCCACGTTGGGGTAGAGCTTGCGCTTGACGAAGTACTCGTCCTCGAGCGCGATCTTCTCCAGCTCGAGGGCGATGTCGAGGAGCGGGTTGGTGCCGGTGACCTCGAAGACGTCCTCGGCGGACTTCTTGATGATCTTCGCGCGCGGGTCGTAGTTCTTGTAGACCCGGTGCCCGAAGCCCATCAGGCGCTCGTTGCCGTCCTTCACGCCGTCGATGAAGGCGGGGATGTTCTCCTTGCTGCCGATGCGCTTGAGCATCCGCAGCACCGCCTCGTTGGCGCCACCGTGCAGCGGGCCGTAGAGGGCGCCCACACCGGCCGCGACGGCCGAGTAGGGGTCGACCTGCGAGGAGCCGACGGAGCGGACCGCGTTCGTCGAGCAGTTCTGCTCGTGGTCGGCGTGCAGGATGAACAGCACGTCGAGCGCCTTGACCAGGCGCTCGTCGGCCTCGAACTTCTGCTCGCTCATCTTGAACAGCATCGAGAGGAAGTTGGCGGTGTAGCCGAGGTCGTTGTCGGGGTAGACGTAGGGCTTGCCCTGCGCGTGGCGGAACGACCAGGCGCCGAGGGTCGGCATCTTCGCGATCATGCGGACGATCTGCATGTGCCGGTTGTCGGCGTCGCTGATGTTGCGGGCGTCGGGGTAGAACGTCGACAGGGCGCCGACCGAGGCCATCAGCATGCCCATCGGGTGGGCGTCGTAGCGGAAGCCGTGCATGAAGTTCTTCACGTTCTCGTGGACGAACGTGTGGTAGGTGATCTCGTGCACCCAGGCGTCGTACTGCTCCTTCGACGGCAGGTCGCCGTGGATGAGCAGGTAGGCCACCTCGAGGAAGTTGGACTTCTCGGCGAGCTGCTCGATCGGGTAGCCGCGGTACTCGAGGATGCCCTTGTCGCCGTCGATGTAGGTCACCGCCGAACGGCACGAGGCGGTGTTGACGAACCCCGGGTCGTAGGTCGCGAGACCGGGCTGCTCCTCGTCGAGGCGGATCTGCCCCAGGTCCTTGGCCGCGATCGTGTTGTCGGTGATCGCGATGTCGTACGTCTGACCGGTCCGGTTGTCGGTGACAGTCAGGGAATCCTTGGCCGCAACGTCGGTCACGTCGGCTCCTGTCTCTGCGCTCGATGAGTTTCGGGCGTCTGGTGTACGTCGTCAGTTGTCCCCTCAACTTAGTCCGGCCTCCGACGCGACGGCCAATCAGGTGTCCACGCTCGAGGACGCCACCACCGGATCAGCGGCCGGCGACCCGGTTCGCGAGCGATGCGATGCGGCTGGTGCGGGGGAGCCCCGCGTCCTCCCGGCGGTCGGCCGCGCGGTAGAGCCGGTAGAGCGTGTGGACGCCGGCCCACCGCAGCGGTTCGGGCTCCCACCTGCGGACCCGGTGCCCGGTCCACGGCAACCGGGTCAGGTCGGTCTCGGCGCCCAGCACCAGGTCGCGCAACGTGCGACCGGCCAGGTTCGTGGCGGTGAGGCCCGAGCCGACGTAGCCGCCGGCGTGGCCGAGCCCCGTCGCGGGGTCGTACGCCACGCTCGCGCTCCAGTCGCGCGGCACGCCGAGCACGCCGCACCACGCATGGTCCAGGCCGATCCCGCGCAGCGACGGGAACAGCGACGTCAACGTCGCACGCAGCGACGCGATCGTCCGGTCCTGCGTGCGGCCGTCGACGTCGGTGCGGGACCCGAAGCGGTACGGCACCCCGCGTCCGCCGAGCGCGATGCGGCCGTCGGCCGTGCGCTGGGCGTAGCAGTAGGCGTGCGCCTCGTCGCCGAGCAGCTCCTCGCCGCCCCACCCGATCGCGTCCCACTGGTCCGGCGTGAGGGGCTCGGTGACCACGATGGCCGAGTTCATCGGCAGCCAGTCCCGGCGGTGTCCCGCGAGCCCCGCGGTGAACCCCTCCAGGCAGCGCAGGACGACGGGCGCCCGGACCGTGCCGCGCTCGGTGACGACGGCGCCCGGCTCGAGGCGTACGGCACGGGTGCCCTCGTGGATGCGGACGCCGCGCTCGCGCACCGCACGGGCGACGCCGGACACGAGCTTCGCCGGGTGCACCCGAGCGCAGTCGGGGTCGAGGTGACCGGACACGGCACCGGCGACGCGGATCCGGTCGGCCACCTGCTGCGCCGTCAGCTCGCCGTCGAGCCGCCGGCGCTGGGCCTCCGACCGGGCGACGGTCAGCACGCCGCTGCGCACGATGTCGGCCTCGAGGCCCTCCCGCGCGGCGACGCCGACCACCTCGTCGACCGTGCCGCGCAGGGCGGAGCGGAGCCGTTCCACCCCGTGGGCGCCGTGGACCCGGTCGTACGCCTGCGCGCTGCCGGCGAGCTCGCTCGACAACCAGCCGCCGTTGCGACCCGACGCCCCGAAGCCGGCGAACTCCGCCTCGACGACGCGGATGTCGAGGGAGGGGTCCGCCTCGCGGAGGTACCAGGCCGTCCAGAGTCCGGTCAGGCCGCCGCCGACGACGGCCACGTCACACGTCGCGTCGCCCGCGAGCCGGTCGGTGGGCGAGGGCAGCCCGACCCGCTGCCCCCAGAAGGACACGCCGCCGTTGCGCACGGGCCCATTCTCGCCCCGGGTCGCGCGCCGCCGGCGTTTTGACCCTCCCGCGTGAGGAGCCGTACTCTTGCTGGTCGCGACTCCTGCCGCGTCCACTCCCACTCGTCATGAGGGTGAGCGGGTGCAGATCCGGACGTCATCCCCCGTCTCCGCGAGCGGAGCGAGGGAGCGATCCGGGCCGTGTTCGTCAGAAGTCGCAGCACGACCATCGCCCCTCGTCCGAGGGGCGGGACCAACGAACCAGAACGGGATACCGCCGTGCGCACGTACAGCCCCAAGCCCGCTGACATCCAGCGCGAGTGGCTCGTCATCGACGCCACCGACGTGGTCCTGGGCCGCCTCGCCGTCCAGACCGCCAACCTCCTCCGCGGCAAGCACAAGCCGACCTTCGCTCCTCACATGGACATGGGCGACTTCGTGATCATCGTCAACGCGTCCAAGGTGTCGCTGTCGGGGACCAAGAAGACCACCAAGATGGCCTACCGCCACTCTGGCTACCCGGGCGGCCTCTCGGCCACCCCGTTCGGTGAGCTCCTCGAGAAGGACGCCCGCAAGGCCATCGAGAAGGCCGTGTGGGGCATGCTCCCGAAGAACAAGCTCGGTCGCCAGACGCTGAAGAAGCTCAAGGTCTACGCCGGCCCCGACCACCCGCACGCGGCCCAGAAGGCCACCCCGTTCGAGATCTCGCAGATCTCCCAGTGACTGAGGACTCACACATGACTGAGAACAGCACCGAGGTCGAGGAGACCTTCGAGACCAACACCGAGGGCGTTGCCTACACCTCCGAGAGCGACGCCTCCGCCGACGCTCCCGCCCGCCCGGCCACCATCGCGCCCGCCGGCGCCACCGGCCGCCGCAAGGAGGCCGTCGCCCGCGTGCGCATCGTCCCGGGCACCGGCGAGTGGACCATCAACGGCCGCTCGATGGACAGCTACTTCCCCAACAAGCTGCACCAACAGATCGCCAACGAGCCGTTCGTCGAGCTGCAGCTCGAGGGCCGCTTCGACGTGATCGCCCGCATCCACGGCGGCGGCATCGCCGGCCAGGCCGGCGCCCTGCGCCTCGGCGTGGCCCGCGCGCTCAACGCCGTCGACGTCGAGGCCAACCGCCCGGCGCTCAAGAAGGCCGGTCTGCTCACCCGCGACGCCCGCGTCGTCGAGCGCAAGAAGGCCGGTCTCAAGAAGGCCCGCAAGGCCTCGCAGTTCAGCAAGCGCTGATCCCAGCACCGCCCACGAGGCCCGCACCGTCCACGACGGTGCGGGCCTCGTCGCACGTGCGGCCTCGGTTCTGCGTGGGACGCCCTCGAGCCGTAGGCTCACCGGCCATGACCCGACTCTTCGGCACCGACGGGGTGCGGGGCCTGGCCAACGCCGATCTCACGGCCGAGCTGGCCCTGGACCTCTCCGTCTGCGCGGCACACGTCCTGG
>Ga0172375_10007529_pt1 | contig 14891 bp, 13 predicted proteins | sample LakKiv1m_FD_114537 | JGI IMG/M metagenome (GOLD analysis project Ga0172375, IMG submission 114537) | Freshwater microbial communities from Kabuno Bay, South-Kivu, Congo - kab_092012_11.1m | ecosystem: Environmental > Aquatic > Freshwater > Lake | place: Democratic Republic of the Congo... | reverse complement strand
GTAGAAGTTTCAGCAAAATTTAATTTGCAACCTAATGTGTAAAATGCAATATTCAAGATTTAAAATTTAAAAATGCAAAATTAATAATTGTAAAATGTATAAAAATTAAATTTTAAATAATCAGATATGATGATAAGGCATTTTATTAATAATAGTAAAGGAACGATAAATTTGCTCAACAAAAAAAAGGCGGACTAACTGATGTGTAAATGTCATTTTTGATAATGAAATTTGATTATTAAATTCGTTTTTTAAGTTTTCGGAAATACCATAAGGCCCACCGACAATAAAAACAATTCTTTTTTTTGTTGAATTTAGTAACGATTCTATTTTTTGTGAAAATTCGACTGAGCTGAATTGTTTCCCTTTTTCGTCTAATAAAACCACCTCATCGCTACTTTTTAATTTCGATTTAAATATTATTGCTTCGTTGTTTAATTGTTGTGGTTTAGCAAGTTTACAATGATTTTTTGGTTCAGCTATTTCTTCAATTTCGAGCTGTATAAATGGTTTTATTTTTTTTTCAAATTTTTTAATTCCTTCAATCACATAGCTTTCGTCTGTTTTGCCAAAAACCAACAATAAAATTTTCATATTAATTAAAATTTAAAAAAAAATATTATAACTTGCAGTCATCTTAATTTGTTAAAGGTAAGATTTATGGTTTAATTTTTGTTTAAACTTATAAAAAAATTTTAAAATGTATAAAACTGTAATTTCATTCTTTGTATTTATTATGTTTAGTAGCATAATAAAAGCAGGCGACCTTCCCGAAGGAATATTAAATTCGCTTAAAACAGGAAATTCAAAAGAACTATCGAAATATTTTAATGCAAATATAGATTTAACTTTAATTGATAAGCAGGAAATATATAGCAAAACGCAGGCGGAGCTTATACTTAAAGATTTTTTCAGTAAAAATACTCCTTCAAATTTTGTTATAATTCATCAGGGCGAAAAAGAAGGTGCAAAGTACGTTATAGGCAACTTAACCACATCAAAAGGGATATTTAGAGTTTCATTATTTTTAAAAAGTCAAGATAAAACACAGTTAATTCAGCAAATTAGGATAGAAAACAATAATGAATAGAACTATTAGTGCATTTATTAAAAATGCAATAGCTGAAGATATTGGAAACGGCGACCACACTACCTTTGCTTGTATTCCAAAAAATAAAATCGGGAAAGTAAAATTAATAATTAAAGAAAATTGTGTTATTGCCGGCATAAATGAGGCAATTAATGTTTTAAAAAAATTTGACAATAAAATAAAAACTGAACCCATCAAAAATGATGGTGATTGGTGTAAAAAAGGAGAAATTGCATTTATAGCAGTAGGCAAATCGTACACGTTGTTACAAGCAGAACGTTTAGTTCTTAACATTATGCAACGTATGAGTGGCATTGCAACCCAAACCAGCTTATATGTTAAAGAATTGCACGGATTAAAAACAAAAATTCTCGACACCCGAAAAACAACACCCGGTTTTAGATATTTCGAAAAAAAAGCAGTAAAAATTGGTGGTGGCGAAAATCATAGGTTTGGCTAATTCGATATGATTTTAATAAAAGACAACCATATTGATTTTGCGGGTGGAATAAAAAATGCTATAATCAAAACAAAAAATTATTTATCTGAGAATAAATTGTCGTTAAAAATTGAAATAGAAGCAAGGAGCATTAACGATGTCAAAGAAATTATAAGAATTGGAAATGTAAACAGAATAATGCTCGATAACTTTTCGATAAGCGACACTAAAAAAGCAGTACAACTAATTAATAAAAAATTTGAAACAGAATCGAGCGGAGGAATAACATTAAAAAACATTAGAAAATATGCCGAATGTGGCGTAGATTACATAAGTGTAGGAGCTTTAACCCATCATGTAAAAAGTATTGACTTAAGCTTAAAAGCAGTATGAAACAAAACTTTGTTTTAAAGTTAATAAATAAAATTCCTGATACAGTTTTAAATAAAATAAAAACATTTACTATTCCCGGGTTTAACAATCAGCCACTTTTTGTAGTAATGAAGTTTTTTATTTATAACTTAAATAATGGAGCATTAACAGTAAGAGCTTCGTCGGTAGCATACAATTTATTTTTAGCAATTTTTCCTGCACTAATATTTTTCTTTTCGTTAATTGCCTATTTGCCAATTGATAATTTGCCAACTGAGTTATTAAAAATATTAAAAGATATAATGCCCGAAAATGCTTATTTATCGATACGTAGCACAATAATAGACACAATAATTCATAAGCGAACAGGTTTGCTTTCGATAGGATTTATAGCTGCATTGTATTTTGCAACAAATGGCATAAACTCATTAATATCAGCATTTAACGCTTCGCAATCGGTAACCGAAAGACGAAATTTACTGCAAAGACGTGGCATATCGGTTATTTTAGTATTCCTACTATCAATATTACTAACTTTAGCTATTGGCTTAATAATTTCGAGCCAAAAGGTTATTGAATATATGCTCGAAAATAACATTATGCAACAAAATTTAGTTTATTACTTAATAATTTCAGGAAAATGGATTATTGTAATTCTATCGTTTTTTTGTGCTATTTCGCTTTTGTATTTTTTAGCACCAGCTCGCAAGTCAAAATTCAGTTTTATTTCGGCCGGTTCATCGCTCGCAACAATTTTAAGTTTACTGATTTCGCTAGGATTTTCGTACTATGTAAATAACTTCGGAAATTATAATAAAATTTATGGAAGCATTGGAACTTTAATTGTGATTTTGCTTTGGCTTTATTTTAATGCTTTGGTATTAATTATTGGTTACGAACTAAACTGGAGCATAAAAAATACAGCTAATAAAAAACAACCTGTAACATGATAAATAAAAAACCGTATAAAATCGAAAATAAATATTTATGATTAAACTAATTATATTATCTTTTTTATTATCAAGTATTTGTACTTTTGGGCAAAGTAAAATTAATTTTAGCGACCTTGAAGAACGTGATGGATTATTTTACGAAATAGACTCAAAAACGCCATATACCGGTCAATGTGTTACCACTTTTCCAAGCGGAAAACTAGGTATGGGAGGAACAATTAAAAATGGGCTTCGCGATGGCGAGTGGATTTGGTTTTACGAGAATGGAAATAAAAAAAGATATTGTGTTTATAAAAAAGGTGTAAAAGATGGTTCAAGTATATTTTTTTATAAAAATGGTGTAAAAAAATCGGAAATTGTTTTTAGTAACGATATAAATATTAAACAAACATCGTGGGACGAAAGCGGAAAGCAAATTAAAAACCCTACATTCTCATCGTTTAACTAGTCGAACCTTAAAAACACCTTTTTTAAATTTTGAGCATTTTGATTTTTAATTTAGTTTTTTTTATTTTTCTTTTTTCACCACCAAAAAAGAAACAAAAAACCCTCCACGAAGTCCAACTCCAATTTTTTAACACGTTCAAATTAAGAAGAATTGCAAATAAAATATTTTTGTTATAACACCGTGAATAATTAATCCAAAAATTGTAGTTCACACAACTTCGTGGACAGCCCATCGCACCGCTTCGATTAAAATTAGAAAAAAACTCAACATTATTACAATATATAAATGCAATATTTTTATTGTTTTAAATAATTTCTTGTATTTAATTAACACAAATTATTAAAGTAATCAGCTGAATTGCAAAGAATATTTTACTTTTTAAGGGGTGACTAGCTAATAAACTGCTAATTTTATCGGTTGAGCCAGTATTTTTTATTACAAAATTTTTTGATTCGAACGACATTTGCTTAAGTTTCTCTTCGTTTTTTACAAGTAAATTTAATGCATTATTTAATTCTGTTTGGTCAGAAACGCTTATAGCACCATTATTTTCGATAAGCTTTACAGCTTCATTAAATTTTTTGTAATTAGGTCCGAAAATAACCGGCATTCCATAAACAGCTGCTTCTAAAATATTGTGTATTCCCTTTCCGAAACCACCACCAATATAGGCAATTTTGCCATATTTATAAAGTGCCGATAACATACCAACATTATCTATTATTAAAACTTTGCACTTACCAAGTTCAGCATTATTTGCTTTTGAAAATCTAATAACATTTTGTTTTACAGAAGTTTCGATATTTTTCAAATTAGATTCGTTTATTTCGTGAGGCACCAAAATGAACTTTAAATTATCTGTAGAACTATTTATGTAATTTACCAATAAATTAATATCGGGCTGCCATACAGAGCCGGCAACAATCACAAAACTATCTTTTGAAAATTCATTTACAATATCTATTTCTTTTGTTTCGTTTGCAATTGCATAAACCCTATCGAATCGGGTATCACCGGTAATTGTTACATCGTTAATCGAAATACTATTTAGTAATTTCAGAGAATCTTCGTCCTGAACAAAAATATGCGAAAAGAACTTTAAAATATTTTTATACCAGCTACCGTACCAATTAAAGAAAATCTGATTTTTTCGGAAAATTGCAGAAATCAAAAAAACAGGTACTTTATTTTTGTTTAGTTGATTTAAATAATTATACCAAAATTCGTATTTAACAAAAATTGCCATTTGAGGATTTACAATTTTCAGGAATTTTATTGCATTTTGTTTTGTGTCGAGTGGTAAGTAAAATACCCAGTTGGCGATGTTATAATTTTTTCGTACTTCGTAACCCGACGGCGAAAAAAAAGTTAATAATATTTTCGATTCTGGCATTTTATTTTTTAAGTTTTCGATTAAGGGTCGGCCTTGTTCAAACTCGCCTAATGAAGCACAATGAAACCAAATAATATTACCATTTTGTTCAATTTTTTGTTCGAGTATTTCAAATATTTTTTTTCGACCTGTTAACCAATTTTTAGCTTTATCGTTAAAAAGCGAAAAAATAACAATTAACAAATAATATAGTTGAATTATAATATTGTAAACAATGTGCATAATTAGTAATAGTAGAATTCTTCGGGCATGCGCCTATAAAGTGGTATAATCCAGCCAATTTTAACTGACGATAATAAATCAATTCTTTTACTGGTATCTTTTTTCATTAACGAATAATCGTAACTACGCCCGCTTTTAGTAAAGCCCTGATAAAATTCAAAACCGGTATAAAAATTAAAAAAATATTTTTTACTAAAATACATATAGCCAATAAATTCGGTTGACGAAAAGCCATAACACATTTTATCGTAACCTTTTTTATATTCGCCAAGTATTTGAGGTAAATTATTTCCATCGTTTTCGATTCTAACTTTATGATATAATAGCCCTGCTCCTACCGAAAATACGACACCGCTATTAACATTTTTTTTACAAACATTAAACACTTTACCAAACCGAGAACCCACAAAAAAACCTCTTTCGAAAGTTCTTAGCTTAGCAAACTCGCCGTATTCGTTAATTAATTCGCCGTTTACAGTAGAAATACTATCGAATAAATGAGCAGCATCGCCTTTTAAAGTACCACCAAAAATAAAATTAGCATTTATTTCAAATAAGGCATTGTTCTTAAGTTTAAGCATAAACGAGCCACCAATATTTGAATTTATTCCATATCGTTTTGCTAAATCGTTTCCGGGGATTTGTAACATGTACGAAGCCGAAAACATAGGTATGGTTTTAAGCGAATCGCCTGTTTTTTGTGAATAAACCGAATTCGATAAAATAAATAACAAAGCAAAATAAAAAATCACATTTTTATTCATGTTTCAAAGTTAATATTATTTAGGTTATTATTTTTAAATTATAATTTATACATTACTTTTTCGTTAAATTTGTTCGTAATTTTTATCTTTTTTGAAAAAACTTTTAACAATAATATTTATCATACTTGCCTGTAATAGCATGGCACAGACGTATAATAAATTTCACAAAAAAGTTATAATTGTTACTTCAGATACACTAAAATACGACACAACAATTACTGTTAACGGTTCTTTAATATTAAAAAATAGTGAAAATAATATTATTTCGGATAGTTTGTACAATGTTAATTGGGCAAAATCGGAGATATCTTTTAACAAAAGTATTAGAGGTGAGTCTATTACAATTATTTACAGGACTTTATATGATGATATTTTTAAACCATTTTATCATAAAAAAGTAGATAAGTTATTAATATCAAATACTGGTACAGAACAGTACATATATCGTTCTAATCAGAATAATTTTTCGGAAGATTTTGGCAAAGACGATTTAATTAAGCAAGGAAGCATTTCAAGGGGAATTTCGTTTGGAAACAACCAAGATGTTGTTGTTAATTCAAACTTAAATTTACAATTATCGGGTAAACTAACAAAAGACCTTAACATTATTGCATCTATTACCGATAACAATATACCTATACAGCCCGAAGGCAACACTCAGCAAATTCAGGATTTCGATAAAGTTTTTATAACAATATACAATAAAACATTAAATTTAACAATTGGCGACTTTGAATTAAACCAGCAAAAAGATAATTATTTATTAATGAATAAGAAAGTTCAGGGAATTAATATTGCAAATAATTTTAATGTCGGAAAAAATAAAAAAAGTACATATAAATCTACCATCACCGGCTCGGTTTCGAAAGGAAAATATAACAGATTAAGTTTTAACGGAAGCGAGGGAATACAAGGACCATACAGACTTACAGGAACAAACAACGAACCTTACATAATAATAATTGCCGGTAGCGAAAAAGTTTATATTGACGGGAAACAACTCGAACGCGGTCAAGAGAACGATTACGTAATTGACTACAACACTGCAGAATTGTCGTTTACCGCAAATCAGCCAATAACAAAAGACAAAAGAATAATAATAGAATATGAATATAGTGATAAAAATTATGCCCGATTCTTGATTTTTTCGGGTAATGAGTTTTACACAAAAAACAACTCCAAATATTGGTTAAATATTTTTTCGGAACAGGACAGTAAAAATCAAACATTACAGCAAGACCTAACAGATAACGAAAAAAGAATATTGGCTAATGCCGGTGATAGTAGCTCGTTAGCTGTTGTACCTTATATAACATTAGACACCGTTTTTAAAAACGATATGGTTTTTTATAAAATGGCAGATACACTTGTAAACACAATTTTATACGACAGTATTTTTGTTTATTCAACAAATGCCGATAGTGCAATTTATAGGGTTGGATTTAGCTATGTTGGTTTTGGAAAAGGAAATTATAACCAAATAAGCAGCTCGGCAAACGGTAGAGTTTTTAAGTGGGTTGCTCCCGTAAATAATGTTAAACAAGGCGATTACGAACCTATTAGGCAATTAATTGCACCAAAATTAAAAACAGTAATGACAACGGGTGGTAGTGTTGTTATAACTAATAATTTAAAATTTAATTACGAATTAGGGATAAGTAAAAACGATAAAAATACTTTTTCGAAATTAAACGACGGCGACAACAATGGCACTGCTTTTAAATCGGAAATTAGTAAAAGTTTTTTCATGGGCGATTCGTCGAAAACTAAGTTAATTATAAGTGCCTATTTTCAGAACATTGACAGGCGTTTTGAAAGTGTTGAACGATATAAAACATCGGAATTTGAAAGAGATTGGAATCTTACAAATAATAACAACTTGCAAAACGAAATTACAAGCGGAATTAATATTAATTATAACAAATTGCACATTTCTAATATAAATTACGGTATTGATTATATGAACAGGCAAAATATTTTTACAGGTTTTAAAAACAAAATATATGGAAAAATAAGTTCGCATAATTTCGATATTTTAATAAACGGTAGCTATCTAAAATCGAACGATACATTAAAAACAACAGACTTTATAAGACACAGGATATCTGTGCAAAAAGACTTTCATAAATTCTTTGTTGGAGTTGCAAACGAACAAGAAATTAATAAGTGGAAAAATAACAAAACAGACAGCTTATTTTTAAACAGTACCTTTTACCGGCAATACGAAGCCACATCAGGGTTTAACGATACTTTAAAAAAATCATTTATTTTTAAATATAAAAACAGAACTGATTATAATCCTGACTATAAAAAATTCAAAATGGCTGTAAATTCAAACGATTATAATTTAACTGCAAACTTTTTTAAAAACGTTAAAAATAATCTGAAAACAACTTTAACATACAGAACAATAAACTTAATAGACACAAATGTAACAAATGTTAAAGAAGAAAATAATTTTACAGGATTACTAGAGCATAATGTTAAAATTTTTAAATCGTTAATTCAAATAAACACTGTTTACGAAACCGGAAGCGGGTTGGAAATGAAAAAAGAATTTTCTTATTTAGAAGTTCCGGCTGGTCAGGGAGTATATACATGGACCGATTATAACAATAACGGCATTAAAGAACTGAACGAATTTGAAACTGCAGTTTTTCAAGATCAAGCAAAATATATACGAATTTTTACAACAACAAATAATTACGAAAAAATTAATAACAGTAAAATAACCCAAATAATTTATTTAAAGCCGGAGGTTTTTTGGGGAACACAAAAGGGTATTAAAAAATTTGTGTCAAGGTTTTCGGAACAAATTGCATATAATTTCGACAATAAATTAAAATCGAATAATATTTTAGAACGTGTAAATCCTTTCACTTTTGGTTTGGTTAATGATTCTATGATAAATTATCAAAATAAAAACATTAGAAATACTTTGTCATTTAATAAAACTAATCAAAACTTTGGAATCGATTATTTAATTCAGAATAATAAAAGTAACGTTTTGCTAATAAATGGAATAGATACAAGAACACTTAATCAACATTCTGTACAATTCAGAGTAAATATTAATAAAAGTATTAACACAAACTTAAATTTATCGGCTGGTAATAAGTCGTTTAGCTCGCAATATTTTGCAACTAAAAATTATAATTTAAATTTAAAATCAACCGAATTATTTGTAAATATACAAACGTCAAATTCTTTTAGAGTAGCTATAAATAGCAAGATGTCTGAAAAAACGAATAAAAGTGGAATAGAAAAGACTAAATTATACAACACTGGCTTAGAATGCAGATATAACATATTAGAAAAAGGCAATTTCGTTTTTAAAGCCGATTATTTTTTCATAAAATACATAGGAGAAGTAAATTCGGCGGTGGGATATGAAATGCTTGAAGGACTATACCCAGGTAACAACTCAACGTGGGAAATGCAATACCAACACAACATTTCTAACACTTTACAAATGAGTATTTCATATAATGGTCGTATTTCGCAAGATTCAAAAGCAGTTCACATTGGAACACTACAAATGAGAGCATTCTTTTAGAAACAACATTTTTTAAATTCTTCAATAACTTGAATTATAGATGGATATGTTTCACCTAATTTTTCATTTAACTTATTTTGCCTAATCCATTCGGCTTTTTCGATGTTTTCGATCGATTGTGGAATCAATTTTTGCGGCTCATTAATTTTAAAATAATACCAATAAGTTTTTTTTAATATTTTAACATTGTTAAGCTCGTATGTATGATAAGTATCGCATATCTTATTAATTAGTTTATGTTTTGTAATCCCACATTCTTCAGAAATTTCGCGATATGCAGTATCTTCGGTACTTTCGTTTTCTTCTCTTTTCCCTTTTGGCAAATCCCACCTTTTTAATCTATAAATCATTAAAATTTCATCATAAGAATTTTGCACAACGCCACCGGCAGCTTCAATATATTTAAAACCCGATTTTAAAACTTCGTAAGCTTTTTCAACATTATCAGTATTAAAAGCAAATTGGTTTAATGTTTTATTTTTTTCAAAAAAACTAAACTGATTTAAAATTTCTGTCTGTTTAAAAAATTTATTATTATTTTCGCTACCTAAATAATTATTAGAATTGCTTATTATAAATTTTTTATTTAAATTATAGATTATTATTTGAGCCATTATGAAAAAAATTAATAAACAAGTTGCCGAATATTTATTACAAATTAAAGCAATAAAATTAAGTCCTGCAAATCCGTTCACATGGGCATCGGGTTGGAAATCGCCAATATATTGCGATAACAGAAAAACTTTATCTTATCCAAATGTAAGGAGCTATATTTGTGAAAGCTTTGCATCAATTATTAAAACTGAATTTCCAGAAGCAGAAGTTATTGCCGGAGTAGCAACAGGTGCAATTGCTCATGGAGCATTAGTTGCAAACAAACTCGAGAAACCATTTGTTTATGTGCGTTCCGAAGCGAAAAGCCATGGTTTAGAAAATTTAATTGAAGGAGTTGTCGAAAAAGGTCAAAAGGTAGTTGTTATTGAAGATTTAATTTCGACAGGTGGAAGCAGTTTAAAAGCTGTAGAAGCGTTACGTAGTGCTGGTTGCGATGTATTAGGGATGGTAGCAATTTTTACTTATGAATTTCCAACGGCAATAAATAATTTTGCACATTTAGCATGCCGATTAATTACTTTAAGCAATTATACTTCGTTAATAGATACGGCACTTTCGACAAATTTTATTACCGAAAGCGATATCGAAAATTTAAAAAAATGGCGAACAGACCCTGCAAATTGGAACAAATAAATGCAAGTAGAAAGTAAAGTAGGAAAAATAGAAAAAAAAGCTGAAGATATTTTTAATATTATCAGCGATTTTAGGAAAATTGAGCCACTTGTACCTAAAGAACAAATTAAAGATTTTGTTGCCACTGAAGATAATTGTACATTTACAGTTGAGAATTATGGTACATTACAACTAAAAATTGCAAACAAAGAGCCATTTAAACTAGTAAAATACACAGGTGGTGAAAATTCGCCACTAAATTTTTTCCTATGGATACAACTAAAAGAAATAGCCGTAACCGATACAAGAATTAAGATAACCTTACGAACCGATGTCCCAAAAGTTGCTGAAATAATGATTAAAAAAAAAGTTGAAAAAGCATTAAACAATTTAATTGAAAAAATTTCTTCGCTGTAAAATATTTTTTTATTTTAAAAATTGTTATTATTTTTGCACAAAGTAAATTATTAACTTAAATTTAAAAATATGAAAAAAGTAAAATTATTAGCTTTAATGTTTTTAGCAGGAGCAACAATTTTCACATCATGTAAAAAAGATGAAACTACTGTTGCTGATCCAACTATTAGTTTCCAAGGTGGAACAACTTCATTGGTTTTTACAGGAGCAAATTCAGTTGACGTAAATGTAACTTTTGCAGCTGAAGGTGAAATTGAAACCGTATCTTTAAACAGTCCAAGTTTAACAAGTAACAGCACTTCAGCAACTGATATTACCAGTAAAATGGGTACTTCAGGTACTGATAATTCAAAAGGACAAACTTCTGCAACTTATTTATTTAAAGTTACATCTACCGACTTGGCTGCAGCTTTTGTTTATCATACTACTTTAACTTATACATTTACAGTAACTGACAAAAATGCAACATCTACAACCGGTACTTTTACAGTAACACAAAATTCTGGAACATCTTTTACTTTAACTAAAACTGGTCAGTTCTATCATGTTGCTGGTTCTTTAAAAGGCGCTTACGATTTAGATGGAGATGCTGAAGTTAGTTCTTCAGGCGTGGCTTCAACAAAATCAATGAAAAACACAGATTTAGCAGGTAATGCATTTACAGGTTCATGGTCGTCAGATGCTGCAAACGGAACACAGTATGTAAAAGACAACGCTTACGATTATACAAATGCAACAGTAGAGTCTGCTACATCTGCATTTGCAGCAGGTAGCGCTAGTACTACAGTAACAAATCCTGCAGTTAATGATATTTATATTGCAAAGAAAAGTTCAACATATTATGTAATAAAAATTACAGCTTTAGATCCTGCAGATAACACATGTGCATGTGGTAATAAAGGAAAAATTTCTTTTAGTTATAAAAAGAACTAATACTTATTATTTCTCTAATTAAAAGCTACCTCAAAAGGGTAGCTTTTTTTTTATTTTATTAATCCATTTTATGTTTAATATAACATATTTGTTTATCACATAATTTATTGTATCTTTGTTAAAAAAAACAGGCAACTAAAATAAATTTTAATTTGTCTTATAATAATAAATTTTAAATTAATTAATATGAAAAGTTTAACCATTTTAATTATTAATATCTTGTTTATTACTGTATATAGTTACAGTCAAGGGTACGAGATGAAGCCCGGCGAATCTGTAAATGTAGATTTGAATGGTAATATCTTAAGTTCTAAATTAAATACAGGTCAAACTCAAAACCAAGCAAATAAAAAAACAGAACTTAACGATGATGGAACATATAAAATTCCGGGGTACACTCCAACAGATAAAGCATCTGTAAATCAGCAAAATTATGCAAAAGCAAAATATAAATTATATAACGAAAATATTGACGAATATTATCGAATATTTGGCAAACCTACTGAACTAAAAACAGTTACAACAATTAGTAATGAAGAGTTTTTGTCGTTACCTAACGAAAAGCAAGAATACATTTTATCGCACCCCGATTTATATTTTATTGATAACAAATAATAACTAACAAAATTTTGATTATGAAAAAAATTAACATATTTTTAATAGCAATAATTTTTAGCTTATTTAGCTCATATAAATTATTTTCACAATGTGCAAACGATAATACATTTTGGGTTGATCTTACACCACCAAGTTGTCCAGGAACAGTAAGTACTTCATGTATATTTGGAGGGCAATATTGCACAGTATCTGTAGTTACAGGAAATACATATACATTTCAGACATGCGGAAATACTGCATTTGACACACAAATAACACTTTACAACCAAAGTACAGGAATTCAATTTGAATATAACGATGATGGTTGCGGAACGCAATCAACAATTACTTGGGTTGCAACATTTACTGGTGTAGTAAGAGTATTAGTGGACCAATATAATTGTGTAGATAATGCAATATGTATGTCATTATCGGTAAGTTGTTCACCACCATTAGCAAGTTACAATCATCCTACAACAGGTTTAGATGGCACATATTTAGGTGCATGCATGGTAAACACATGTAATGCAAATTATTACGACAATGGTGGTTCAGCAGGGAATTATGCAAATAATATTAATTTGATATATAGAACTTTTTGTCCAAGTACACCAAGTAATTGTTTAAGAGCTACATTCACATCTTTTAATACTGAAAGTGGTTACGATTATTTATATATTATGAATGGACCTACCCAAAATAGTCCTCAAACATTTGGTGGTCCTTGGTCGGGAACAACAAGTCCAGGTACAGTAACGTCTTCTGATAATAGTGGTTGTTTAGGATTCAGATTTTCATCAGACAATATAATAAATGCACCCGGATGGGCTGCAACATTAAGTTGTGTGCCTTGTGCTACCGGCGGTCCATCGGCATACGAAGACAATAACTGTACAGCATCAAGTGCAGTTTGTGGAAATAGTCCAATTACTGGAGCATCAACAGGACCAGGACTAACTTCAGAATGTTCTGGTTGTGTAATTAGCGAAAACTATTCAAATTGGTATAAAATTTACATCGGAACTTCTGGCACTCTAGCTTTAACAATAAATCCTGTAAATAATGCAGAAGATTACGACTTTTCTATTTGGGGACCAAATATTGGTTGTGGAAGTATTAGTGGTACTTCACCAATTAGGTGTTCTTATGCTGCAAATACAGGTAATACAGGAATGGGTAATGGAGCAGTTGACCTATCTGAAACAGTTACAGGCGATGGTTGGGTTCAAACTTTACCGGTAACTGCAGGACAAACATATTATTTAATGGTAAACGGGTGGTCAGCTGCAAGTAGTGGATTTAATTTGGAATGGACTGGTAGTACAGCTACTTTGGGTGTACCTCCAGGTTCTGTTACTGTACAAGCAAATAATACTTGTCCCGGACTAAATCAAGGTTCTGCTTGTGCCGTAGTTAATGCAGGCCTTCCTCCATATACATATTCATGGAATACTGGGTCAACGGTTAATTGCATTACTAACCAAGCACCAGGAACATATACAGTTACAGTAAATGACGGAAGTGGTTGTCATTCGGTAGCAACAGGTACAATAGATAATTTTGGTTCACCAACAGCAAGTTTTGCTACAACAAATGTACTTTGTTATGGCAATTCAACTGGAGCTATTAATTTAACACCATCAGGTGGAACTGGACCTTACACATTTGCATGGTCAACAGGTGCAACAACCGAAGATATTTCGGGAAGACCAGCAGGAACTTATACTGTAACAGTAACAGATGCTAATGGATGTAATACAGTTGCTTCATCAACTATTTCGCAACCTGTAGCTGCATTATCGGCTACAACATCGCAAGTTAACGTTGGATGTTTTGGTAACTCTACCGGTAGTGCAACAGTTACACCTTCTGGCGGAACGTCAGGTTATACTTATGCATGGGCACCAAGTGGAGGTTCAGGAGCAACAGCATCAACTTTACCAGCAGGTTCATATACATGCACAATTACAGATGCAAATGGTTGTACTTTAACTAGAAATTTCACAATAACACAACCTGCTTCTGCAATATCTGCAACTATCTCACAAGTTAATGTTAGTTGCAATGGTGGAAACAATGGAAGTGCTACAGCAAATCCTAGTGGTGGTACTCCTAGCTATACTTATAATTGGGCAGGCGGTCAAACTACGCAAACAATAACTAATTTATTAGCAGGAACATACACAGTAACTGTAAAAGACGCAAATAATTGTTCTACAATTCAATCTGTTACAATTACTCAACCAAGTATTCTAACATCATCAATTTCTGCTTCTACTCAAGTAACTTGTAATGGAGGAAACAACGGAAGTGCTACTGTTACTCAGTCAGGAGGGACCGCACCGTATACTTACTCTTGGTCTAACGGACAATCGAGTGTAACTGCAATAAATTTAATTGCAGGCACTTATACAGTTACAGTAACAGATGCTAATGGATGTAATACAGTTGCTTCATCAACTATTTCGCAACCTGTAGCT